>Ga0209426_1000684_pt1 | contig 29845 bp, 32 predicted proteins | sample Deesub1362B_J571_FD_187697 | JGI IMG/M metagenome (GOLD analysis project Ga0209426, IMG submission 187697) | Deep oceanic, basalt-hosted subsurface ecosystem from Juan de Fuca Ridge flank, Pacific Ocean, CORK Borehole 1362B_J2.571 (SPAdes)... ...
AAATTATAAGGTATTGATATTTAAATTTAAAAACTTTATAATTAAGATTGAATTTTTCAAAGGAGGAAAATTTTATGGAAAAATTCAGATTTGCAACGGTAGAGGAAGCTCTTGAGGATATAAAGCAAGGTAAAATTGTAATTGTTGTGGATGATGAAGACAGAGAAAATGAAGGAGATATGATAGTAGCAGCCGAGAAAATTACCCCGGAACATATAAATTTCATGGCAACTCATGCGAAAGGGCTGATCTGTCTATCCCTGACAAAAAAAAGAGTTGAAGAACTACAGATTCCTGATTTCTCACATGTCAACACTTCAAAAATGGGGACTCCTTTTGTAGCTCCTATTGATGCTAAAAAAGGTGTTACCACAGGTTCCAGTGCCTTTGATAGAGCGAGAACAATAAGGGTTGCTGTTGACCCTGAGACAAGACCTGAGGACCTTGCTATCCCGGGTCATGTTCATGTTTTAAGAGCCCAGGATGCAGGGGTCTTGAGAAGAGCAGGGCATACAGAGGCTGCGGTTGATCTTGCACGACTTGCAGGACTCTATCCTGCAGGTGTTCTCTGTGAAATAATGGATGATGATGGTAGCATGGCAAGATTGCCAAAACTATTTGAGATAGCAAATAAATTCGGTCTCAAGATAATCACAATTGAGGATATAATAAGATACAGAGTGAGAAGGGAAAGGCTTGTAAAAAGGGTTGCAAATGTTAAACTCCCAACAAAATACGGAAAATTCACATTATACGCTTATGAAGATATTGTGGAAGAGGAAACACATATTGCTCTTCTAATGGGAGAACCTGAAGGAAAAGATAATGTGCTTGTCAGAGTCCATTCTGAGTGTGTAACAGGAGATATTTTTCATTCAATGAGATGTGACTGTGGTGAGCAATTGAATAGAGCAATGGAAATGATTGCAAAGGAAGGAGAGGGAGTACTTGTTTATATGAGACAGGAAGGGAGAGGTATTGGGCTTATAAATAAATTAAAAACTTACGAACTTCAGGAAAAAGGACTTGATACTGTTGAGGCGAATAAAGCAATTGGATTTCCCCCTGATATAAGAGATTATGGAATAGGAGCACAGATTTTGCTTGACCTCGGGCTTAAGAAAATAAGACTTTTAACAAACAATCCTGCGAAGATAGTTGGACTTGAAGGTTATGGTATAAAAATAGTTGAGAGAGTTCCACTTGAGGTGGAACCGAATAATGAGAATTTTGAGTATCTCAAAATTAAAAAGGAGAAACTCGGGCATTTGCTTGAAAAAATACAGAAGGAAGGGAGGAAGTTATAATGCCTGAATATTCAGGAAAATTAATAGTAAAAAAAGAAGATAAATTCTGTTTCATAGTTTCAAGATTCCATTCGCATATTACCTTTGAAATGCTGAATGGTGCAAAGGAATTTTTGAAAAGATGTGGAGCAGAGGAAAATCAAATTGACGTTTTCATTGTTCCTGGTTCAATTGAAATAATAAGTGCCTTTTCATTTTTAAAGGATAAGTATCCTGAAAAATATAATGCCTTTCTTGTTCTCGGATGTGTTGTTGAGGGTGAAACAGAACACCATACCCATGTTGCAAGGGAAAGTATAAAAAATGTAATTGAGATTGCAAAAGATAAAGGAATTCCTCTTGGTATGGGAATTATTACTGTATCAGAGACCATGCAGGGAATTGAAAGGTCAGGAGGTAAAATGGGTAACAGGGGTGAAAAGGCTGCTGCCACAATGCTGGAACTCCTGAGGTTGAAAGAAACAGTTCAAAACACCTGAATTGTCAGAAATTTTAATTAAAAACATCAACATAATTGATCCTGAGGAAGGGGTAAAGGAAAATTATGATATTTTAATTGAAGGAGAAAAGATAAAAGGAATAGGAAAGGAGATAAAAAAAGAAGGGGTTCAATTAATTAATGGAAAAAATCTTTATGCTTTTCCCGGTCTGATTGATGTCCATGCTCATTTAAGGGAACCCGGATTTGAGGATAGAGAAACAATAGAAACAGGATGCAGGGCAGCGGCAAAAGGTGGATTTGTTGCTATATTTGCAATGCCCAATACAAATCCATGTATGGACAGGGGACCTGTTATAAAGTATGTAAAGGAAAAAGCAAGGATGCTTGGCTTATGTGAGGTTTTTCCGGTGGGCGCAATTACAAAAGAAAGAAAGGGAGAGGAACTTGCAGATTTTTATGAAATGATAAATGAAGGAGCAATAGCTTTTTCTGATGATGGAAATTTTGTTCAGAATTCAAAACTGATGCAGAATGCTCTTTACTATACAAGAGATTTTAATCTGCCTTTGATTCAGCATGCAGAGGATAAATTTTTATGTAATGGAGGTGTTGCAAATGAGTCACCTTTTACAGTTTCTCTGGGACTCACAGGAAGACCAAGAGAAGGTGAGATAATAGCGGCTTTAAGGGATATAACACTTTTGAAAAAAACAAAGGGCAAATTACATATAGCACATGTTTCAGCCAAGGAAACAGTTGATATAATAAAAAAGGCAAAGGAGGAAGGTCTTGATGTTACATGTGAGGTTACTCCTCATCATCTTATTCTGACAGAAAAAGCAATTGAAGGATTTGATACAAATGCAAAGGTTAATCCTCCTTTGAGAGAGGAGGAGGATAGAGAAAAACTTATTGATGGACTTAAAAAAGGAATTATAGATGTTATAGCAACAGACCATGCACCACATAGAGTCCAGGATAAGGAAAGGGAATTCAATTTTGCCTCTTCAGGAATTTCAGGACTTGAGACAGCTCTGTCACTTATTATCACCTTTTTCTATCATAAAAATATTCTTGATTTAAAGGATATTGCAAAGCTTATGTCATATAATCCAGCAAAGATATTCGGAATAGATGGATTTGGGAGAATCAAAGAGAATTATTTTGCAAATCTTACAATAGTTGACCTTGATAAGGAATGGGAGGTAAAACCAGAGGAGTTTGAAAGCAAGGGTAAGAACACACCTTTTAAAGGTTACAAATTAAAAGGAAAAGTTAAATATACTTTTTATAAGGGAAAAATAACCCATAAGGAGGAATAAAATGAAGGGAAGGGAATATTATGAAGACTTTTTCAAAAAAATTTTAAATAACAAAAAAGGTGATGAAATTTTTGTTTCATTTCTTTTTGAAAAAAATGAGATAACAAGATATTCAAAAAGCAGGATACACCAGAATACAACCTATGAAAATTTCAGAGTTCTTATAAGTATAAAAGAAAAAGACAGGGTTGTTACCAGGTCTTTTACAAATCCTGATATAAATGATGCAAAGGAACTTATTGAGAAAACCTATGATATGATTTCACATTCTGCACCTGTTGATTATCCTGATTTTCCTGAGGCAGATAGTTATAAAGAGGTTTTTACATTTGATGAAAAGACATATAATGTTAAAGAGGATGAAAGAGCTGAGGCGGTAAGTAAAATTGCTAAAATTCTTGGAGAATTTGAAGGTTTTGGAGTTGTAAACACAGGTGGGAGCGAAATTGCAATATTTTCTTCAAAAGGACTCTCTGCTTATGGAATTTTATCCGATGCTCATGTGACCATTACAGCAATGAAGGATAGTGCAAGCGGATGGGCAGAGGGACATTCAAGGATATTCAGCAATATTGATGTGGAAAAACTTGCAAAGGAAGCAAAGTTTAAAGCAGAAAACTCCTTTAACAAAGTTGAAATTGAACCCGGTGAATACACAGTGTTTCTTGAACCTGAGGTTCTGGCTGATATTTTTATGTTTGCCTCGTATATAGGTTTTTCTGCAAAGACATATCAGGAAAAGAGGAACTTTCTTGTTGGAAGACTGGGGCAGAAGATATTTTCAGAAAAATTAACAGTTATTGAAGACCCTTATTTTGAGAAAGGATTTGCCTTTCCCTTTGATTTTGAAGGTATTCCAAAGAAAAAAGTTGAGCTGGTTGTTAATGGTGTTGCAGCAAATCTTGTTTATGACAGGAAAACTGCTACAAAGGAAAATAAAGAGTCCACAGGAAATGCTGCGGGTTTCCCTCCCTCAACAATCCCCTTTCCTTTTAACCTTGTTGTTGAGCCCGGAGAAAAAAGCAAGGATGAAATTTTATCAGGTATAGAAAAAGGTATATATATATCAAGATTTCACTATACAAATATTGTGAATCCCTCAGAGTTCATCATAACAGGTATGACAAGGGATGGGACATTTTTGATAGAAAATGGAAAGATAACAAAACCGCTTAAAAATTTAAGATTTACAGATTCTTTTATAAGGGTATTGAGTCAGAATATAGAAATATCAAAAGAAAGAAAGCTAATTTCAGAAGCCACATCTTATGATTTTAGATTCCCAACAGGAATCTATGCTCCTTACATAATGGTTCCCAGCCTAAAATTCACAAGCGGGACCGAGTTTTAGAGGAATTTAAATTAGTTTTTTAACTTTAGTCAGAATTTCATCAATAAAAGAGGGACCGTAATGAGTTAAAAAGTCATGGGGTAAAATTATTATTTCTTTTTTTCCAAATCTTTTCTCAAGTTCCTTAATTATTTTTTTCTTTTCTATTTTGTCAGAATGAGGTTCATATAATATTAAGTCAAAATTAAGTTTTTTTGTTTCTTCATCATCAGGTTTAAAATAACTCTGTTTTTTAAAAGAATAAATGTTATGGAGCCCTATTAATTTTAATCCATCATTTATATAACTTGAAGAACCTATTGTTATTCTTCCTCCGAGATAAACTTCATAATAAACTCTTTTCTTAATTTTCTCTTCCTTTAATTCATTTATTTTTTTAACGAGCTTATCAATCAATCTGTAACCTTCTTCAAGACGATTTAATATGACACTCAATTTTTTTATGTTATCAAGGATTCCGTAAATTGATTGTGGAAGGGTAATTACAAATGTGTTATAACCTTTTTCAAGAATTTCAAAAGCAATTTTTCTCTGAGCCCCTGATGTTGTGAGAATCAAATCGGGCTTTATTTTTTCTATTCTGTCCCATAAAACCTTTAAATAGGAGCCGACTCTTTCATAATTTTGGAGTTTTTCTGATGGTCTTCTGCAATAAAAACTTATTCCTTTTAATTTTTCCTCTACTTTTAACATAAAAATCATTTCTGTTACATCAGGGGCAAGAGAGATTATTCTTTGAGGATTGTCAGGGATTTCTATTTCTTTTCCGAAAAATTCAGAAAATATTTTCAAATATTATTTTAAAACTTCATACATTGAAAATTCATTTTTTCTTGAGAACCACCCCGGGGGAGGTGAATCCTTATGTGCTTCTTTAAATTCTTCTGAGTTTACCCAGTTTAAAAAGTCCTCCTTATTCTCCCAGTAGGTCATTACAAGGTAATCCTCTCCATCAACAGGTTTCAGGATTTCAATTCTTATAAATCCCTTTTGTTTTTCTATAAATTTTTTTCTATTTTTAAACCTTTCCTCAAATTCTTTTTGAAATTCCTTTTTTACAAATATTCTGTTGACTGCAACAATCATTTTTACCTCCCTTTAATGGGCAAGAATCCCACCGTAAAAACCTGTTATTGAAATCAGTATCATTGTGATTATTCCGAAAACTATGGCAAATTTTCTTATTCCCTTTATGCGTGAAACAAATAACCATAACCATATTGAAATTATGGTGAATATACCAAATTCTTCATGTATTTCAGCAAGCCATTCCTTGGCACCTTTCTCAAAATTTTCAATCTGAGCTTCTCCTGAGAAATAGACAGGGATTGTGAAAAGAGCAGCTATGAGGAGCATTAATTCAGCAGGTTTTTTGAAATCAGGATATTTGAAAGAAATAAGAAAAAAGAAAAAAGAAAGAACCGATAGAGCTATAGGAAAATGGATGAGCTTGTTATGAAGATGTTTGAAAATAGCATCTTTAATTGAAGGCATGATGAATTTTTCATTCTGTACCTGCTTTTCCACTTTTTCTATCTTTGTTTCTTCAATTTCCTCATGATCATCATGGGCATAGACGACTGAAAAAAATATAAAACCTGAAAAAATAAGTTTTAATATTAATTTCATTTTTTAATTATACTTTGATAGTTTGTAAAAATCAAGAATGATTACAAATTTTTAATTATTTTTTGTTTTATGAATTAAAAAGTCATATTATACAACAACCTTTTCCCTGTAAACCCCGTATATCACCTTTAATGTATCAATAATTTCTCCCTCTGTTGCATATCTTCTGACACATTCAATAATATGAGGCATCAGGTTTTCTCCTTTCTCGGCTGCCTCCTTTAACCTATTCAGAGCATTTTGTACAGCAATGTTATCCCTTTCTGATTTAACCTTATTGAGAAATTCTATCTGTTTTCTCTCAAGTTCAGGGTCAATTCTGAAAGGAGGAACCTCAACCTTTTCTTCAGGGTCTGCATATTTATTTACTCCAACAATTATATATTCTCCTGACTCAACCCTTTTCTGAAAATCATAGGAGGCATTCGCTATTTCCCTTCTGAAAAATCCCTCTTCAATCCCTTTCATAATACCATCAAGAAATGAGCCATTACCCATTTCAAGAATCTTGTCAAAATATTTATAGGCTTCCTCCTCCATTTTATTTGTTAAAGATTCAACAAAATAACTGCCTGCAAGGGGGTCAATTGTGTTTATAACTCCGCTTTCATAGGCAATAACCTGCTGAGTTCTTACAGCAATAACAGCGGGTAATTCTGCGGGTAATTGTAGAGCCTCGTCATAGGAATTTGTATGCAGACTCTGGGTTCCTCCGAGAACCGCTGATAGTGCCTCAAGGGTTGTTCTTATTATATTTACAAGAGGTTGCTGTGCCTGAAGGGAGCATCCCGCTGTTTGAGTATGGAATCTCAACATCATTGACCTTGGATTCTTTGCCTTATACCTTTCCTTCATCTCCCTTGCCCATATTCTTCTTGCTGCCCTGTATTTTGCTATTTCCTCAAAGAAATCCATGTGTGCATTGAAGAAGAAAGAAAGACGGGGAGCAAACTCATCCACATCAAGCCCCCTTCTTATCCCTGCCTCAACATAAGCAAAACCATCAGCAAGTGTAAAGGCAAGTTCCTGGACAGCGGTTGAACCTGCTTCCCTTATGTGATAACCTGAAATTGAAATTGTGTTGAATTTCGGAAGATGGTCTTTTGCAAATTCAAATATATCGGTTATTATCTTTATGGAGGGTTCCGGAGGGAATATCCATTCATTCTGGGCGTGATATTCTTTTAAAATATCATTCTGAATTGTTCCTCTTAACATGTGAGAGGGAACACCCTGTTTTTCTCCGACCGCAATATACATTGCAAGTATTATTGCTGCAGGTGAGTTTATTGTAAAGGAAGTTGAGACTTTATCAAGGGGAATTCCATCAAAAAGGATTTCAAAATCAGCAAGGGTATCAACTGCAACTCCTTCCCTTCCCACCTCTCCTTCTGCAAGAGGATGGTCAGAGTCATAGCCCATTAAAGTTGGCATGTCAAAGGCAGTAGATAATCCCGTCTGACCGTGTTTTAAAAGAAATTTGAACCTTTCATTTGTATCCTTTGCTGTTCCGTATCCTGAAAACTGCCTTATTGTCCACAATCTTCCCCTGTACATGTTTCCGTAAACACCTCTTGTGAAGGGATACTGTCCGGGAAATCCGAGGTCCTTTAAATAATCCAGATTTTCTATATCAGGAGGAGTGTAAAGGTCTTTTATTTCAAGTCCTGAAATTGTTAAATATTTTTCCTTTTCATCTTTAAAGTTTTTTCTGCAACCCTCTTCCCATTTTTTCTTTTCCTCTAAAATTTTTTCTTTATCCATGGCTTTTTAGAATTTATCAGGGATTTGAACCCCTTTTTGCGAAATATTCAAGAAATTCTCTTTTTATATGCTCAAGTGTTTTTCCTGTTTCTATCTCTTTTAAGAAATTTTCAATTATTCCGTTACTTTCAATAAAACTCTCCACTTCATCCCATATTTCATCCCTTAAAAATTCAAGTAAAAATCTTTTTCTTCTTTCTCTGATTATTTTCTCCTTCAATCCTGATTCTTCAAGATATTTTCTGTGCTCCATTATTAAGTCCTTCAATTCATCAATCCCTTCCTCTTTTAATCCGTTTGTAAGAATTACAGGTGTTTTCCAGTCTGATTCGGATGGTATGAGTAAAAGAGCACTTTCAATTTCACTTTTTATTTCTTTTGCACCGGGTCTGTCTGACTTGTTGATTACATAGATATCACCTATTTCCATTAACCCTGCCTTCATTGCCTGAATGTAATCTCCTGATTCAGGGGTTAAGACAACAACAGTGGTGTCCACAATGAATTTGATTTCAAAATCACTTTGTCCCACTCCTACTGTTTCAATTATTATGTAATCCATTCCATATGCTTCCATTGAAAGGGATGAGAGGTAGGTTCTTCGGGAGAGTCCTCCAAGTCCTCCCCTTGTTCCTATACTTCTTATAAAAGCTCCCTTTTTCATCGCTTCACTCATTCTTATTCTGTCTCCAAGAATTGCTCCTCCTGTAAAAGGACTTGTGGGGTCAACTGCAAGTATACCAACCTTTTTGTCTTCATTTAAAAGCCTGATGGCAAGTGCATCACTCAGTGTACTTTTTCCTGCACCCGGTGGACCTGTTAAACCTGTTCTGTGTGCCCTTCCCTCTGTGGAGAATATTCTTTTTAGAACACCGGGTTCAAGCTCCTCAAAGTTTTCAATTTTTGAAATCAGTTTTGAGAGTTCTCTTATTTTACTCATGGTTTAATTTTAAATAAATCATCGGCAACCTTTTCAATCTGAACTTCAGGCACTATTTTTGTTATTTTTGTAAAAATACCCCTTTTATAGACCTTTAAAGCAAAGAAAAGCCCAACAAGCACAATTATTACGAGTGTATGTGCAAAAGCAGGTAATATGTTTAATATCTTTTTTCTCTCCGCTGTGACAATTTCTTTTTCTTCCTCTTCAACTTCTTGAGCTTCCACTTTCTGAACAGGCTCAATTCTCCCCATTTCATATAGTCTGAAAAGAGCAAAATAGGTTTTGAATTTTCCGAGTCCGCTCATATTTACTATTTCCTGAACAGTTCTTCTACCGTTTATAAGTCTCAGAATCTTCTTTTCATCCTTTTCAAGTTCTACATCAATATGAGGTTTTTTCTGGGAAACTTTGAATACCATATCAGGATCTTTTATTCTCTCCTTTATTCTTGGCCATTCATCCTGACGCCAGGCTGCCTCCATCAAAAGAGAATCAAGGGGCAGTTTAATTTTTATTTTTGAAAATTTATAAATTTCTTTTTCAGGTTCAAATTTATAAATCCCTTCCTTCCATGTAATTATTTCATCAATAACTTCCTGAATTTTGAAAGAAATTACCTCCATAAGCTGTTCTGATGTTATGACTCCTTCTCTTACAAGAATTTCCTCAAGGGGTTCTCCTGTATCCTGCTGAATTTCTTTTGCAGTTTTAAAATCATGTTCTGAAACAAGTCCTGACCTCACAAGATAATTTTCCAGAGATTCAAATTCTCCTTCTCTTATTATATAGGCTGCAATAACCATGCCGTCCTCAAATCCCACTGCAGCCTCTGTTTTGTTTTTATAAAAATAAACAACTCCCTTTTTTTTCTGCTGTGAAATGAGCTGAAGGACATCAGGTGCTGAGAATATTTTTAAACTACCGGTCATTCCCTCTCTAAATGCTTTCATCTATTTTACCTCCTGCTATGTAATAAAGAAGACTAATCAAAACAGCCAGAATATAAAAAATTATACCGAATAAATTGAAAGAAGTAAAATAAAGAATAATTAAAGAAATTGAGAAAATTCCTGCTGTTAAGATGAACAGGACAAAGGAATTATTTATGACGAAACCAAGTCCTGGCATAATTAAGTTTGAAATTAATATTCCATTTTTGACTCTGTCAAGTCTTTTTGCCTTTAACCTCACGGATAATCTCTGTCTGAGTTTAAGCGATTCTGTTGATATTAGTTCTTTTTTACATTTTTCACAGACTTCACCCACAGGTTCAATTTCTTCTCCTCCTTCAGGTATAGCTTTATAACATGCTTTGCATCTTTTGAACCTTAAATGTTTTCTCAGGAAAACGATAAGGAACAGAATAACAAGTAGTAAGGGAATCAGGAAAGGTGGCAAAAGGTATATGTTTGAGAAGAGTTCTGAATTTACTTTTCCTAATTTGAAGTTTTCAAATTTTTCAGGATATGCATATACAATGGGTGTTAACTTATATTCCTTTATCATTCTGGTATACTTTTCTGTTCTATTTGCATCAAGTTGATTGAGAATATCTATTTCTTTCTGAAATAAGTCAAGGTCAACAAGTAAAAAGGCAACCTGTGCAAGATTGAAATGGGCTTCAAACCCTTCTGGATTTATATCTATTGCATTTTTATAAAAAACACTTGCTGAATCGTACTTTGATTTCAAAAAGTAAAGATTTCCGAGATTAACAAGATAGGTATAAGAGAATTTGTCTTTAACTTTTTTAAGAGATTTATGAGCTTCTTCCACCCTGTTCCCTTTCATAAAAATTATGGCTTTTAAAAGTTCCTTCTCTTTTATATCCAGTTTGTCCCATTCTTTTATTAAATCTTCATCATAGGGGGAGTTTTTTGTGATGTATAAAAGATAGTAAGGATTCTCTCTATGTAAGGTCACAAAGCTTAGAGAAAATCTTTCTTTATTGATTGAAAGAAGGGTAATAAACAGGATAAAAAGAGAGAAGATGAAAAGAATGATTTTTTCTTTGTTATTAAAATAAAAAAGTGCAGGTAAAATAAGTAGTAAAAAGAAAGGAAGTGAAGCACGGAAGAATAGAAGAAGTATAAATATGATACTGAATAAGAACTCCAGTTCAGGTATATGGGGAAGATTCTGCCCTGTGAAAAAGTAAATGGAATGTCTTCTTCTTATGGTTAATCCAAAGAGCAGGATAATTGTCATACTGAAGGAGAAAAGGATTAAAGTTCTGATTAAAGAAAGATTGAATATCTCTTTCACAAGAGGATTACCTGAAAAGAAGGGAGAGAATTTTAAAAAGGTTTTTATAAAATCAGGAAATTTCAGATTTATATAATAGAGTTTTAATTTTTCATACCAGGCAGGGTAAAAGGACGGAGATATAAGCAGGGCTTTGTCAAGTTCTTTGATTTTAAGGCTGAGTAGAGCTTTTGTTTCCGCACTTTTCAGAAAATATGCGGATATTTCAGGGATTTCTGATGTTCTTTTTTTAATTTTTGACTTTAAAAGAAGAGAAAAAAGCTCTGACTCAAAATCAGGAAGATTTTTCCTTTCTGAAATGGTATACATCAAGAAAATTACAGAAGGTTCAAGATTGGAAAAAAGTTTTGCCTTCTCAAAGTTGCTTCTTGCTTCCTCCAGGTTCCCTGCTTTTTCAAATTCTATTGCTTTTAAAAAGTATACAAAGGGATTCTCAGGACTTTCCTCCCCATTCAATGCCTGATAATACATTTCTTTTGCTTTTTGAAAGTCCTTCTGAAACCAGGATGATGTAATTATTAAAATAAACAGGAAGCTCATCAGTGTTAAAAGTATAAATATTTTGGCGGTTATATATCAAATCTTTTATAATTAAGAGATGTATAAAATAATGCTTCTTTTTGATATTGACGGCACTCTGATTTATTCGGGAGGAGCAGGAACAAGGTCTATTGAGAAATCCTTTAAGAAAATTTACGGAATAGAACATGCTATGAGGGATATTCTTCCTGATGGAAAAACAGACCCCCTTATTATTGAGGAGGTGTTTGTTAAGAAATTAAATAAAAATCCTGAAAAGAAAGAGATTGAAAATATTCTGGATTTGTATTTGATAAACCTTGAAAAAGAGGTTTATAATCCGAATTACAAGGTTTTTGAAGGAGTTAAGGAGTTTCTTGAATGGGCTGAGAAAAAGGGCAGGTTTTTGATGGGACTTGCAACAGGTAATCTTGAAAAAGGTGCTAAAATAAAATTAAGACCATCTTCTCTTCTGAAATACTTTAAGTTCGGGGGGTATGCCTCTGATTCCTGGAAAAGAAGCGAAATTTTAAAAAAAGCATACCAAAGGGGACTTTTGATTGCTGAAGAGGAAAATTCAAAAATAAAGGAGGTTTTTGTTATCGGTGATACACCAAGAGATGTTATAGCTGCAAAAGAAGCAGGTTTTAAGTCCATAGGAATGGCTCTTTATAATTTTTCTGAAAAGGATTTAGAAAAAGTCGGAGCTGATTACGTTTTTAAAAATTACTCTAAATTAAAAGAATTTTTTTCTCAGTATATTTCTTTTTCAGAAGGATAATCTCCTTTAATCACATCTTCTTTAAATTTTATAAGTGCATTTTTAATTCTTTCTTTTAAATTTTCGTACAATCTTACAAATTTAGGATAAGGAGGTTCTGTATAACCCAGTATGTCCCAGACAACAAGAATCTGACCATCACAGAATCTTCCTGCACCTATTCCTATTGTGGGAATTTTAAGGTCTTCTGTTATCTCCTTCGCAACCTCCTCCTTTACACCTTCCAGAACAATTGAGAAAACACCTGCTTTTTCAAGAAGTTTTGCATCCCTTTTTAACTTTTTTATACTTTCCTCTGTCTTTCCCTGAATCTTATATCCTCCCATTTTTAAAATCCATTGAGGGGTAAGTCCTATATGCCCCATAACAGGAATGCCGTTTTTAACGAGGTATTCAACAACATTAACCGATTCCTCACCACCTTCAATCTTAACAGCATCACATCCTGCCTTTATGAATTCTCCTGCGTTCTTTATTGCCTCTTCCTTTGATACCTGAAATGAAAGAAAGGGCATGTCTCCAACAAGGAGTGCCCTTTTAACACCTCTTGCAACTGCCTTTGTGAATATAAGCATCTCATCCATACCGATTTTTAAAGTATTATCATAACCCAGAAGAACATTTGAAACACTGTCACCCACAAGAATTATATCAATACCTGTTTCATCTTCTAATTTTGCCATCTGATAGTCATACGCAGTGAGGGCAACTATTTTTTCTTTTCCCTTTTTGGAGATGATGTCATGAATCGTAAGTTTTCTCATTAAAAAATAATATTATAGTTTAGAGAAAATAATCAATGATAACTGTTTAATAAAAAACTTCCCCCCTTAAAGAAGGGGGGAAGAAAAGAGGGTGTTTTATTACTTAATTTAAATTATTTAATTTTTTCCAGCGCTCTTTTATAATTTTCAAGAACCTTATCCCAGTTTATAACATTGAACCAGTTATCCACATATTCTGCCCTTCTGTTTTGATATTTCAAATAATAGGCGTGCTCCCATACATCAAGACCGAGAATCGGGATAAAGCCGAGCATCAGAGGATTATCCTGATTCGGAGTTGAAAATACATAGAGCTTACCGAACCTTGATAAAGAAAGCCATGCCCATCCGGAACCGAAATGAGTTTTTGCAGTATTTGCAAATTTTTCTTTAAAGGAACCAAAATCTCCAAAATCCCTTTTGATTGCCTCTAAAAGTTCTTCTTTCGGTTCTCCACCACCATTTTTTTTCATTATTTCCCAGAAAAGAGAATGATTAAAATGCCCGCCACCATTATTTCTGACAGCTGTTCTTATGTCTTCAGGTATTGATTCAAGATTTCTTAAAAGTTCTTCAAGGGAATATTTCTCAAGTTCAGGATACTTTTCAATAGCAGCATTTAACTTATTCACATATCCTGCATGATGCTTTGTATGGTGTATCTCCATTGTTTTTGCATCTATATAAGGCTCTAAAGCATCATAAGAATAGGGCAAATCGGGTAATTTAAAAGCCATTTTAAACCTCCTTTTGTTTTATATTTATTTTAAATTTAAAATAGATATAAATATAAGATTAAATTTTTAAAAATTCAAGTGTCAGGATTTTGAATGGATAAGAGGGATTAAACTTTTATCAAAGTCTCGCAGATTATTTTAAAAATTTTTTCCTGCGTTCTCTGCGCTTTTTTCATGTCCTTTCCCCTGAAATGCCACCTCCTTTCACTCACATAATCACCTGCATAAAAAATACCTGCACCATGGACTTTATAAAATTTCAAAACAGAAAGAAAGGCAGAGTATTCCATGTCAACAAATCTTGCTCCTTTTTCTTTAAAATATTTGATTCTTTTCGGTGTTTCCCTGTAAACCCCATCAATTGTCCATATTTTCCCTGTGTGAAATTTAAGGTTTAATTTTTTGCAATTTTCCTTAAGTGCTGAAAGAATCTCTGAGGAAGGGGTGAGTTTTGCATCCGGTTTAACATAATGAGGAGATGTTCCTTCATCAGAAATTGCTGAATCAGGAATAACTATTTCTCCTCTTTTTATACTTTTATCAAGAACTCCCACTCCTCCTGTTATAATAAAATATTTTCCTCCCATTTCAATAAATTCCTCAAGTAAAATTGCAATAATCGGTGCACCTATGGAAGAGGCAAAAAATCCCATTTTTTCTTTTTTATATTCAAAGATATAAAGCCCTTTATACCATTTTATCTCCTTATTCTTACATTTTTTGACCCTTTCAATAAAATCTTTCATATAATCAAAGGTTATTATATATTTTTTAATCCCCTTTACCTCTTTTAATTTTTTGTAAATCCCTGAAACCCTGAACCATTTGTAGGGCGTTATTACACTTTTTTCATTTAAGTCATCCATGTATTTCATTTTGAGGCTATTAAATTAAAAAAATTTAGAAATTCTATTGTATTTATTTTTGAATTCTGAGTCAAACTCTTTTTGCTTAATTTATAATTAGTTTATGAAAAGAAAATTTTCTCAGATTTTTCTGGTAAGGGAATCGGTTGCAAAGGAGATGATAGAAAAAATGAATTTGAAAAAAGGTGAATGGATTTTAGAAGTCGGACCCGGAAAAGGAATTCTAACAAAAATCCTTCTTGAAAAAGGAGTAAAGGTTATTGCAATTGAGATTGATAGAATCCTCTCTAAATATTTAAGAGAAAATATTTTAGACCTTGATTTCTATTTAATTGAAGGAGATTTTCTTAAGATGGATATTAAAAAGATTTTATCAGAATATAAACTTGATAAAATAAAACTTATTTCAAACGCACCCTATCATATAACAACTCCTTTGCTTGAAAAGATAATTGAACAAAGGGAAAATTTTGAAGAAATATATCTGACCCTTCAGAAGGAGGTTGTGGATAGAATAAGTTCAAAACCCGGAACAAAGGAATATTCCTCCTTGACAATTTTTATCAATTTTTACATGGAAATTGAGGTTTTAATGCCCATTCCTTCGCATTTTTTCAGACCAAGACCAAAGGTGAATTCTCTGTTCTTCAGAATGAGACCCAGAAAAAATCTGCCGCTTGAAGGTGAAAAAGAAAAACTATTTTTTCAGATTGTGAGGAGAGCCTTTCAGGGAAGAAGAAAAAAGATAGGAAAAGTTTTAAAGGAATTCGGAATCTATGACAGGATTCCTGAAGAGATAAGGGAGAAAAGACCCGACCAGATTTCAATTGAGGAGTATGTGAAGATTGTATCTTTTTCCCATTGATATATCGAGAGATATTACAATAAAAAGTTTTAAGCTTTAAAATTTACTTTTATTTCACATAAACAGGCACAAACCATAAAATGGAGTTGTAAGGAGAGGTTGAATCATGAAGTGTTTCATACGTGAGAATGTCAACAACAAGGTATGTATAACCTGAAACAGAAGGAGTTGGAATTTTTGCCGGTATGTATGCACCCGTTGAATCCTGTTTCATGGGACATCTGAAATGATAAAATTTTGCAAGGAGATGAAAATAGGGGTCTATGGAATCTGAGGGAGTGTGCACTTCAAGATATACATTATCAGAAGTTGTAAGGGTATCAAGTGTGGTTATATCATAAAAATCAAGAGGGTCTTTAACTGTTCTGACCTTCTGAGAATTTACAAAAAGACACACACTGTCAATTTTTATCATTGAAGTATCATAATTATATGAGTTAGAAAGAATACCCGAAATCTTCATGAGCCTCCAGCCTCTGTTTTCAGAATCTATATCTCCAATTCTTTTAAATATTCCATAGATTTTGCCCCTGTCACCGAATTTTTTTGTGTATTTTTTCCAGCCTGGCAACACCCAGAAATTAAGGGTTCCCTCGACTGATTTTTCAACTGTTACAAAAGCAGAATCACCATTGATTTCAATATACACATCCGCAGGAAGAGAATTCTCGGGTGCCCTATACCAGAATACAGGATTCAGTCCCAGTTTTTGTAAAGTTGTTGTATCAGGTTCACCTGTTGCACTTGCGTTTTGAAAGAAAAAAGAACTCTGGATTATTGAGTTTATTGCGTCTTCATCAGTAAATTCCTGGGTTTCCTTTTTCTTACATGAAATTGTAATTATCAAACTGCTTATAAGGAAGAATTTTAAAAATCTTTTCATTTTTTAATTTATTTTTTTGTATGGGGTCGAACCTTATATAATCTGACGCTTTTAATTTTAATATGGTTCATATCCTATTTTATAATAAAAAAAATTTTTATGATGTGATTTTTATCACACCTTTTATATTATCATTAATTTATGAAAATCAGAAAAAATGAAAATATTCTTCTTTTAAGTGAGGATAAAAAGTTTGAAAAGATAATAAAATACGAACCTTTAAAAGAGATTCATACCCATCTCGGAAAGATTGTTCTTCCTGAAAACCTGAAATACGGTGAAAGACTTGCAAGTTCAAAAAACAAAATCTTTTATGTCCTGAAACCCTCTTTAAGTGATATGATGATGAGGATAAAAAGAAAGACTACAATTATCTACCCCAAAGATGCCGGCTTTATCATTCTTGAGCTCGGAATAAAATCGGGCTCAAAGGTGTGTGAGGTTGGAACAGGAAGCGGCGCCTTTTTGACCCTTATTTCAAGCATCGTAGGAAGTAAAGGAAAAGTTTATACTTTTGAGAGAAGAAAGGATTTCTATGAACTTGCGAAAAGTAATCTTTTTAATTATGGACTTTCAAAAAATATTGAATTCAATCTGAGAGATATTGAAAAAGAGGGTTTTCCGAAAATAAAGGTTGATGCTGTTTTTATAGATGTCCCTGAACCGTGGAAATTGATTAAATTTGTACCTAAAATTTTAAAACCAGGACATACCCTTGGCTCTTTATCACCGAATATTGAACAGGTTCAAAAAACAAAAGAAGAAATGGAAAAGAACGGATTTATAAGAATAAGGGTTTATGAAATTTTATTAAGAGAAATAATGGTAAGAAAAATCGGGACAAGACCAAAGGAATTCGGAATTGTTCATACCGCATATTTAATTTTTGGTAATTTATTGAAATAGTTATCTAACTTAAAAAGTTATTTTTGAAATTTATTGAAAATTCCCTTTACAATCAATGATACCCCTTTAAAATGAAAAGAAATATACTTTTATCCTCATTCCAGAAATTTGTAAAAACAGAAAGTTCAGCAGGAATGTTTCTTTTCGGAGCAGCAGTTATTGCTCTAATCTGGGCTAATTCACCCTATGGTGGATATTATGAGAGCTTATGGCAATATAAAATAGGAATATCATTTCATAACCTTGAATTAAAGAAATCACTGTTCCTCTGGATTAATGATGGTTTAATGACCATATTCTTCTTTTTAATAGGTCTTGAACTGAAAAGAGAATTGCTTATCGGAGAGATAAATACATTAAAAAAGGCTGCCTTTCCTCTTATAGCTGCCTTAGGTGGTGTGATTATTCCTATTACTCTGTATCTGATTCTGAATAAAAATCCTGAAACTGTAAGGGGCTGGGGAATACCAATGGCAACAGATATTGCATTTGCACTTGCAATATTAACCACTCTGGGTAAAAGAATACCTATCAGTTTAAAAGTATTTCTTACAGCTTTTGCAATTATTGATGATATTGCAGCTGTTCTTATTATCGCCATTTTCTACAGTTCAAATATAAACTGGAGTTTTCTTTTTTATGGAATTATACTGATAGGAATTCTGGGAATAATCTATTCCAGATTTAAATATTCAATCGGAATCGGTCTTGTTTTTGGCTCCATTATCTGGTTGTTATTTTTAAAATCAGGAATTCATCCAACAATTGCGGGTGTGCTTCTGGCATTTACAATCCCGATAAAGAGAAGGATTGACATCAAATCATTCTCAGAGCAACTTTCCCTTATATCTGACAAAATTGTCACTGCGTCCAATGACCACAAAAGACATCTGCTTACAAAAGAGGAAATCAAATATATTGACGATTTAGATAATTTGATTTCTGAAGTTCGCTCTCCTTTACAACATCTTGAATATAGACTGCATAACTGGGTTGCATTTTTTATACTTCCGATTTTTGCATTTGCAAATGCAGGTGTGGTAATAAGTACCGGTTATAACTTTAATTTTTCTCTTATTTTCAATATTGCAATCAGTTTATTTATCGGCAAATTCACAGGAATAACCTTATTTTCTCTTCTGGGACTGAAACTTAAGTTGACTGAACTGCCTACAGGAATGAAAATAAAACACATATTTGGAATAGCCGCTATTGGAGGAATCGGATTCACAATGTCCATTTTTATAAATAATCTGGCTTTTTATGAGAACTTAATTAATGTAAATTCAGCAAAAATGGGAATTATTATAGGCTCTTTGATTTCAGGTATTACAGGTTATACAATCCTGCGAATAACAGGTGCTTCAAATAATAACTCTGCATAAGATAATATTTTTGAAAAATTGAGAATAAAAACAATATAATTTTGGTAGCACTTTTATGAAAAAAGTAACAAAATTGAAAAGATTCGGTGTATCAATGGAAGAAAAACTTTTAGAGGAGTTTGATAGATATATTGAAAAGGCAGGTTATAAGACCCGCTCAGAAGCAATAAGAGATTTGATAAGGGATAAACTTGTTGAGGAGAAGTTCAAAGAGGGTAAAAAGGAAATGATAGGAATTTTAAGCATTGTATATGACCATGAAATAAGGGAAGTTGAGGAAAATCTTGTTTCCTTTGAACATAAGAATTATAAGAAGATAATTTCAACAACACATATTCATCTTGATAAACACACCTGTCTTGAGGTAAAGATTCTTAAAGGAAAACCATCAGAACTAAAGAAAATAGCAGATAAGATAATAAGCACAAGAGGAGTAAAGCACGGAGGACTTTTGATAACAGGGGATTATGAATAAAATTTTTTTGAGAATTAGTGTTACTATTTTAAAAAAAATAACACAAGGAGGTAGGGTATGAAAAAATTATTTTATGTGTTAATTACAGGGACTCTACTTGCCCATCATGCAATGGAATATATAGAAATGGAATCATACTCAACCGCATTCAAGGGTGAAAAAATTTTTCACTTTCATTATGACTATTATGTTGAAGATAGTGATAATCCGATTTTTGACCACTGGGAATTGACTCCCGGAATATCATATGGAATCACAAATTATGTAATGTTTGATATTCATACTCATTTTGCCAAATTCGGAAGAGGATTTATTGTTGACCAGAATGTAACAGAACTTTCTCCTTTTATTGAGGCTCTTGCAATAGCTCTACAGGTGAGATTGAAAAAGTTTATGCCTCTTGATATTGCCTTTGTTTTTGGTTATGAAATTCCCTTTGAAAGAAGTAAAAAATATCTTGATGGAAAAGAGGTATATGAAGGAAAAATAATATTGAGCAGGGATTTTGGTGAACATTCTAATATTACAATGAATTTTGCCTTTTCAAAGGATGGAGAGGAGTTTATAAAGGAATGGGCTTTTGGCATCAAAACCCCTCTTTCTTCTGACCCTGATGGAATTGCAGGAGGAATTGAAATTCTCGGTGATTATGAAGGAGCCTTATTTTTCCTCCCGGGATTGTATATGCCGATTGAAGAAAATATAATTTTCAAAGCAGGAATAGGAGCGGGTGACTCAAAGTCAACTTCTTTAAGAGCAAATGTAACCCTAATGTATAGATTTTAATTAAATGTGTGATAAATCACACCGCTACAGTTGTATTTATTGTAGCGGTCGCATTTATGCGACAAAATAAAGGAGGTAATTATGAAAAAATTTTTATTGCTTGTTTTTTCTTTCGGTTTATTATTTTCCCATAACTTCTGGATAGATTATTCAAATCCCTTTCCTGAAAAAGGAGAGAAAATTGAGATATATATTAAGGGAGGACATTCCTTTCCTGAATCAGAAATTGCTGTTAAAGAGAGATTAATAGGGAAATTCTCTGTAATCACACCCTCGGGTAAGGAAATTCCTCTTGATTTTTCAAAAAAAGATAAGCTCATTTCAGCAGAATTTTCTCCTCAGGAAGAAGGCACATATATTGTCTATTTTATTCTTCAGAAACCGGATGGTGAGAAATTTTATTTTGCAAAGTCATACTTTTATGTAAAAAACAAAACAGAAATTAAAAATTTAAATCATGAACTTGAAATTGTTGTTGAGAAGTTTAATTTCAAAAAGGATGAGAAAATAAATGTAAAATTTTTAATTAATGGAAAGAAAACAAAGAAAACCCTTGAATACACAAATAAAAAGGGACATGGATTTATAAAATATAGACTTGGGAAACCCGCAGTTTATAAGGTTCAGGAAGGGATAAATGTTATATTCTGTGAAAAAGGGGGTAAATCATGCACCATTACTTTTTATGGACATTGATTCTGATATCACACGGTGTTGAATATGAATTTTTTGAAAATGCAAAAGGCATAAGAGTTTATTACGAAAACGGAACCCCGATGAATTTTGCTGATTATAAAATATATTCCCCTGATGGAAAAATCTTTGCAGAGGGAATGACCGATAAAAAGGGGAGAATCCTTTTTATGCCTGATAAAAAAGGAGAATGGAAAATTGAAGTTGATGATGGGATGGGACATGGATTTATAAAAACCTTTAATATAGAAAATCCTGAAGAACCTGTGATGACTCAGAAGGGGAATATTCCCTTTTATTTTAAATTTATAACAGGAATTTCCCTTATCATAGGTTTTACAGGTATATTTTTTTACATAACAGCAAGGAAAAAATATGCACATACCTGATGGGTTTCTTGATTTAAAAACAGTTTCAGCAACAAATGTTTTTTCTCTTGGGTTTCTTTTCTATTCAATTAAAAAAATAACAAAAAAACTGAATCCTGAAAGAATTCCCCTTCTTGGTCTATCATGTGCTTTTATTTTCACACTTGAAGTGATAAGTTTTCCTTTGCCAGGAGGAACAACTGTTCATCTTTCAGGTGCCTTTTTTATTTCCCTTATTTTAGGACCTTTTTCAGGATTTTTTATAACATTTATTTCCCTTTTTGTGCAGGCACTCATTTTAGGACACGGTGGAATACTTACAATCGGTGCAAATTCCCTTAACATTGCTTTTACAGGATGTGTAATGGGTTATTATTTTTATAAATTTTTCGAAGGATTATTTCCTTCCCTTAAAACCTTATGGATTTTCATAATATCATTTCTGACCCTTATAACAGGCTCACTTTTACTTCTTATAGAACTCACAATATCGGGGAAAATTTTATTTTCAAAAAGTTTATTTCCCGTTCTTTTTGCCCATGTAATTGCAGGTATAATTGAGGGAATATTTACAGTGTCTGCGATTTCTTTTTTACAGAAGGTAAAACCTGAAATTCTTAAAACTCAGAAAATATGAAACATCATTTTATAGATGATTTTGCTTATAAAAAGGGTTTTCTGCAAAAAGTAAATACAGGATTAAAAATAGTCTTTCTTATACTTTTACTTTTATCTGTACTTGTAATTCCTGAGAAAGTTCTTTTTTATGCACCTTTTATAATTTTAATTTTTATGTTTTTAATTTTTTCAAAGATTCCTTTTATATATTTTTTAAAGAGAATTTTAATCATCTTCCCTTTTCTTTTTGTTCTATTTTTTCTATCTATTTTTAAAGAAAACGGATTGAGGATTTTTCTTTTTTCCTTTTTAAAATCCCTTATATCAATTTCCTTTGTTTTTCTATTTGTGATGACAACAAAAATGACTACTCTGTCAGAGTTTATAAAAAAGCTTCCCGCAGGTTTTTTAATTTCAGATATCTTTTCTTTTTTATACAGATATTTTTTTCTGCTTCAGGATGAATTTGAAAAGATGGAAAGGGCAATGGTTTCAAAGGGTAAAAATCCGAAATTAAAGGATTATGCTCTTCTTTCCGGAAATTTATTTATAAGAAGTTATGAAAGATCGGAAAGGGTTTTGAAGGCAATGATTTCAAGGGGATGGAAAATAAAATAAAGATAGAAATTAAAAATTTAAATTTTTCCTATGAAGAGAAAAAGTATGTTTTAAAGAATATAAATTTGAAAATTTATGAGAATGAGACCATATGCATAATAGGCGAAAACGGTTCGGGTAAAACAACACTTCTTTTATGTATTGCAGGGCTTTTGAAATATGAAGGAGAAGTTAAAATTGATGGAAAAATTTTTAATGAAGATTTAAGAAAAAAAATTGGCTTTTTATTTGAAAATCCTGATGATGCCTTATTTATGCCAAGGGTATTTGATGATATTGCTTTTGGTCCGAGAAATTTCGGATTTGAGGAGGAGAGAATTAAAGAAATTGTAAAAGAATCCCTTGAAAAAGTAGGACTTCCTGGTTTTGAAGAAAGAGTTTCCCATCATTTAAGTTTTGGAGAAAAGAAAAGAATTGCACTTGCTTCGATAATATCCTACAATCCTGAAATTCTGCTTCTTGATGAACCCACACTCGGTTTATCTCCTGTTTCAAGGGAAAACTTTATAAATTTAATAAAAAAAATTAAAGCAACAAAAATAATTGCAACTCATGATTTGGAAATGGTTACAGAAATAGGAGATAGAATAATTCTGATTAATAAGGGAGAAATAAAAGGAGAATGGAAAGGAGAAGAAATTGAATCTGCCCAAAAATTAAAAAATTATCTGGTTACACTACATACTTCTTCAGCATAACACTTGCAATAATATACCTCATTATCTCTGCTGTCCCTGCTCCTATATCCATCAATTTTGCATCCCTTAAATATCTTTCAACAGGATATTCTTTTGTATATCCATAACCCCCCAGAATCTGAATTGCATCAAGTGATGCTTTTACACCGAGTTCGCCTGCAAGAAGTTTAACCGTTGCACTTTCAATTCTATTGTCCTTATTAACGTCATAATTTTTTGCCACAAGATAAAGATATGTTCTTATTACTTCAAGATTTGCGGTATTGTTGGCTATTTTTTCTGAAACCATCTGGAATTCTGAAATCGGTTTTCCGAACTGTTTTCTCTCTTTTGAGTATCTTATCTGCCATTCAACAGCAGACATGGCTATACCTATAGAAATTGCTGCAATTGTTATCCTTTCAACTTCAAAACATTTAACAAGGATTTTAAATCCTTCATCTTTTTTACCCAGTAAATTTTCCTTTGGACAGGGAGCATTATCAAAGAACAGAGCAGAAGTAGGGGAGCCTCTCATTCCAATTTTCTCAAAGTTTTTACTGACAGAGAAACCAGGGACATCTGTCTCAAAAATAAAGGCAGATAATCCCTCCTTCCCCTTATCAGGTGAGGTTTTTGCGTATAGAATTATTATATCAGCAATTGAACCGTTTGTTATAAACATTTTGTTACCTGAGATTAGATATTTGTCTCCCTTTTCCTTTGCAACAGTGGAAATACTTGCATTATCAGAGCCTGCATCAGCTTCTGTAATGGCAAGTGCACCTATCATCTCACCTGATGCAAGTTTGGGAAGGTATTTCTTTTTCTGTTCTTCATTTCCGAATCGTGTAATCGGATGAGCACCTAAAACAGAATGGGCAAGTAAGGATAGTGCCAGTGCAGGGCTTTCTTTTGCAATCTCCTCCAGCACAATACACGCAGACATGACATCATCTCCAAATCCTCCGTATTCTTCAGGTATAAGAATTCCTGTAAGACCGAGTTCTGCCATCTGTTTGAAGATTTCTTTCGGAAATTCATCTTTTTCATCAATTTCAGAGGCTATGGGTGCAACTTTTTCCCTTACGAATTTCCTTACAGTTTCCCTTAAAAGTTTATGTTCTTCGGTTTCAAATAAATTGACAAGTTCTCCGAACATAGGAAATTATAACACATTACTGTTTGATTTTTAAAAGAGAGTGACTTAAATTTAAATATGAGAGGTTATTTTATAATTTTTTTATTATTTTCAAATTGTTTTATTTTCAAGAAGACCGGAGAAAGGGAATTGAAATTTGAGACCTTTAAAAAAGGATTTTATTCGGGTATAAGGGAGAAAAGTGAATTTGTTATTAAAAATAAAGAAGATTTTTTAAAGTTATGGAAGAATTTGTCAGCAAATCTTCTCCCTCCTCCTGAGCCTCCTGAAATAAACTTTGGAAAATTTATGCTCATTGCTGTTTTTATGGGTAATAAACCCACAGGCGGATTTAATATTGAAATTGAAGAAATTATAGAAAAAAATAATGAAATTTCAGTTTATGTAAAGGAAGAGAGTCCGGGGAAAAACTGTATGGTGACTATGGCTTTCACCCAGCCCTATCATATTGTAAAACTTGAAAGAAGGGATAAGAAAATTAAGTTTTATTATGAGGATACAATAAGGGACTGTGATTAGGATTCTAAAATATCTTTTATTTTTGAAAGTAATTCTGTGGCAGTAAAGGGTTTTGATATACTTTCAATTTCAGGGCTGTAAAAGAAATTGTTTTTTATCATATTTTCGGTGTAACCGCTCATAAACAAAAATTTAATTTCCGGTGTTATCTTCTTTATTTCGTTATAAAGCTCTTTGCCTCCCATTTCAGGCATTACAACATCTGATATAACAAGATTTATTTTGTTTATATTGTCTTTATAGATTATTAACCCCTCTTTACCGTTTTTTGCTGTCATAACAATATATCCAAAGTTTTCAAGGACCCATTTTATTATTTCCCTCAAATCATCGTCATCTTCAACAACAAGAATTTTTTCTCCTCCCATATATTCCCTGAATTTAGGAGTAATTCTGTATTCAATTGGTTCTTCCTCCTGTGCGGGTAAATAGATTTTAAATGTTGTCCCCTTTCCTGCCTCGGAATAAACATTTACAAAGCCTTTATGCTGATGAACTATCCCATGGACTACTGAAAGCCCGAGACCCGTGCCCATCTCTTCTTTTGTTGTAAAATAAGGTTCAAATATGTAGGGTATATACTCAGCAGGAATTCCTTTACCGGTATCAGAAATAGCTATCATAACATAATCTCCTTTTTCAGCATGATAATGAGTTCTTAAATAATCATCATCAAGGTATATATTTCTTGTTTCAATTATAAATTTACCACCATCAGGCATAGCATCTCTTGCGTTAAAAGAAAGATTTAAAATAATCTGTTCAAACATGGTGGGGTCTATATGCACTGTTTTTAAAGCAGGGTCAGGAATGAATTCAATTTTTATCTCTTCACCCATTATCTTTTCAAGAAGTTTCAAAAGGTCTTCTATTACATAATTTGGATTTATATAATGAGGTTCTGAAGGTTCCTGTTTGGCAAAAGTAATTAATTTTTTTGAAAGAGATGCCGCCCTCTGACAAAGTTCAAGGATTTTATACATATTCTCATATGCAGGATTATTCTCAGGAATTTTCCTTGCTGAGAGTTCAGCATATCCCATTATTGCTCCCAGTATGTTCTTTAAGTCATGAATAATTCCTGAAGTAAGTCGTGTTATTGATTCGAGTCTCTGTGAAATCACTATCTGTTTTCTTATTAGCTCTTCTTCTCTTTCCCTTTTTCTCTTATCAGTGATGTCATGAAAGGCAATTAAAATGTAAGGTAAATTTTCCTCTGAATAAATACGTCTTGCATTGACTGTCATTATTTTCTTACCTGCATTCTTAAACTCTTTCTCTATTTCATAATTCTCAATTACTTTCTTTTCCGGTATTATATCAGATATAAGTTTTTTAAATTCAGGAATGTTAAAATCACCGTTTTCTATTTCAAAAATATTTTTTTCGATAACATCTGTTATTCTGTATTCAAAAATTTCAAGAAATCTTTTATTTGCCAGCACTATTCTATTTTTCTCGTCTAAGAGAATCAATCCTTCCTGGATTGTGTCGAATATGTTTTTTAAAAGGTTTATATATTTGGTCAAAATTTTTCTCCTGTGTTCCCTATTATACCCTTGAAATTCTTAAAAATCAATTAATTCCTTAGTTTTTCAAAAATCGCCAGTGTTTCAACATGATAGGTTTGAGGGAAAAAATCAAAGGGAATAACTCTTACAAGGTCATAACCCTTTGATATTATAATTTTTGAATCCCTTGCAATTGAAGGTGGAAAGCATGATAGATATATTATTTTTTCAGGTTTATTTTTCTCTATTCCTTCTATAACTTTTTCATCTATTCCCTTTCTCGGTGGGTCAAGAATCAGAACCTCTCCCTTTAAATATTGCATTGCATTACCTGCATCATCCCTTATGATTTCACAATTCAGAAGGTCATTTATCTTTTGATTCTGAATAGCATCATTATATGAAGAGTCACTTATTTCAACAATATAAACCTTCTTGAAAAACTTTGAAAAATAATATCCGAAAAGTCCAACACCTGCATAAAGATCTATCAGAGTTTCATATCCCTTAATTTCTTCTTCAATTATTTTTAGAAGGGGAGGGATAATATATGGATTGACCTGAAAAAAAGACCTTGATGATATCCTGAAGGTCAGCTCTCCTATATGCTCAAATATGTAATTTCTTCCTGATAATATTCTTTCCTCTTCACCAAAAATAACATTTCCTTTCTTCGGGTTTATGTTTTCAACAATACCTGATAATTTACCGATTTCTTCAACCCTTTTTACAATTGATTTCGGGAATCCTTTTTTTCTTGTTACAAATGTTATAAGAAGTTCATTTTCATTTTTATCTGTTTTTATTGATAGATATCTTAATCTTCCGAAATCTTTCTTTTCATCATAAATTGTGATTCTTTCTTCCTGAAGAATATCCCTTATTTTCTTCATCCATTCAATGATTATCTTTTTCTGAATGGGACATTCATCTATGGAAATCAGATAATGGCTTTCCCTTTTATAAAATCCTGCATAAACTTTTCCTCTCACCCTTTTTAGAGGAAAATGAGCTCTTGTTCTATAGTAGAAAACTTCAGGTGAGGGAACAATTGGCTCAAAAGGAATATCTTTAAGCTTTGCGTTATGAGAAAAGGCATCTTTTACGATATCTTCTTTTAATTTAAGTTGATATACATATTTAGCCATCTGAAAATGACATCCCCCGCATATACCAAAATAAGGACATCTGGGCACTATTCTATTTTTATTCTTTTCTTTGATATCAACAAGCACACCAAAGGATACATCTTTTTTATCTTCCTTTATCTCAACTTTAACAATCTCTCCCGGCAAGGCATAGGGAACAAGGACAACTTTCCCTTTATTCCTTCCCAGAGCATATCCCTCCTGAACGATTTTCTCTATTTCTATTTCAAATTGCTTGGGCATAGATATATTGAATTACTTTTACAGCCAGGTCTTTTGCAGCCTCATTTATTGCTTCGTCTTCGGTTTTTTCTCTTACATCATAAACTGCCTCTCCGCTGAATTCCTTTTCTTTAAATAATTCTGTTCCGTCCTTTTTCAGAAACTTTATTTTTGCCCTTATTATAACTCTGTAAGAATAAACTTCACCCTGCCCCATCACTCCCACGGGTGTTCTTAAGTATCTTTTTATTTCTCCCTTTATCAACAGATCACATTTGTCAGGATCCTTTACAGGGATTCTTCTATCTTCTATTATTCCATCAATAAAGCTCTGGGTAACGGAGACTTCAATACCGAGTCTTTCCGAAGTATTTGTGAAGGTTTCAACTCCTATGGTTTTAATACCCTCTGGTAAAGGGGGTCTTAATGAATAGACACACCCCAGAATAAGGGTAAAGGTGAAAATGAATAATTTCTTATTCACTTAAGATTCCATCAAAATAATTGTCATAAACAGGAAATTTCTTTGTTAATTCCCTTACCTTTTCCCTGATTTGCTTTGCCTTTTCCTCACTCTTTGAACTTATGACCTCATATATCCATTCTGCTATCATTTCCATTTCCTCTTCCTTCATTCCTCTTGTTGTAACGCATGGAGAACCTATTCTTATTCCGCTTGTTATTGTGGGAGGTTTTTCATCAAAAGGAATTGTGTTTTTATTTACCACAATTCCTGCAATACCGAGTAAATCTTCTGCCTCTTTACCCGTTATTCCGATGGGTCTTAAATCAATTAAAGATAGATGGGTGTCTGTTCCTCCGGAGACAATCCTCAGCCCTTTTTCTTTCAAAACTTCGGCAAGTTTCCTGCTATTTTTTATCACCTGATCAATATAATCTTTGAATTCAGGCTCCATTGCTTCCCTGAAACATACTGCTTTTGCTGCTATAACATGTTCAAGTGGTCCTCCCTGCATTCCCGGAAAAACGGCTTTATCAATCTTTTGTGCAAGTTCTTCTGTGGTTAAAATAAATCCTCCTCTCGGTCCTCTAAGGGTTTTATGTGTTGTTCCTGTTACAACGTGTGCATGAGGAAAAGGATTAGGATGAAATCCTGTTGCAACAATTCCTGAGATATGAGCTATATCGGCAAGGAGATATGCTCCTACCTCATCCGCAATTTCTCTGAATGTTTTGAAATCAATCTGTCTGGGATATGCAGAATATCCGCATACAATGATCTTTGGTTTTTCCTTTTTTGCAATATCCCTTACCTCATCAAAATCAATTGTTTCTGTATCCTTTCTTACTCCGTATTGAACAACTCTGTAATATTTTCCTGCTGCATTTACCTTGTGTCCATGAGAAAGATGCCCACCGTGAGGGAGTTTCATTGATAATATTGTATCTCCTGGTTTTAAAAGAGCAAGATAAACAGAAAGGTTTGCTTGTGTCCCTGAATGGGGTTGAACATTTGCATGATCTGCATTATAGAGTTTTTTAAGCCTTTCAATTGCAATATGTTCAATTTCATCAACAATTTCACAACCTCCGTAATATCTTTTGAAGGGATAACCTTCCGCATATTTATTAGAAAGAGGAGTTCCCATTACCTTAAGAACATGAGGAGATGCATGATTTTCCGAAGCAATGAGAATGAGGTTTTCTTCTTGCCTTTTTATTTCCTTTTTTACGAGTTCATATATTTCTTTATCAAAAATCTTTTTCATAGTTTAATTATAAGACAATTTGGAAGTTAAATATAAAAAAGTATATTTTAAAAAGAGGTCTGTTAAGTTTTTATGTTTTCAAAGTAATTTGATGATTTGCATGTGGTTATTTTATCTTTACCCCTTTTATTTTATAATCGTAATTTTAATTTTGTCCAATTTTGGGTACATTACAGTAAGGAATTTATGTAGATAGGATAGAGTGTTAGAGTTTATATTATCACAGATATTTTTTAAGAACCTTTTAGGACATCAAAAATAGGACTTTAAAAAATTCTATTTTATGTTATATTTTAACCGTCTATAATTAAGTTAAATTAAATTTATTAAATAATTTGAATTTTTATTCAAGGGTCCTAAAATTTTAATTTTTTGCAAAAAATGTAAATTTTACATTAGAATTTTTTCAGTAATAGGATAAAAATATAAGGGTTGAAGTCCGTATTTTAAGAGTTTAAACAAATGGGTATTTTAATATTTTTGGTTTTTATTCAGTATGAGATTCAATGGGATTCAGTAATGAGATTAACAAATGCTGAGGGGAGGTCAATGTATGTTAGAAGTGGTGTGGATGATTCGGGAGGGGTTC
>Ga0209426_1000685_pt1 | contig 29799 bp, 26 predicted proteins | sample Deesub1362B_J571_FD_187697 | JGI IMG/M metagenome (GOLD analysis project Ga0209426, IMG submission 187697) | Deep oceanic, basalt-hosted subsurface ecosystem from Juan de Fuca Ridge flank, Pacific Ocean, CORK Borehole 1362B_J2.571 (SPAdes)... ...
GGGACAATGTAAACTTAGAGGTAGAGCTGATAACCACGGTAGCTATGGAAGAGGGGTTAAGGTTTGCGATAAGGGAAGGTGGCAGGACCGTGGGAGCAGGAGTAGTTACCAAGATTCTGGAGTAGGAGATGAGAAATATAATTTTACTTCAATGTTCAGAGTGTAAGAACAAGAATTATTCTACAACGAAGAATAAAAAGAATACACCAGATAAATTACAACTGAAGAAATATTGTAAACATTGCGGTAGACATACACTGCATAAAGAAACAAAAGCATAGGTACAGCAATACACAGGCCAGTAGCTCTAACTGGGAGAGCACCGGACTCCAAATCCGGGGGTTGCGGGTTCGAATCCTGCCTGGCCTGCCATTGTTAGAGGAGGGGCAATCCTCGGGTTGCCCCTAAATAATGCTTACATAAGAGAGAGTAAGACATCAGCCTGAAAGAGGTAAGGAGTGATTAATGTTCAGAAGAATTAAGAACTTCTTAAAAGAAGTTAGAGCAGAGATAAAAAAAGTGGTATTCCCTTCAAGGGAAGAATTAATAGGTTCTACATGGGTAGTAATAATATCTACGCTTATTGTTGCCCTGTTTCTTGGAATTGTGGATATGATACTCACAAGGTTTGTGAAGTTTCTCTTAAGGTAGGAGGAAGGTTTGGGTAAGAACTGGTACGTAGTACACACATATTCAGGTTATGAAGAGAAGGTAAAGACATCCATAGAGGAGAGGGTTAAGAAAAAAGGGCTTAAGGACAAACTCGGCAGAATACTTATACCTACAGAGAAGGTTATTGAACTGAGAGGTGGAAAAAAGAAAGAAACAGATAAAAAGTTCTATCCAGGTTACATACTTGTAGAGATGGAACTTAATGATGAGACATGGCATCTTATAAGAAGCATCCCGAGGGTGACAGGCTTTGTAGGTGGAACAAAGCCCATACCTCTACCAGAAGAAGAGGTTGAGGTAATCTTACAACAGATAGAAAAGGCTCCTCAACAGCCACCAAAGACAAAGTATCAGAAGGGAGAGGTGGTAAGGATTATAGATGGACCTTTCACCAACTTCAATGGTGTTGTGGATGAGATAGACCTTGATCATGGCAGGCTCAAGGTGATGGTAAGTATATTTGGAAGACAGACACCTGTAGAACTCAGTTTCTACCAGGTAGAGAAGGCATAAAAGTTAGACTTCAGGAGGATAGAGATGGCAAAGAAAGAGGTAATAGCAGAAGTGAGACTTCAGATACCAGCTGGAAAGGCATCACCAGCACCACCTGTAGGACCTGCTCTGGGTCCCCATGGTATCAATATAATGGAGTTCTGCAAACAGTTTAATGCGAAGACCGAGGGCATGGGAGACACTATAATTCCTGTGGTACTTACTGTTTATGCTGACAGATCCTTCAGTTTCATTACAAAGACACCTCCAGCATCAGAGTTGATTAAAAAGGCTGCAGGTATTATAAAAGGCTCCTCAGAGCCTGGTAGAGATATGGTAGGAAAGATCACAAAGAAACAAGTAGAAGAGATAGCAAAGACAAAGATGCCTGACTTGAATGCATACACCCTGGAAGAGGCGATAAAGATGATTATGGGAACTGCTAAAAGCATGGGAGTAGAGGTGGTGGATTAATTTATACATGGGAGGTTGAAAAACTCTATGGGCAAAAAACTTATTGAGGCAAAAAAACGGGTGGAAAGAACAAAGGAGTATCCTTTAGAAGAAGCGGTAGATCTCTTAAAAGAGCTTGCTTATGCCAATTTTGATGAAAGTGTTGATCTTGCGGTCAACCTTGGGGTTGATCCGAGAAAGTCAGATCAGATGGTCAGGGGCACAGTAGTACTGCCCCATGGCACGGGCAAGGATGTAAAGGTGCTTGTGTTTGCAAAGGGAGAGAAGGAGAAGGAGGCACTTGAAGCAGGAGCAGACTATGTAGGAGCAGAGGACCTTGTGGAGAAGATCCAGAAGGGATGGCTCGATTTTGACAAGGCAGTTGCCACTCCTGATGTTATGGCGATGGTAGGTAAACTTGGTAGAATTCTGGGACCAAGAGGCCTTATGCCAAACCCAAAACTTGGTACTGTAACCTTTGATGTGGCCAAGGCCGTTAAGGAATTAAAGGCAGGGAAAGTGGACTACCGTGTTGACAAGGGAGGGATTGTGCATCTACCTGTAGGTAGGGTCTCTTTTGATAAGGAAAAGCTGATTGAAAACATAAAGGCAGCCGTGGACTCCCTTCTTAAAGCTAAACCTTCTGCTGTTAAAGGCAAGTATATTAAAAGGGTCACTCTTTCTTCTACAATGGGGCCTGGTATAAGGGTTGATATACAGAGTATCACAAAAAAGGCAGCCTGAAACCAGGTTTTACCTGGTAGATTCCACGGTCAGAGACAGTAGGTGTCTAAATGTTGACCTATGGTCAACAGCCTACCGAGACCGGAAGGTTGAAGAAAGTTCAGGTATCTTTAACCGGATAGAAAGACCTACCTGTCTCTGGGAAAGGAGGTAAATCTGAAGAGCAGACAAGACAAAGCTAAAGAGATTGAGCTATTGAAAGAGAAGTTTCAGAAGGCAAAGGGTATAGTACTTACCCATTACAAGGGGCTGAATGTTGAAGAGATCTCTGCCTTGCGGAGAAGCCTGAAAGAGGCAAACCTTGAGTACAGGGTAGTGAAGAATACTCTTGCACGGATTGCATCAAAAGAGACACCAGCAGAGGTGTTGCAAGAGCATTTTGTCGGTCCTGTGGCAGTGGCATTTGGATATGAAGATCCAGTGATACTTGCAAAGAAGGTTCTGGAGTTCAGCAAGGAGAATGAGAAGCTTGCTGTCAAATGCGGTCTCGTTGAAGGCAGATTTGTTGATCTGGAAGGGCTGAAGAATGTATCTAAGTTACCTTCACGAGAGGTACAGCTTGCAATGCTTGCAGGGGCATTCTCAGCACCACTTACAAAGATGGCATCACTGCTTCATGCAACGATTAACAGACTGGGATATGCCCTTTATGCATTAAAGGAGAAGAAGGCAACAGAACAATAAAAACTAAATAACTAAAATAAAGGAGGAAACAAGGATGGCAGAAATTACAAAGGAACAGGTTTTCGAATTCTTTGATAAGATGACAATTCTTGAGATGTCAGAATTTATCAAGGAGTTTGAGGAAAGGTATGGAGTGCAGGCAGCAGCTCCTGTTGCGGTTGCAGCAGCCCCAGGTGCAGCAGCTCCTCAGGCAGCAGCAGCAGAGGCAGAGGAGAAGACCAGCTTTGACGTGATTCTCTCTGCAGTGGGTGATAAGAAGATCCAGGTAATAAAGGTAGTAAGAGAGGTTACAGGACTTGGCCTCAAAGAGGCTAAGGAGCTTGTAGATAATGCACCTAAACCAGTGAAGGAAGGAGTCTCTAAAGAGGAGGCTGAGGCTATTAAGGCAAAGCTGGAAGAACAGGGTGCCACAGTAGAGATAAAATAAACAGTGCTTCTTACTGCAGGGGCTAGCCCCTGCAGTAAGAGCTTAGTTAATTGGTTAGAGGATTGACAGATGTTCAATCATTTAACCAATTAACTAACAAATCACAAATTAAAAGGAAGGAGAGCCATGGCTGAAGTATTAAGAGAAAGATTGAACTTTGGTAAGATTAAACCCCTGTTAGAGGTTCCCTATCTGATACAGTTCCAGAAGACCTCTTATGAGAACTTCCTCCAGAAGGATGTGCCTCCCCAGCAGAGGAGAGAGATAGGACTTCAGGCTGCCTTCAAGAGTGTCTTTCCCATATCTGACTATAATGAGACTGCAACAATCGAGTTTATTGAGTACTCAATAGGGGAACCAAAATTCTCACCAAGGGAGTGTATTGATAAAGGTCTCACCTATGGAGCTCCACTAAAGATAAAGGTACGCCTGGATCTGTATGATATGGATGAAAACAACAATAAGATCCTGAAGGAATCCAAGGAGGAAGAGGTATATATCGGTGAGATACCTCTCATGACCCCTACAGGGACCTTTATCATCAATGGTACTGAAAGGGTGATAGTGAGCCAGCTACACCGTTCACCAGGGGTCTTTTTCAGTCCTGACAAGACAAAGACCCATGTCAGCGGCAGACCCCTCTACACAGCAAGGGTAATCCCTGCAAGGGGCTCCTGGCTCGATTTTGAATTTGATACAAAAGACCTCCTTTATGTAAGGATTGACAGGAGGAAAAAGATCCCTGCAACAATTGTGCTTAAGGCTCTGGGATATACAAACGAGGACATACTGAAGACCTTTTACCCCTCAGAGACGATAAAGATCGAGGGCAAAAATAAATACAAAAGACCTGTAACGGACGTGCTTATTGGCACCCGCTCTTCCATAGAGATAAGAGACCCCAAAACAGATGAACTCCTTATAAGAGAAGGTAGCAAAATATCCAAACTCTCCTATAGAAAGCTGGAGGCAGCAGGTATAAAAGAGATACCTATAACAAGGGAAGAGATTATAGGAAGAATCACCCTGAGGGATATAATCGATCCTGAAACAGGTGAGGTAATTCTTGAGAGTAATGAGCCGATCACAGATGAGATACTGGACAGGATCGAGAAGATGGGGATTAAGAGTATTGAGCTGCTATTTATTGACAATGTGAGATACCTCCCTTCACTCAGGGATACAATAATGACAGACGGTGTTAACAGCAGAGAAGAGGCCCTTGTGGAGATATACAAAAAGCTCCGTCCTGGAGAACCCTCTACAGTAGAGGCGGCTGAGGAACTCTTCAATGGTCTCTTTTTCGATGAGAAGAGATATGATCTGTCACCTGTAGGCAGGCTCAAGATCAACAAGAAACTGGGGCTTGATATCCCTCTCGATGTAAGGGTGTTAACAGATAAGGATATCATTGAGATAGTCAAGTATCTGCTTGCCCTCAGAACAGGGTATGGTGAGGTTGATGATATTGATCATCTCGGCAACAGAAGGGTCAGAGGAGTAGGTGAACTCTTGGAGAACCAGTTCAGGATTGGACTCATGAGAATGGAGAGAGCGATGAAGGAGAAGATGACCCTCACAGAACTTGAGGAGGCAATGCCTCATGAACTTATAAATGCAAAACCTGTAATGGCTGCTGTAAAGGAATTCTTTGGCTCTAGTCAGCTAAGCCAGTTCATGGATCAGACCAATCCTCTGTCAGAGATAACCCATAAGAGGAGGCTTAGTGCTCTTGGCCCTGGTGGCCTCACCCGTGAGAGGGCAGGCTTCGAGGTGAGAGATGTCCATCCAACCCATTATGGCAGAATATGTCCTATTGAGACGCCTGAAGGCCCTAACATCGGTCTTATCACCTCAATGGCAACCTATGCAAGGGTGAATGAGTACGGATTTATTGAGGTACCTTACCGAAAGGTGAAGAAAGGAAAGGTAACCAATGAGATAGAATACCTCACAGCCATTGATGGAGAAAAGTTTGTTATAGCAGAGGCAACTGCTCCTGTGGACAAAAACGGAAGACTGATCGGTGATGCAGTACCCGCAAGACAGGCAGGAGACTTTAAGATGGTACCTCCAGAGGAGGTCCAGTATATGGATATCTCTCCAAAACAGATCGTGGGTGTGTCAGCCAGTCTGATACCCTTCCTGGAGAATGATGATGCAAACAGGGCATTGATGGGCTCAAATATGCAGAGACAGGCTGTACCACTGCTTCAGTCTGAGGCACCTATTGTGGGTACAGGAATGGAAAAGATTGCTGCCAGGGATTCAGGCATGGCAGTTTATGCAAAAAGATCAGGGATTGTAGAGAGTGTGGACTCATCACGGATTGTGGTAAGGGTGACAGAGGATGGCGGTGGAGTGGATGTGTATAAGCTCTTGAAGTTTGTGAGGTCGAATCAGGGAACCTGTTTTAATCAGAAACCTGTTGTTAAGCCTGGCCAGGAAGTGAAACGGGGTGACCTCTTGGCTGATGGTCCCTGTATCGACGGTGGAGAGCTTGCCCTTGGTAGAAATGTACTGGTTGCATTTATGCCCTGGGGAGGATTCAATTTTGAGGATGCCATCCTCATTAGTGAGAGGCTCGTCAAGGAGGATGTATATACATCAATCCATATAGAGGAGTTTGAGGTTGAAGCTCGGGAGACAAAGCTTGGTCCAGAAGAGATCACAAGGGACATACCAAATGTGAGTGAAGAGGCATTAAGGAATCTCGATGAAAGTGGCATCATAAGAATCGGGGCTGAGGTAAAACCCGGAGACATCCTGGTAGGTAAGATAACCCCAAAAGGGGAAACCCAGCTCACCCCTGAGGAAAAACTCCTGAGGGCTATATTTGGTGAGAAGGCCGAGGATGTGAAAGATACCTCTTTAAGGGTACCACCTGGTATCTCGGGGGTTGTTGTGGATGTGAAGGTCTTTGCAAGAAAGGGTGTTAAAAAGGATGCAAGACACAAAAGCATAGAAGAGGAAGAGATACAGGAACTCCGTAGCGAACTTGAAGAGAGAATAAGAATAATCTCTGAAGAGGGCTACTCTAAGGTGAGAAGTCTTCTACTTGGCAAACAGGTGAGTGAAGATGTTAAGGTGCCAAGGATTAAAGAAGTTATATGCAAAAAAGGACAGAAGATAACAGAAAAACATCTGGAAAGGATCAAAGATAAATATCTTAGAAGGATTAAACTTAAGGATTCTAATGTCCAAAAGAAGATCGATGCCATACTTGAAGAGATAGAGGCCGAGATAAAGAATGCCCAGGCCTGGTATCAGGGCAGGATAGAAAGACTGAAAAAGGGAGATGAACTACCTCCAGGAGTAAATAAACTCATAAAGGTATACATTGCTATGAAGAGAAAGATCCAGAGCGGTGACAAGATGGCTGGCAGACACGGTAACAAGGGTGTTATCTCAGTGGTGCTTCCTGAGGAGGATATGCCCTATCTGCCTGATGGAACTCCTGTGGATATAGTGCTGAATCCTCTGGGTGTCCCTTCCAGGATGAATGTGGGACAGATCAAGGAGACCCATCTTGGCTGGGCTGCAAAGACCCTTGGTATCCATGTGGCATGTCCTGTATTTGAAGGCGCCAGTGAAGAAGAGATTAAGAAGCTGATGAAGAAGGCAGGACTCCCGCCTGATGGACAAATCACTCTTTATGATGGAAGAACTGGAGAGCCCTTCGAGAGGCCAGTAACTGTGGGATATATGTATATGATGAAACTGCATCACTTGGTCGATGATAAGGTACATGCAAGATCAATAGGTCCATACTCATTAGTCACCCAGCAGCCTCTCGGTGGTAAGGCCCAGTTTGGAGGCCAGAGGCTTGGCGAGATGGAGGTATGGGCACTTGAGGCTTACGGAGCAGCATACTCCCTGCAGGAATTCCTTACGGTCAAGAGTGACGATGTCCAAGGCAGAGGGAAGATGTATGAGGCTATTGTTAAGGGTGATGCCTCGCTAGAGCCTGGTGTTCCAGAGTCCTTTAATGTTCTTATAAAGGAGCTTCAGAGTCTGGGACTCGATGTGGAGTTACTTGAGAAGAAAAAGAAGTCATGATGATATTAACCACAATCCAAAACTCCAGAGTCCTGAATATCTCTGGAGTTAAAAAAGAGAAAAGGGGGAGTAGAAATTGGTAGAAGAAATTTACGAATTATATCAGAAGCCTAAGAACCCTAAAAACTTCGATGCCATAAGAATTAAGCTCGCATCACCTGAGAAGATCAGGGAATGGTCTTATGGTGAGGTAAAGAAACCCGAGACCATAAACTACAGGACCTTCAAACCTGAGAGAGATGGTCTGTTCTGTGCAAAGATATTCGGCCCGATTAAGGATTGGGAATGTCTTTGCGGTAAATACAAAAGGATGAAGCACAGGGGAGTGGTATGTGACAAGTGTGGGGTAGAGGTAACCCATTCGAGAGTAAGGAGAGAGAGACTTGGACATATAGAACTGGCAGCTCCTGTAGCACATATTTGGTTTCTGAGAGGAGTACCAAGCAGAATAGGTACACTCCTGGACATGACAATACGGCAGCTGGAGAGGGTCCTCTATTTTGAGAGCTATGTAGTCATAGACCCTGCAGATACACCCCTGAAGGAGAAACAGCTCCTTACAGAAGAGGAGTATAAAAAATACACTGCTGAGTATGGTAGTGCCTTCAAGGCCGGGATGGGAGCTGAGGCAATAAGAGAGCTCCTCAGGAAGGTTGATTTAGAGGCACTCAGCAAAGAACTAAGACAGAGGATTCAGGAGTCCACCTCTCTCGGACAGAAGAGAAAACTCACAAAGAGGCTCAAGATTGTAGAGGCCTTCAGGAAATCGGGGAATAAACCAGAATGGATGATTATGGACGTCATCCCCGTGCTCCCACCTGAGTTGAGACCCCTTGTACACCTCGAAGGTGGAAGGTTTGCCACATCAGACCTGAATGACCTTTACAGGAGAGTAATAAACCGCAACAACCGGCTCAAGAGGCTGATGGAGCTAAAGGCTCCAAGTGTGATCATAAAGAATGAAAAGAGGATGTTACAGGAGGCAGTGGACGCCCTCTTCGATAACAGCAAACGTGCAAAGGCGATGAAGGCCTCCCAGAGACGGCCTCTCAAATCCCTGAGTGACATGATAAAAGGGAAACAGGGCAGATTCCGTCAGAATCTGCTCGGAAAGAGGGTGGACTACTCAGGCCGTTCTGTTATTGTGGTTGGTCCTGAGTTGAAGCTCCACCAGTGTGGACTGCCTAAGATAATGGCACTGGAGTTGTTCAAACCCTTTGTGTTTAATAAGTTAGAGGAGAAAGGTTATGCTACCACAATAAAGCAGGCAAAAAAGCTTGTTGAAGAAGAAAGACCAGAGGTCTGGGATGCTCTTGAGGAGGTGATCAAAGAACATCCTGTGCTTCTGAACAGAGCACCAACTCTGCACAGACTCGGGATCCAGGCATTTGACCCTGTACTGGTTGAAGGCAAGGCAATAAGGCTCCATCCCCTGGTATGTACAGCATATAATGCCGACTTCGATGGAGACCAGATGGCTGTACATGTGCCTCTGTCTATTGAGGCCCAGATAGAGGCAAGAGTGCTGATGATGTCTGTGAACAATCTTCTGTCTCCTGCCAATGGAAAGCCAATAGTCTACCCAACACAGGATATGGTACTCGGAATATATTACCTCACAAAGGAGCGAAAAGGCGCCAAGGGTGAAGGAAGGGTCTTCTCTGGTCCTGAAGAGGTGAGAATCGCCTATGATGCAGGCATTGTATCTGAACATGCCAAGATAAAGGTAATAATAGACGGGCAGATGGTGGACACCACTGTTGGAAGGGTTATATTCAGAGAGATTGTACCAGAGGGTGTGCCCTACTCCTATATAAACAAGGTGATGACAAAGAAGGAGCTCCAGAATCTTATCCATTACTGCTATAAAAAGCTTGGTAAGAGAAAAACAGTTGTATTTCTGGATAATCTGGAAAGACTCGGTTTTGATATGGCCACCCGTTCTGGCATATCCATATGCATGAAGGATATGCATATCCCTTCAAAGAAGGCTGAGTTGATAAAAGAGGCAGAGAGCCAGGTTATGGAGGTCTATAAACAATACTCTGACGGTTTAATAACCCAGGGTGAGAGATACAATAAGGTTATAGATATCTGGGCGAATGTTACAGAAAAAGTTGCTGAGGAGATGATGAAGGAGTTAGGTGCAGAGGACGGTAGAGAGTTGAGTGAAGAGGAGATGGAAGAGCGGAGATCCTTCAACAGTATCTATATGATGGCAGACTCTGGTGCAAGAGGCTCAGCTGCCCAGATAAGACAGCTTGCCGGTATGAGAGGACTTATGGCAAAGCCTTCAGGAGAGATTATTGAAACCCCTATTACAGCAAACTTCCGAGAAGGTCTGAGTCCTCTTGAGTACTTCATCTCAACCCATGGTGCAAGAAAGGGTCTTGCTGATACTGCTCTTAAGACAGCAAACGCAGGTTATCTCACCAGAAGGCTTGTAGATGTTGCCCAAGATGTGATTATTACAGAGAAGGACTGTGGAGCCACAGATGGAATCTATGTCACTGCACTGATTGAGGGTGGAGAGATAATCCAGTCCTTTGACGAAAGGATACTCGGCAGGACTGCTGCAGAGGATATAAGAGACCCTATCACAGGAGAACTGATAGTAAGGGCTAATGAAGAAATAGATGAGGAGGCGGTTGAGAAGATCCTTGATGCTGGTATAGACAGATTAAAGATCCGATCAGTTCTCACATGTCAGACAAAGTTTGGAGTATGTGCCACTTGCTACGGTAGGGACCTTGCCAGAGGAGCACCTGTCGAAGTGGGTGAGGCAGTGGGTATTATTGCAGCACAGTCTATTGGTGAGCCAGGAACACAGCTCACAATGAGGACATTCCATATTGGTGGTACAGCCACAAAGGTGATTGAACAGGCAGTGCTTGAAGCAAAAAATGCAGGCACTGTAAAGTTTCACAATCTGAAGAGTGTTAGAAACAGACAGGGTGTTCTGGTGGTACTAAACAGAAATGCCATGATCTCTATTGTTGACTCCCAGGGTAGAGAAAAGGAAAAGTACTCACTCGTCTATGGCGCCAACATCCTCGTAGAGGAAGGACAGACTGTAAAACCAGGACAGAAGCTGGTTGAGTGGGATCCCTACTCAGTACCGATCCTTACAGAGGTCGGTGGCAGAGTCGCACTTGGTGACATAATTGAAGGAGTAACCGTCAAGGAAGAGGTAGATGAAATCACAGGATTGAGTCAGAAGGTGATAATTGATTATCCAGCAAATATGAGGCCAAGGGTCTCTATTAAGGATGAGCATGGAAGGGCTACATTGAAGATACCAGGGACAAACCAGCCTGCAAGGTATCTGCTACCAGCAGGAGCCCATATACTTGTTGAAAAGGGTGATATTGTCTCACCTGGAGACATACTGGCAAAGATACCAAGAGAGACAACCAAGACAAAGGACATAACAGGAGGTCTGCCCAGGGTTGCAGAGCTGTTTGAGGCAAGGAAACCAAAGGAACATGCTATCGTATCCGAGATAGACGGAGTTGTTGAGTTTAAGAGCGCTCCAAAGGGTCAGAGGGTGGTAGTGGTCCGTTCTGGCGATGTAGTGAAAGAGTATGTGATTCCTAAGGGGAAACATGTAACAGTACATGAAGGAGACTGGGTAAGGGCAGGAGAACCTCTGATGGATGGTGCTGTGAATCCACATAGTATTCTCGACATTCTGGGGCCCAAGGAGTTACAGAGATATCTTGTGGACGAGGTACAGAAGGTTTACAGGCTACAAGGTGTCAGCATAAATGACAAGCATATTGAGATTATAGTCAGACAGATGATGAGAAAGATAAAGATCGAAGACCCTGGTGATACAGATTTCCTTGTTGGTGAGCAGGTAGACAGGATAGAGTTCATAGAGGAGAATGAAAGGGTAAAGGCAAAAGGAGGAAGACCTGCTACAGGTAAACCCATGCTGCTGGGTATCACGAAGGCATCTCTCACAACCTATAGCTGGGTCTCTGCAGCCTCATTCCAAGAGACTACAAGAGTCCTCACAGAGGCTGCAATAGAGGGCAAGATCGACGAATTAAGAGGTCTCAAAGAGAATGTAATCATGGGTAGAATCATTCCTGCTGGCACGGGAATGGATATCTACAGAAACACCTTTGTAAAGAGTGACAGACTTTTATTAATCTCTGGCAAAAAAGAGGAATCTGAATGAAGAAGATACTAATCGCCCATGATGGCTCAAAGGCCTCAAATAAGGCCCTTAGATTGGCTACAGAGATGGCTGTCAGATTTGGCTCTGAGCTGTATGTACTCTCTGTGGTACCAGAGTTGTATCTAACAGAAATTTCAGACATAGACAAGAAGGCAATAGAAGATGCGCTTTCCACAGAGACAAATAAACTGTTACAGAAAGTGGAGAAGAAACTTTCTGCAAAGAATATTCCCTATAGATGTATTATAAACCAGGGTGAGCCTGCAGAAGAGATTCTTAATACAGCAAAATCTCTGAGAGTCAATCTTATAGTAACGGGGTCCCATGGCAGAAGGGGACCCTCCAGATTTCTCCTTGGGAGTGTCTCTTCAAGGATTGTGGAACATGCCCATTGTCCTGTGCTTGTGGTTAAGTAATTGAAACATTCAGCTCTCTGGCATATATGCTCTGGAAGGGCTTCCTTGAACAGGCTGTCCAGATAAGAGAGATGGAGGTTTCGGACCTTAAACAGGTCTTAAGGATTGAATGTAATTCTTTCAGCATACCCTGGTCAGAATCGTGTTTCCTGTCTGAATTAAACAATCCTCATTCGATACTGCTGGTAGCTACCAGAGAAGACAGAGAAGTGCTTGGCTATATCTGTGCATCCCATGTAGCAGAAGTGGCAGAGATTAAGGATATTGCAGTAAGGGAGGATATAAGACGCAGAGGCATCGGAAAGGCACTTCTTAAAAGTGCCCTTGAAAGGCTGAAAACCCTTGGATGTAAAGAGGTATTTCTTGAAGTAAGAGTCTCTAATATTGCAGCGAGAAGGCTCTATGAGGCTATGGGATTCAAGATGGTTGGACTGAGAAGACAGTACTATGTAAGGCCTGAAGAGGATGCAATAATCATGAAAAAGACCCTCTTTTATTCTGCAAAAGCGGGACTTTCTTAGACCTAAAATAGTTCATACTCTCAACTGCATCATCTACACTATGTGCCTCTACAGTGATGATCAGATCTCTCCTTGAGACTTTAGTAAGATACCCAAACATACCTTCAAAATCGAAGGTGCCTTTGCCGGGGGCAAGATGTTGGTCCTTGGTGCCGTCATTATCATGAATATGAAGCTCATATATATAACTACCAATTGCATCAAGCCATTCTACCAGGGGCACTTTCGAAAAAAGGTTGAAATGTCCCGTATCAAAGCATAATCCAATAGAATCAGACCTCAGTGTCTCCATAAGTTGTCTTAGATTCTCTGGAGAATCCTCAAATATGTTCTCAATAGCCAGCCTTAGATTATAGCTCTCTGCTACTGTAAGAATCTCTTGCCAGGTCTCTACACTTCCTTCCAACCATATATCTATCCTATGGTCATATTTCCACTTCTCATAACCTGAATGGAAAACAACCATGGCTGCGTCAAGAAGATGTGCTATATGGATGGTGGCCTTGAAACGTCTAATAGTCACATCTTTAACAAGGGGGTCTACAGCTCCTGGACTAAGGTCCATAAAAGGACCATGAACCGTAAAGGATGGATTATAAGAAAACCCTTCTCTAAGTTTATGGATATCTTCTTCTGTAATATGGTCCAGGTCTTTTGCAGAAAAATATATTTCAAGGTTAATGCAGTATTGATTAACTATATCTAAGTGTGTACTAAGTTTCTCGAAAGGAATATGAAAATAAATCTCAGGTTTTTGTTGTCTCAGTTTTTTTCTCCTCCTTTTTTGAACCTTGTTCAGACGCCTTCCTTTCCGCCTCCATCGCCTTCTTTCTCTCAGGAGAGGGGTAATCAGTAATATACCATCCACTGCCTTTAAGGATAAAGGAGGTATTTGAGATAAGCTTCTTTAATTCACCCCCACATTCTGGACATGTGGTGAGTGGTGCATCACTGAATTTCTGGACCACCTCTAAATGCTTCTCACAGCTGAGACACTTGTACTCATAAATCGGCATCCAGAACACCTCCTCTTTTCAGTAGCTACTAAATTATTCTCCGGAAAGCCTTGAAAATACAATAAATTATATCATTATCTCCAGTTAAAAGTCAAAATTTGGTATAATTACAATTATGACAGATGTTGCATTGATTGTATTAATCATCGTGATAATAGTAATCGGAGTCCTTATTGTACCCGTTATTCTTGAACTTCGAAGAACTCTCCGAAGGATTAACAACTTTCTTGATAGCACCGAGCAGAGCCTGACTCCAGCAATAGATAATCTGAACTCTACCATAGAGAGAATTAATTCAATAATGGCCGATATTCAATTAGTCTCTCAGGGGACAAAAGAGATGGCTGATAACATAAAACACCTCTCTGGCAAGATTCAGGATATTGTTGAGGGTGTAGATGAACTGCGTAAAGAGGCGAGTTCCAATGTCTCGGCAATAAAAGCTGCTCTCAGGGTAGGTATTAATACATTGATAAAAAATCTTTTAAAAGGAGGTGGATAATATGGCTGAAAGAAATGGTTTTGGAATCGGCTCAATGTTTATGGCATTTCTGCTGGGAAGTCTCTTTGGTGCAGGTGTCTCCCTTATGCTTGCACCACAGTCAGGTAAAGAGACAAGAAAGAAATTGAAAGAACTTGCTGATGAAGCAAAGGAGAAAACCACAGAGTATGCAGAAGAGATAAAAGAAAAGGTTACAAAGGGAATAGAAAAGGGCAAAGAAGTGGTGGAGGAGAAAAAGTCAGCCATTCAATCAGCCATTGAGGCTGGGAAGGAGGCATTTAAGAAGGAGAAAGAAAAATCCGAGCCAGCCTAATGCATGAACTCTCCATTGCCCATAATATTATTGAGATTGCTATAAGTGAATGTAAAAAGGCGGGATATAGCAAGATAAACTCTATCTCTATAAGGATCGGCAGGGCCTCAGGTGTGATGACAGATGCCCTGCTGTTTGCCTTCGATATTGCTAAAAAGGACTCAATTGCTGAGAATGCAGTGCTTAAGTATGAGGAAACGCCCGTGAAGGGACGGTGCAGAGAATGCGGAACAGACTCAACAGTGGACGACACCATTTTTGTTTGCTGCCCCAGTTGTGGTTCCTACCAGTTTGAACTCCTGAGTGGAAGGGAACTGGATATTATAGAGATCGATGTAGAATAGGAGGAAAGAGTGAAGATAAAGGTCGTAAGTAGAGTGCTGGAGGCGAATGAGAGGATTGCTGAAGAGAACAGAAAACTTCTGAAAGACAAGGGGGTATTCGTCCTTAACCTTATGAGTGCACCTGGTGCTGGTAAAACCAGTCTCCTTATTAAGACTATAGAGCTACTGAAGAGTAGAGTAGCTATTGGAGTGATTGAGGGAGATATAACAGGAACAGAGGATGCCGAGAGGATCGGAGCCCTGCGGGTGCCTGTTGTTCAGATCAACACAGGAGGGGCATGCCATCTTGATGCCAATATGATAAATACAGTCCTGCAGGAGTTACCACTGGATCAGATAAGACTCCTCTTTATTGAGAATGTGGGAAATCTCGTCTGTCCTGCAGAGTTTAATGTGGGAGAGGATATGAAGGTAATGATCCTAAGTGTTACTGAAGGAGAGGACAAACCTCTGAAATATCCTCTCATGTTTCAGGAATCCCAGGTGCTTCTGATAAATAAAATAGATCTGCTCCCATACTTAGACATAGATATTGAACGCCTCGTAAAAAACTCCCTGAAGGTGAATCCCCAGTTAAAAATATTCACCGTCTCCTGTAAAAGTGGAGAGGGACTATCTCAGTGGACAGACTTTCTTTTAAGTAAAATCAACCCAGTATGACCTGCATCATAAAAATATCCCTCCTTTAGAGATAAAATATTCATATACACCAGAAGGTGTAATTTAGAGACTTTTATAAGGAGGTCAAAAATGGCAAAGGTAACAAAAGATACGGTAATAGGAGACGTGATTAAACAGAATCCTGAGGCCACAAAGATAATAGAGAAGTACTTTGGGAATGGATGTTTCACCTGTCCAGGGATAAAGGTTGAGTCTATTGCTTTTGGAGCAATGATGCATAATGTAGACCCTGAAAAGGTTGTGGCCGAAATAAACGCACTGGAGGAGAAGAATGGAGATTAAGTGTTTTATATGTGGCACTTCTGAAAAGGAGAAGGTATATCTACCCTGTATTCACGAAAGTGTAGAGAAGTTTGTATGTGTCAGGTGTCTTCCCATGCTTATACATGGTGTACACTAACCCCTTGGGGCTGTAAGCCCTAAGGGCTACCTTTTTCTCAGCAGTCTGAACAGGCCAATCAATTTGTAACCCAGATTCTCACCTCTTTTATCTACCCTGTCTTCTAAATAGTGGCTATTTCTGAGACGTATTTCCTCTAATCTTGCTATTGACCTGAGTCAGATAGGAGCAGTCCTGTACCCTAAGTAGAATTTTAACTGAAGTCAATCGGAGGATTAGGATATTTCAAAGGTTCTTGAATTTATCTACAAAAAGTTCATATAATAATCAAACGTTTGTTTGAAAATGGGTGCTTCCACCAGAGATAGGATTTTAGAAGCGGCAGAAAGGCTCTTTGCAGAGCGTGGTTTTGATGCTGTAGGGATAAGAGAGATAACAACCTTAGCCGACTGCAATGTCTCAGCGGTAAACTACTACTTTGGCAACAAAAAGGGACTCTACATGGCTGTATTCAAAGAAAGACTTGCCCAGAGAGCCTTCACTGTGCAAGAAACTTTCAGGAGGGAGTTCAATTCCTCACAGAGGGACCTAAGGGGACTTCTCAGGGCCCTTGCAAGGGCCTATCTGCTTGCACCCTTCTCAGAAGAAGAAAGACTCATACATCACAGACTCCTCTCCCGTGAGGCCCATCAACCAACAGAGGCCTTCCATTATATGTTAAAAGAGGTGCTGCTTCCTTTTTTCAATGAGATAAAAGAAGAAATAAAAAGGCTCTCCAGAATTCCTATCCCAGAGGACAAGCTTAGGATCTTCACAATAAGTGTATTTGCCATAATGATGCACTTCTCTATGGCAAGGACCATGGTAAGTAGACTCACGGGCAAAAAATATACAAAAAACTTTCTTGAAGCCCTGACAGAGGAGATTGCAGAGTTCTGTCTCAATGGTCTTGAAGGACGATGAGGAACAAAAGGTTGAGAAACAAAATACTGCGCGCTATCTTTACAGGAGCCACTTTTCTGGTTATAATCACTCTTTGGAACTGTACCCCCGTAAAAAGGCTTTACCCCTCTGTAGAGACACCAGAACAGTTTATAAACTCACCTAAGGGATTCTCTGTCTCAACCAGCAATGAAAAATGGTGGGAGGAATTTAAAGACGAGACTCTGAACCGTCTTGTAGAAAAGGCGATCAGAGAAAACTATGATATAAAGGTGGCGATTGAGAGGGTCAACCAGGCAAGAGCCCTGTTAGGGGTAAAAGGTGCAGAAAGGTTTCCAACTGTAAACCTTAACCTTTCTGTCTCAAGACAGAGACAGAGCACACAAACAAACACATTCAACATAAACCTTGTAGCCTCCTATGAGGCAGACCTCTGGGGAAGACTCTCCTCTGAAGAGGTTCGTGCAGAGACAGCTCTTATGAGTCTTAAGGAGACAAAGAGGCTCATTATGCATAGGGTGATTGCAGATGTAGTTAACCTCTATATTAACATAAAGGCCTTGAGGGAGAGACTCCTTATCAAACGGGAAAAGATCAAAAATGTTGAAGAAAACCTTAGACTCATAGAGACCCGGTACAGGCTGGGAGTAAGCTCATACCTTGAGGTACTTCAGGCAAGGGCAACCCTTGAAGAGACACGTTCTGAGATAGAACCTCTTAGGCGCCATCTCAAGGATATTCTTTACAGGCTTTCAGTCCTGATAGGGGAGTATCCCTCTGAGATTGAAACCTCTTCAGTTCCCCTTTCAGGATATGTGCAGAACCTTGAGCCAGTGCCTGTGGGACTGCCCTCAGAACTGCTTATGAGAAGGCCTGACCTTAGGGTAGAAAGCCTGAAGACTGAGGAGGCATTTCAGGCCCTTAAGGTGACCCGGACAATGAGGTTTCCCTCTATTGCTCTCACAGCCACAGGTGGCTGGAGTTCTTCAGAGCTAAAAGGGCTTTTTAGACCAGAGAGTCTCTTATGGCAGCTATCCCTCGGGGTGGTTCAACACCTTTTTAATGCAGGTAAGCTTAAACAACAGGAGAAGGCTGCCCTTTCTCTTTACAAACAGAGGCTCACCAATTATGCCAAGGTGGTGCTCAGGGCATTCTATGAGGTTGAGAAGGCATTGGCAGACAGAAAGAGTCTTTATACCGAGAGGCAGAAACTCTATTCTCTGATGAACAGTCTTGACAGAACCTACAGGACAGCCCTTGAGCGTTACAGACAGGGCCTTGTGGGGTTTGAAACAGTCCTTCAAGCTCAGAGACAGTTCTTTAATGCAAAAGAGGCCCTCATAAACACGGACGAGGCGATTTTGATAAACAGGGTTTTTCTCTACAGAGCCCTTGGTGGGAAATGGACAACAGAGGAAGGAGACAAGCAATGAGGACTAAAAGACTATTATTTGAAATTGTTCTGGTGCTGGTCTTTATAGGTCTTGGGATAGCCATAACCCGTTATCTTATTGCTACGAAACCTACAGTCAAAAAGAGGCCACCCTCAGAGATAGTTCTGCCCGTAAGAGTCCAGAAGACAGAATTAAAAGAGACAACATTAAAAAGGATAGCAGACGGGGAGGTCATACCATCCTGTGAGGTGGAGCTCATCCCACAGGTCTCTGGTAGAGTGATCTATGTTTCAGAACGTCTAAGGAGAGGAGAACTCATAAAGGCCTCTGAAGTCCTGATAAAGATTGATGACAGAGACTATCAGATAAAAAAGGCTCAGGTTGTGGCAGAGTTGAAAAGAAAAGAGTCAGAGCTTGCCAGATTAAAGGCTGACCGCGAGGCTGCCGTCAGAGAGTGGAAGATGCTTAATCCTGAGGAACCTCCACCACCGCTTGTGGCAAAGGAACCACAGCTGAAAGCTGCTGAAGCAGCAGTGCTGGCCGCTGAGGCAGCCCTCAGAAGAGCAGAACTTGACCTTGAAAGAACCACTCTGAGGGCACCCTTTGATGCCTTGGTTCTTGAAGAGCATGTAGACAGAGGCCAGTATGTGGTTGCAGGCCGTAGCTTAGCACGGCTTGCATGCACAGAGGAAGCCCAGATCAGGGTCTTTCTGGATGAGAGGGAGACTGAAGGGCTTAGGATACCCGGCTTTAATACCGCCACCGATGTTTCAGGCTCTGAGGCAGTTATTGAGGCCATCATAGGTGGCAAGAAGCACCAATGGAGGGGCTATATTGTAAGAGCAGAACCTTTGGATATACAGACCAGAAGAATACCTGTGGTGGTACTTGTAAGAGAACCCTATAGTAACATACCTCCTCTGGCCTTTGGACTTTATGTAAAGGTTGTCCTTATAGGTCCCAAGCTGCCCAAAGCTGCTCTTGTGTCCAAAAGGGCGATTGAATGGACCGAGGAGCTAAAACCATTTGTATGGGTGGTGGACAGCCTGTCAAGGGCCAAAAGAAGACCTGTCAGGATTGAAGCAGAATATGACAAAGATGTGCTAATCACCGAGGGTCTTAAAAATGGAGAATCAATTATCCTTGACCCTCCTGTAGGTCTCATCGAGGGCACAAAGGTGAGAGCTGTTGAGGAGAGCCTAAGCAGATGAGACGGGTTATTGAGTGGTTCATTGAGAATCATGTGGCTGCAAATCTGCTAATGATATTCATAGTTGTGGCAGGGGTGGTCACTGCCATTACCACAAAGGTAGAGATATTCCCTGAAACAGTAGCAGACAAGGTGGTTGTAACTGTTGTTTATCCAGGAGCCTCTCCTTCTGAGGTAGAAGAAGGAATTGTTAAGAAGATAGAGCAGGTCATCTCAGGCCTTGACGGTGTTAAGGAGATAAACTCTTATGCTTCTGAAGGCATTGCAACCATTGAGGTAGAGGCGATAAAAGGCTGGAACCTGGATCAGCTCTTTGATGATATAAAGTCAGAGGTAAACAGAATCACCACTCTCCCGGAGGAGGCTGAAAGACCGGTTGTGAAAAAGTTTGTCTTTAAGGCCCCTGTGCTAAATGTAGCAGTCTATGGAGATGCTCCCATCTCAGCGCTCAAGGAATGGGCAGAGAGAATAAAAGACGACATCACTGCTATGGAAGGCATAAGTCAGGTAGACCTCTTTGGTACTGCTACACCTGTCATATCCATAGAGGTGCCTGAGTATAACCTGAGAAAGTACCATCTCAGTATTGAGGATGTGGCCAGCGCGGTTCGACAGTGGAGTTTCGATACAGGCGCAGGTGAAGTAAAAACAGAGGCTGGCTATATCCTGCTTAGAGTCAAAGGTAAAGGGTACGAAGCCAGAGACTACAGAGACATAGTAGTCCTTTCTGAACCACAAGGTAAAAAGGTTCGTCTGTCGGAGATTGCCAATATAAAGGAGACCTTTGAAGACAGCAAGGTCCAGTCCAGATTTAATGGGAAACCAGGTGTAGGACTTCTGGTTTACAGAATAGGCCGCCAGAATGCTCTTGATGTGGCCTCAAAGGTCCATAAATATGTGGCCCAGTTGAGACCGGCTCTACCACCCAACATCCAGGTGGAGATATTTGGAGATCAGTCTGAGATACTAAAGGAAAGGCTTACCCTGCTTTTGAAAAACATGGCTTATGGCATGGTCTTAGTAGTGATACTGCTGGGAATCTTTCTCAACAGGAAACTCGCTTTCTGGATAACAGTGGGTATACCCATTGCCTTTTCCTTTGGACTCATAATAATACCCCATTATGGCATATCCATAAACATGATATCCCTTTTTGCCTTTATCATGGTACTCGGCATCGTGGTAGACGATGCAATAGTAGTAGGTGAAAGCATATTTCGTTACCGACAGAAGGGGCTACCACCGCTTAAGGCTGCTGTGGAGGGTACAATGGTTGTGGCGATGCCAGTAACATTTGCTGTGATCACCACTATTGCTGCCTTCTGGCCCATGCTCTATGGCTCGGGTGTTATGGGAAAGGTAATAAGGAACATACCCGTGGTGGTCATTGCTGTACTAGTGGGCTCTCTTGTAGAGGCCTTTCTAATTCTGCCTGTACATCTTTATCGTGCAAAGATGCCTAAGAAGGGAGAAAGGAAGGAAAATTTTGTTAACAGGTGTCTTGAAGGTTTTATAAAGGGCCCCTACCGTACTGCTCTAAGGATAGCGCTTAAATACAGATATGCTACTGTGGCACTGGCTCTGGCAGTGCTAATGCTCTTTATAGGGCTATGGAAAGGAGGACGTGTTAAATTCACCTATTTCCCTAAGGTAGAAAGCGACACTATGGTATGTGAGCTGGTGATGCCCCCTGGCACACCCTTTGAGGAGACCCTTGCAATCATTAAAAGGATTGAAAGGGCAGCAGAGGAGGCTGCCCGCGAGGCGAACAGACTTAGACAGGACCATTCAACTCCCCTTATAAGATATTCCTTCTCCATGGTGGGTCAGATATTCCCTATGGGGCATAGGGCAGAAACAGGTCCCCTGCCATCAGGCAGCCATGTGGGCCAGGTAATAGTACAATTAATAAGCGCTCAGGAGAGAAAGGAACTTCCCACCAGTGTGATTACACACCTCTGGCGTCAGAAGGTAGGAACAGTACCAGGAGCAGAAACCCTCCGTTTTTACAGTGAACTGTTCAGTGCAGGAAAGGCAGTCTCTTTCAATCTATCCATGAAGGATGAGGATACACTACATAGAGCTATTGAGGCACTCAAGGCTGAATTGGCCAAATATCCTGGAGTCTATGATATTGAAGACTCCTATATTCCGGGCAAGGACGAAATCAGACTTACGATTAAGGAGAGTGCAAAGTCCTTGGGAATCACCCTTCAGAGCCTCGCACAACAGGTAAGGGACGCATTCTATGGTGCCGAGGCATTACGACTTCAGAGGGGTCCTGATGAGGTAAAGGTTCTTGTGAGGTACCCGGAAGAGGAAAGAGCGGTCTTAAAAGCCCTTCTTTCTATGTATATAAGAACGCCTGACGGCAGAGAGGTCCCTCTGAGGGAAGTAGCCAGTCTCAAGAAAGAGAGAAGCTATGTGACTATAACCAGAAAAGACCGAAAGAGGATAATAAATGTCTCTGCCGAGGTAGATGAGGAGATAATGAATGCCGAGGAACTGAGGGGAGAGCTCTTTGAGAAGGTAATGCCTGCCCTTAAGGAACGGTTTTCAGGGCTCAAGTATGAACTGGCCGGAGAAGGGAAAGAAAGGATGGAGTCAATGCATGATGTGATGCAGGGCTTTGCCCTTGCCTTGATCCTGATTTATACCCTTATTGCCGTGCCTCTTAGATCCTTTGGCCAGCCTGTGGTAATAATGCTTGCAATACCTTTTGGATTGATTGGAGCAATACTTGGACATCTGATAATGGGGCTTAATTTAAGCATAATCAGCATGTTCGGGATTGTGGGCCTGTCTGGAGTGGTGGTAAATGACTCACTGATATTGTTTTCTGAAATAAACCGACTCCGCAGAGAGGGGCTTGAGACCTTTGAGGCGGTTTTGAAGGGGACTGCCTTGAGGTTCAGAGCAGTGATCCTCACTACAGTAACCACCTTCGGTGGACTCACCCCGATGATACTGGAACGGAGCCTTCAGGCCCGATTCTTAATACCCATGGCCGTAACCATAGCCTTTGGTGTCCTCATTGCCACAGGTATCACATTGGTGCTCACCCCCTGCGGATACCTCATAATGGAAGACATTCGTAAGATTTTCTCCAGAAAACGATAAAACTCTCCGCGTCCAACTCTGGGTCTTCAGTATAGAAAAACGGTAAGAAAAACGATTCAACTGGAGCCCTACTTTGCAGGGCTCGTCTCTGTGCGCGCTGTCTTAGAAACTTATACTTATCGCAAGTTTCTGAATGAAACTCTGGCAATTCGTATTATTTTGATGCCCTGTGCTTAGGGATGTGGTGGAAAGGAGAGAGAAGTGGCACAGAATGGGAAGATACGGCTTAATATGGTGAATTTAACAGATTTGAATAAAAAATTAAGGCCTCTCAGTTTGAGTACTGAGAGGCCTTTTCGGTTCTGACCTCACGGGTCTTAACAACTCCAGGGATTTCAACTACCACCTGATAAGGCATCCAGAGGCACCAGCCTCAGATCCCTTGAACCACAACCTATGCATTTCACCAATCCCATCTCTGTATCACTATTAAGAGAAACAGTAAATATACTTCCACATTCACTACATATACAGGTATAGTATCTCAATTTTTATTCACCTCCTCTGTCGTTGTTGATCATGGGTCTTACACCCAGCCTGTAGAGTATATTAGCCATTAGGCAGAAGCCTGTGGTTGCAAATATAACGAGATTTACTCCAACAAGCCCTGTCAGAAGCAGCCAGTACCTGCTATGCACCACTGCAAGCACCGTCCCTGTAAGGGCAAACACACCTGCCACAAGCCAGATAAGCCTCTCTAAGTACCACTTGTCTGTCCTTGCCAGATACATCTACTAACACCTCCTTTCAGCATTGATAAGATTTATTAATTCAGTCTATCCGGTTCGATCTCACAGGTCTCTGCGTCACTGCTGACTCTGTCTTTTGTAACACATCTCTTGTAAACATAATAGAGCACAGGCACAAGGGTCCTTGAAAGCAGTGTTGAGGCTACCTCGCCTGCCATAAGTGAGATCGCCATTCCCTGGAATATGGGATCAAAGAGTATCACAGAGGAGCCCACAACAACAGCCGCTGCCGTAAGGAGCATGGGCCTGAACCTTATTATTCCAGCCTCAACCACTGCCTCTTTAAGTGGTCTGCCCTCTTGGAGTTTCAGTTCAATAAAGTCCACCAAGATGATTGAGTTCCTCACCACTATACCTGCCCCTGCAATAAACCCTATCATGGATGTGGCTGTAAAAAACGCACCTATCAGGGCATGGGCAGGTAGAATCCCTACCAGTGAAAGGGGTATTGGTGCCATTATTACCAGAGGTGTCAAGAATGACCTGAACCATGCCACCACCATCACATAGATGAGAACCATCACAGCAGCAAATGCAAGCCCTAAGTCACGAAAGACCTCATAAGTGATATGCCACTCTCCATCCCACTTCATGGCATAGTCTTCCTCAAACATAGGCTGGCGTGTGTAGTACTGTTTTAGCTCATACCCCTCTGGCAGAGTGAGTTCTTTTATTTTATCTTTCAACTTCAGAATTGCATACACAGGGCTCTCCTCTTTACCAGCCACATCAGCAGTAACATACACCACCCTCTTGAGGTTTTTGTGATAGATACTCTTGCTCTCAACCCCTTTAACTACCTTTACCACTTCTGAGAGCGTTACCACCCTGCCTGAGGAAGACATAAGGGGAATCTCCTTTAGATCCCCAATAGATGCCCTCTCTGGCAGTGCTGCCCTTACAACCACAGGCACAGGCTCTTTTGCATCCTCCAGATGTATCAGGCCAGCCTCCAACCCACCAAGAGCCACCCGTAGGGCATTCGCCACCTGCTCTGTAGAAATACCCAGTTTTGCAGCCTTGATCTTATCAACAACAAACGTCACCTTCTCCTTGTCATCCTCATAATACCAGTCCACATCAACAACACCCTCTGTATTCTCAAACAACTCCTTTATCCTGCTTGCAATCTCTACCTGCTTGTTGAAATCAGGTCCATATACCTCTGCAACAAGGGTACTCAACACAGGAGGTCCTGGAGGCACCTCTGCTATTTTTATACTTGCATTGTATTTCTTGCCAATCTCCTGTATAGGCCCTCTAATCCTCTTTGCTATCTCATGGCTTTGTTGTTTCCTCTCGTCCTTGGCTACAAAGTTTACCTGAATATCTGCTACATTTGAGCCTGACCTCAGGAAGTAGTGCCGCACGAGACCATTAAAGTTAAAAGGGGCTGCTGTGCCAATGTATAGCTGAAAATTGGTCACCTCAGGGACTGTCCTGAGGTACTCAGCCACTTCTCTTGCCACCTTTGCTGTATGCTCAAGGGAACTGCTCTCGGGCATATCAATAATCACCTGTAACTCACTCTTGTTGTCAAAGGGAAGCATCTTCACAGTAACCCACTTAAGTGGAAACAGGGCCACAGCACCTGCAAGCATCCCCAACACAAGCATGAAGGCTACAAACCTCTTGAGTCTGCTCTCAAGAAGCCCGCGAAGGTTCCTCTCATACAGTCTGTTTAGTGCTGTCATCACCCTGCTTTCTTTTTCCTCATTATTCTTGTGTCTTTTCACACCTCTCAGGACCAGATAACTCATCCACGGACTTATTATGAAGGCGATAAGCAGAGAGAGTATCATCGCAGCAGAAGCTCCCACTGGAATGGGCCTCATATAGGGACCCATCAGACCCGAAACAAATGCCATAGGCAGAAGTGCTGCTATCACTGTGAGTGTGGCAAGAATAGTAGGATTTCCTACCTCATCAACAGCAAGTACAGCCGTGGTTGGGTTTACTCCTGACTGTCTGAAATGTCTATGAATATTCTCCACTATCACGATCGCATCATCAACAAGTATACCTATGGAGAATATTAGGGCAAAAAGGGTAACCCTGTTCAGCGTATATCCATAAATATAGAAGACCAGAATTGTCAGAGCAAGGGTAACAGGAACAGCCACAGCCACCACTATAGCCTCTCTCCAGCCAAGTGCCAGGGCTATCAGAATGGTAACAGAGAAGGCAGCAATAAACATATGCTTCAACAGTTCGTCCGATTTCTCCTTTGCTGTTTCCCCATAGTTTCTTGTTACTGTTACCTCAACATCTGTAGGAATAACTCTTCCTTTAAGGGTTTCTACTTTATGCAGAATCCTTTCTGCCAGATGTGTCGCATTTGTACCCTTCTTTTTGGCAACTGATATACTCACTGCATCGTACAACCCCGTGTCTTTTTTTGAAGAGGATGGTCCAAACCCCATAAAGACATAACTGGCAGGTTCTTCAGGCCCATCCACCACCTCTGCTACATCCCTTAGATAGACCACAGTCTGGTTACGAACACCCACCACTATGTTCCGTACATCCTCCACATCCTTGAGGAAACCACCTGTCTCAACCACTATCTCTTTATTTAAGGCATTGAAAGAGCCTGATAGAAGGTTCTTGTTTGCACTCTGAAGCATTCTCACAATCTGTACAGCTGATAAATTATACGCCCTCAGCTTTGCAGGATCCAGCACCACCCTAACCTGCCTGCGTTGTCCACCAATTATATGTATCTCTGAGACATCTTTGTCCTGTTTTATCTGGTTTTCCAGTTCAAGCGCCACCCTCCTCAGTTGATACCCATCATAACGGTCTGACCAGAGTGTAAGGGTGAGTATAGGTACATCATCAATAGACTTGGGCTTGACCAATGGTTCAGACACACCTGGTGGTATTCTGTCATAATTAGACATCAGTTTGTTATAGAGTTTCACCAGGCTGTCCTCCATATCCTCGCCCACATAGAACCTGACTATAACCATACTCATGCCTGGACGGGAGATAGAATACACATACTCTACACCCTGAATCTCCCAGAGAAGCTTCTCCATAGGTCTCGTCACCCTCTCTTCCACCTCTTCTGCAGAGGCACCTGGGTAACGGACAAAGACGTCTATCATGGGAACCAGAATCTGTGGTTCCTCCTCCCTCGGAGTCTGTATGATTGCAAACAGACCCAACAGAAGGGCTGTAATCACAATAAGAGGTGTCAGCTTTGATTTCAGAAATGCCTTGGCAATTCTGCCAGATATCCCTATTACCTGCATCTGTATCCTCCTCGCATCTTTTTATCCCGAGAGTCTACCCCCATCCACAACTCTCTCTATGCCTTCAGTAATAATTCTTTCTCCTGCCTCAAGGCCGGATAGTATCTCAATAGTACTGTTAGTGCTTTTTCCAGTCTTTACAAGCCTCAAGGTAACCACGCCTTCTCTGTCCACCACATAAACACCCTCAAGTTCACCCCTCTTGAAGAGTGCGCTCAGTGGTACCATAATACGATCCCTGCTTCCCACTGGTATTCTTACTGCAGCATATAAACCACCACGAAGGCCTTTTATCCTTGCAGGAATATCCACCTTCACGATAAAAGTCCTTGTAAGAGGATCAACCTGTTTGACTATCTCAGACACTTTGCCTGTGGTCTTTATGTTGAGTGAGGGTATCTCTAACTCTACATCCATTCCCTCTTTTATGTTTCTCAACATCTTCTCGTCCACTTCAGCCTCTACCCTGAATCTTTCTTCCTCTACAATAAAAAGAGGGGTCCCAGGAAGTGCCATGCTTCCGATGTCAATCCTTCTGTCTGCCACTGTACCATCCACTGGAGCAGTTATAGTTGTATAACCTTTGTAGGCAAGTGCCTCCTTTAGGGATGCCTCGGCCCTTTTCAGAAAACTTTGTGCCCTCTCATATTCAAGTTCAGCAACCGCCTTTCTGGTCTTTACCTCATCAAACTCCTGTTCAGAGATGGCCCTCTCCTTGTAAAGTCTCTCGTATCTCCTGTATGTAACCTCCATTAACTTCTTTTCTGCTTCGGCCTTACCCAGGAGCCTTTTCGCCTCCTCAAGTGCCTCCTCTGCTGCCGAAACCTTGGCCTCGATCTCGGGTGAGTGTATCTCAAGAAGTACCTGCCCTTTCTTTACCCTATCACCCACCTTTACATAAATATTCCTCACCATGCCCATCACCTTGGAGGAAACCAGGGATGTATTGACTGCCTTCACAGAACCAGAGGTCTCATAAAACTCAACCACTGCCCTCAGAGTTACCACCTCAGTCACAACACCTTTGATTAAAGGCCTCTCAACAGTGCTTTTGCGCGGGGTGATTTTGTCTCCACAGCCAGCCAGCATTGTAGTCCCTATCACCAAAAGTACCAGTATACTCAGCATCCATCTTTTCATCTTTTATATCCTCCTTTTTTATTTGTTTGCTGTAGCTCTTAAGAACTCTAACAGCAATTGTCCGCTCTGGTAGTAGAGTTCTGCAACCGCTGCACTGTAGTTATTCTCCGCTTCTACCAGCTTAGCTCTCGCATTCTGAAGCATCATCTGTGTGTCAAGAAGATCCACAAAAGGGGAAAGAGAGTTTTCATACCTTATCCTTACAAGCCTCATCGCCTCCTCTGCCTCTTTAAGAGCTACCTTTGAGAGTTCCAGATTCTTTTGTTTTTCCCTGACCTTCTGATAAGCCTCATTTATCCTGAAGCTTATCTCCTGTTGAAAGCCTGCAAGGAGCTCCTTCATTTGATTCGCTTCAGCCTCTTTCTTTTTTATTCTTGCCCTTATGGTAGGGTCAAAAAAGCTCCACCTTAAAACTACAGCTACTGTGTAGCTTTCTCCTTCTGCACCGAAGGGACTTCTGTGGTCATTCATCTGATATACTGCAGTAAGACCCACCTCTGGCAGAAGCATTGACCTCTCTAAGGATACTGCCTTCCTCAGTGCAGAGTATCTCTTCTGGAGTGAGCTGAGATCAGCCCTTCTGGATAGACTGCTCTCATAAAAGCTCAGGTCTTTAAGTGGAAGCACTATATCCTCGTCCTTTATATCAACAGGTACTGTCTTTCCAAGGATGAGTCCTAACGCCCTTTTTGCGACATAAAGAGCACTCTCTGCTGCAACCATCCTTTTCTCTGCATCCTTTAAGGACACCTCTGCCCTCAGGACATCGGAGTAAAGCCCTGTACCGGCTCTGTATCTCAGTTCTGCAAGCCTCAAATGCTCCTTGGCATCCTCAAGCCCCTTCTCGGCCACCTCGAGAAACTGTTTTGCCGTCTGAACTCTGAGGTAGGCATTGTATAGTCGAAAGAGTATCTCTTCTTTTCTCCTCTCGTACTGTTTCTGTGCCGAGCTTAACATCTCCTTAGACACCTCTATTCCATATTTTATTCTTGGCACAAAAAGGGGCTGTAGCAGAGTCACGGTTGTTTGAAAATCCGTAACATGCTCAGGAGAGTTCAGCCTCTCAATTAAAAAATCCTTCTCAGAGAGTCTTTCTTGGTTGAGTTTGCCCATAAAGGTATATGTGGGACTGTTGGTGCTACTGAGTCTTTCTTCAACAGTCAGTTTTGGATAATAGTATGCCTTTGAGATATCCACCTCTGCAGAGCCTGCTTCCACAACCCACTTAAATGCCTTCAGCTCGGGATTGTTCTTCAAAGCAACATCAACCGCCTCATTAAAGGTTAGTACCAGTTCTGAGGAGTGTGAAACTTTTGCAGAAAGCACATTCAGAAGCAGTATCACAATCACTACTACAAACCAATCTTTAGTTCTCATTTTTTCTTCTTCCTCCTTTTCATGAACTCCTTGAAGGTCTCCATATCACACCTTCCGGTCATCTTCTGAAATTCTGTACACTCTTTTAAGGTCTCAAGGTCCTCAAGATAGATTTTATCCTTCTGAAGGACCTTCTTCAGTGCCTCGATTAGAAGCCTTTTGTCTTCTTCTAAATCCTCTCTTATCCGGTAAAATCTGAGTTTGCCCTCTCGTCTTTCTGACAACAGACCCGCATTCATCAGTATTGATAAATTTCTCGAGACCAGTGGCTGAGAAGCGCCTATAACACCCATAAGCTGGCACACACACATCTCTTTCTTCGTCAGAAGCATAAGCATCCTCAGCCTCTTTTCATCTGAAAGCACCTTTAAGAGATTAATAACCGATTTCATATAAATATATAAACATATGTTTATATGAAATGTCAACCCCCTTTTTTGGAATCTGACAAATCTGATGAGATGGATATAAATAAGGGCTAAAAAGCCAATCTATACAAGGCTCTCTATTGACTTTATGATGCCTATTTTGTTATAAATAAATTTGGCTTCCCCGGTAGCTCAGTCGGCAGAGCGGGTGGCTGTTAACCACTAGGTCGCTGGTTCGAGTCCGGCCCGGGGAGCCATTGTTTATAATTTTTCGAACTCATTGGGGGCAGGTAAAAAAGATTGACTGTAATTTCCTTCTGAGAATAGACAATATCTTTTATAAGATACTGCAAAAGAGATTTTCCTTCTTCAGGACTTGAAGATTCTATTCT
>Ga0209426_1000686_pt1 | contig 29784 bp, 24 predicted proteins | sample Deesub1362B_J571_FD_187697 | JGI IMG/M metagenome (GOLD analysis project Ga0209426, IMG submission 187697) | Deep oceanic, basalt-hosted subsurface ecosystem from Juan de Fuca Ridge flank, Pacific Ocean, CORK Borehole 1362B_J2.571 (SPAdes)... ...
GATGGCCACAACGGCGCTGGCCCTACCGTTGAACAACTCATTTCTGGCCCCGCTATACCAGTCTTTTCTGCATATTCCTATTGAGATCCGGGCCGGAAATCTGCAACTCGAAAAATCGCTCTACCACTGGGTTAACGATGGGCTGATGACCATTTTCTTTCTTCTGATTGGCTTGGAAGTAAAAAGGGAAATTCTCGAAGGGCACCTCTCGTCCGTTAAACAGGTGGCTCTGCCGGCATTTGCTGCAGCAGGTGGGATGCTGGCTCCTGCGGGAATTTACCTGGTATTCAACCTGTCCGACCCCATCGCGGTGAACGGGTGGGCCATTCCAACGGCCACCGATATCGCTTTCGCTCTGGGCATCCTCTCTTTGCTGGGAAAGCGGGTTCCCATCTCCCTGAAAATCTTTCTGATGGCCCTGGCAATCATTGACGACCTGGGCGCCATTGTGATTATTGCCATCTTTTATACAGCCAAACTGTCCTGGGTATCGCTTCTCATTGCCTTTCTTACTCTCGTCTTCCTGGTCATCCTGAATCTGTCCGGTGTAACCAGAAAAGCCGCCTATTTCATCGTTGGAACGGTTCTCTGGATCAGTGTGCTTAAATCCGGTGTGCATGCCACGCTGGCAGGAGTGGCCCTGGCCTTTACCATCCCCCTGAACGCCTCAGATGAAAAGGGCCGGCCAGTCTCTCCACTAAAGGAGATTGAACACAACCTCCACTTTTGGGTGGCCTTCGTTATTCTGCCCCTGTTTGCTTTTGTAAACGCCGGAGTAAGTCTGGGGAAAATGTCCCTGCCTCAAATGCTCGGCCCCGTTCCACTGGGAATCATGCTGGGCCTGTTCCTTGGCAAACAGCTGGGCGTTTTCCTTTTCAGCTGGACCGCCATTAAGCTAAAGCTCGCCAAGCTGCCGGAAGGTAGCACCTGGCAACAGCTGTACGGAGTATCCGTTCTGACCGGTATCGGGTTCACCATGAGCCTGTTCATCCTCTCGCTGGCTTTTGAAAATGACCAGCTTTACCAGTACACGGACAAACTGGCCATCCTCGTCGGTTCTTTTTTGTCCGGCATCACAGGATTTCTGATCCTGAAAACCGGAAAAATCCGGTAATTCGATGGCCGCAGCAGAACCAGAATAGCACAGGCCGGCATTCCCTACTTGATCCTTCACTTCCCACACAACATGTAAAGGAAAAAGCCGGGTGCAGTTCTTCACAAAAAGAGAGGAGCCGGATGGTGTACCCGTACCCCGCGTTCCGGATCCGCCATTCGCACCCGGCCATTTGCTGCCTATTTCGCCCCGAATAAGGGGATGTTTCCTTCCGCCCAAGCGACGATTGCCTTCAGAAAAACCCAAAGGCCTCTGAACCTCAAAAAAAGTTGAAGAGAATTTCCAAAAAATTCTGATTCCGAAAAAATAATTGATGCTGTAAAATATCTTTGATTTCCTGCAATTTTTCACGTATCTTGAAAAACCTGTAATTCCGGACCGGGCATAGCGGCGCGCAGAATCAGTCTCTGCTACAACCGACCTTTTGAATTCCACCTTCCTCCGAACCCACTTCCTCCGCCGCCGAAAACAGCCCAAAAGCCCCGGAAAGCCGCAGGACTACGGAGAAATTCTCCGGGGATTTGCCGAATTACCCGACTTCTCTATGGTAGTTTCTGGTATCTCCCGCGGATCTTCGGCAAGTTTCAGAAAAAAGGCCCTCCCACTTCAGGGAAATGGGCATCACCGGCATGTGGGCGTAACGCGCACGGGAATTTGCCAATGAAAACAGCGGCGGCACAATCCGAAACAAAACCCCTTAACGAAAGAGCCAGGTCCGCTATGAACGCCGTTTTTGTAGTTAGCGAATTTCTTGCGAATCTGGAGGGCACAAACGGAGATAATGTTCCCCTCTCAAAGAAAGTTTGCCGGTAGGACCAATCCCCCTTTCTGGCAAACGGAACCGATACCAGCAAATGGAGGAACCGGACATGGAAGACATTCTAACTCTAAGCGCGACCGAACTGGCAGAAGAGATCCGGCACGGAAATCTCTCTGCCCGGGAAACCGTTGAGGCCCATATCCGCCGGATTGAAACAGTCAACGGCGATCTGAATGCGCTGGTCATCCCCCTGTTTAGCGAAGCCCGTGCGCAGGCGAAACAGGCGGATGAAAAGCTTGCCAGCCGGCGTCCAGTGGGTCCTCTCCATGGAGTTCCCATCACCATCAAAGAGCAGTACCGGGTTGCGGGAACACAAACCACCCTCGGTGCCCGCAACCAGATCGGTAACGTGTACAGTACAGAAGGACCTCTGGTACAGAAACTCCGTCAGGCCGGTGCGATTATTCTGGGAAAAACGAACATCATTCAGACTCTTGCAGGATTTGAAAGCGACAACCGGGTTTACGGCCGGAGCAACAACCCGTGGAACCTGGCGCGGACACCAGGCGGGAGCAGTGGAGGAGAAGCGGCCCTGATTGCCGCACGAGGTTCCGCACTGGGACTGGCAGGCGACTTCGGCGGCAGTACGCGAATTCCAGCCCATTTCTGCGGCCTGCATGGCCTGAAACCCACAACTGGCAGGCTTACCAATGACGACTTCCCTACAGGCCTTCTGGATGCCGGACAAGAGATTTTTCTCCCGCAGCCCGGGCCCATTGCACGCACGGTCAGCGACCTCCAGCTGGCCATGGCCGTGCTTGCTGAAACCTCCCTGCACCCCACTTTCGATCTGGTCCCTCCTGTGCCCTGGCCTGACCCAAAATCTGTGCGCGTCGAAACACTGCGAATCGGATTTTACACGGACAATGGGCTCTTTCCTGCATCCCCGGCGTTGCGCCGGGCCGTGGAAGAAGCAGCCAAAGCATTGCTGAACCGTGGTGCCACTGTCGACGTTTTTCAGCCACCAGACCCGGCGGAAGCACTACGGATTTTCCTGAAGGCTGTCTCCGCCGCCGGTGGAAAGGATCTAAAACGGTTATTAGGAAAAGAAAAGCCTATCCCCCAGGTGGCCGGTATGGTCCAGGGTCTGACCACGCCACGGTTCATCCTGAAAATTCTCCAGGGGATTATGGCCCTGCGCGGAGCCCACTATCTGGCCCGGATGCTGGAACACATGGGAACACTGTCCGCAGAAGAGTACCAGAAACTCACCGAAGCCCGGAACCGTTACCGGACCGGCTTTATCCAGTCGATGAGCGCTGGGGGTTTTGATGCCATTCTCTGCCCGCCATTCGCGTTACCGGCCGTACTCCACGGTAGCAGCACGCACCTTTTCCCTGCTCTTTCTTATGCGTTTACGTACAACATCCTGGGAGCCCCCGCTGGCGTGGTCGCGGCAACACGCGTCGGGCCGGGCGAAGAGAGTGACCGGGCGGCAAACCGTGATCCGGCCATCTCTGCTGCTACACAGGTTGAAAAAGACAGTGCGGGTCTTCCCGTGGGCGTGCAGGTCGTTGCCAGGCACTGGCGTGAAGACATTGTACTTGCCGTCATGGAGGCCCTCGAACAGCATTTCCGGGCCTTGCCAGAATACCCGGATGATCCGTACGCCGGCAGGCTCTGACAAGACTTTTTATAAAAGAGGTAAAAATTTTAAATGAGAAGGTAAATACTGAATTTCTTGAATTTCCAGAACTTGCTTATCAAAAACCTGTCCAGATTTTGGAAGAAATGTCAATTCAGGGAGTCACCTTGATGGCTGTTTCAAACTCATTCAAAGTATCTTTCCGACTTACCCGCACAAGGAAGAAAGTAGGAAAAAAATTTCGTCTTACTCCTATTCTAGAATGAGAAGAAAACTCACCCATACCCACTCGAAAATTTTCGAAAATGGACTTGATTTTTTGCTTTTCTTTGCTATATATTATTACGTGATGTTAAATGATGACAATCTTTGGTAGACGTAAAAGGAGTTAAAACTATGATGGAAGGTGATTCTCCTATAATGACCCTTGAAGAGATCGCAAAATATTTAAAAATAGGAAAATCTACTCTTTATAAAATGGCAAGGGAAGGAAAAATCCCTGCCGTGAAAATTGCTAATCAATGGAGATTTAGAAAAGAAGATATTGATAAATGGCTTCAAGAGATAAGGAATAAAGAAATCATCTCCAACAAAGAAAAATAAAATTAGTTTTGTCCTATTTTATTCTTTCTTAAAAACCGAAAGTTTGAGGGCTGGCAACTTTTTGGTATTTATGAAGATACGGGATTCTTTTAGTATTTCACTTAACGGTTTGCGGGTATGCGAAGCCCTGAGCGTAGCGAAGGGTTTGGGTAAGCGAAAGCGAACCGCATACTCACTGTTGTCCGAGTGCAAAAGCACCGAAGCGAGCGACAGCGAGCGAAGAGTCGTCCGAAGCCCATAATCACTTTCCTCCCTGAAGCTTTTGGATCTCTTCCTTGATTTCTTCTACAACCTCTAGATTGTAAATTTCTTTTTTATTATCTTTTTTGATTGAGAAAACAATGAATACCTTGCCACTGTGGTCCTTTTCAAATTTATCATGAGTTTTACCAAGCCATTCTTTCCATCTATATATTTCTGGTGTTTGTTCGTAGGTGATGGGTTTTATTTGCAGCCCTATATATTTGTCGCCAATTTGGATGTAAAAATCAACGTTATATAATCTGTCCCATTCATCTGGTGCAGGTTTTATTTCAACGCCTAAATCACGCTGTAATTTCCCGTATATTGTCTTTATTTCAGTTAAATAGCCGTCATAAGTTCGGTTAATTACAAGATTATAAAGATACCGGATACAATCTTCTTCGGTTACTTCTTCAATCTCTGCTTGAATGACTTCCGTGATTTTCACGTAAAGTTTTCTACCAAGGTCTTCTATGTACTCCTGTGGGGAGAGATTTATCCCTTTAGATCTGAGGAATTCGGCAAGTTTGTTGTAGTAAAATTCTTCCCAGTCCCTAATTGTTTTCGGCCCGCATTCACGAATCCATTGAGATACAGGTCCAACGCTGTTTTTCTTATTCAGTCCCCATCTATTTGTCGCCATGTTTAATATCCATTCCTTAGCCATTATTTCACCTCTTTTTCAAATTCAATAAATCTTGTCTTATATTTATACTCTTTTGTTCTATCTGCTATGGCTATACCAGACTTTATTAAGTAAGCATTCACAAAAATCTTATTTTTAAGATAAACATACGCCTCTACAGTATTTCCATCCAAGACTGCTCTATTATCAAACCGCAAGAAAACTTCCTTTTTTAGAATGTAATCCTTTAAATATCTTAATGCTTCTCGGTTTTTAATCACTCTAACCCCTAAAAATTTAACCTTTAACCCCGTGTTCAGCGAGATTGTTTGTTCATCAACAATATCTACCACTCTATAAAGCCTATCATTCTTGAAATTGAATTTCTTGGGGTCAATCTTTGGTTTAGCGTCTTTGATTCTTGGAATATAACCCACTTCTTCAACATCTATTTTAGATTCTCGCCTTATAATTTGTATACTATTGTTAAATTGCAATAAGCTTTCCTTTAAATTCAGCTTATGTTTTATTACATCTAAGAATTTTTCGTTTATCTCATATCCAATAGCATTTCTGCTTAGGTTTAAAGCTGCTTTTACAGTTGTTCCACTTCCCAAAAATGGGTCAAGCACAGTATCACCAACAAATGTATACATTTTTATAAGTCTTTTCGGCAATTCCTCCGGGAACATTGCCTCATGTTCTATTTGTCTTGCGCCACCGAAATACCAATGTCCATAGAAATACTCTTTCCATTCTTCTTTGGTTAGTTTGGATTTTTCTTTTACATCTTTTGGTATTTTTGGAGTTTTTCCGGGCTTCTTAAATATAAGTATAAATTCATAATCAATCTCAACCATACCATTTGGAGGATATGGGTAAGAACCCATTACATTCGCCCCTCCTGTAGTATTCATTGTGGTTTTTTTCTGCCAGATTATTGAGCCCATATAATCAAAACCTATGTCCTCACATTGTGCTATGAATTCGGCATGCAATGGTATAACTTTATATCTCCCGTAAATAATGGATCGAGCAAATTGATCGCCTATATTTATACACAACCTCCTTCCGGGTTTAAGAATCCTATAGCATTCTTTCCAAACTCTATAAAGGTCTTTTAAATATTCATGTAAGTTTTGTCCATATCCTATCTGTCCTTCAACTCCATAGTCTTTAATATGCCAATAAGGGGGTGATGTAACCACTAAATCTATGCTTTTATCGTCAACTTCCATCATTTTTCTGCTATCGCCGATTATTATCTTTGCCCAGTTGTTCATCATTTCACCGTATATCGTCTTAACATATTAACATTTTCCATAAGGGGCTTCGGGCAATTTCGGACAACGGTTTGTGTATGAAGCGTTGGGCATTTCGAGGCACTTCATTTTCAGTTTACCGTAATTTTTATTTATATCTATAATTTTCATTTAACCACTTGCTGCCCAATGATTTATACACGTTGTTGCGCGTTCGTTATTTATTGTTCTTTCCATCTTCTTTTCGTTTCTTACTCATTCCAACAATAGAGAAAAATCCGCCAACTGCAATAAATACTATTCCTACTAAACCAAGACTGTCTTTCATTATGGTTGTAAAAGTAATTCCTAATGCTACCAAAACTGCACTTAAAAATAAAGATCGTTTACGTCCTTTTAATTTTCCCATTATTTACCTATTCTAATTATTCTAATTCTTTATCAATTCGTTTTTTACCTAATACTGAAAGTATTATCCAAAATCCCATTATTAGCCCAATGATTGTAATAACAATTATTAATTTATTAAACAATTTCTCAAATGATAAACCTGGGTTTTGGAAAATGTTATATTTTGCATAGGTAAATAAACTCCCAAGAACTGCAAATACAACATAAATTAATAAGATGCTCTTTATTTTTAATCTTCTAATCTGAATTGCCCCAAAATATAATAAGGCACTTATAAGAAATAGAGAGTTTATTGTCATAATGGTTGCAATATCCTCAAAATTACCCATTTCTTGTCCAAGAGCAAACTGCCTATAAATTTTACAATTCCTTGCATTGCAACAATTGTAAGAAAATACATAACAGCTATTACTTCATAAGCAACTTGCTTATTTCTATCGTCCATATTTAAGAATGGTTTTTTATTTTTTGTCTTCATACCAAAATAAATCGTTTAATGTCCTATTTAATGCTTTTGCAATTTTAATACATAGATTAAGTGATAGGTTATATTTTCCCTTTTCAATCAATCCTATTGTTTGTCGAGTAGCACAAACCAAATCAGCAAGGTCTTGTTGCGACAAACCCTTTTCTACCCGTGCTAATTTGATTTTTATATTTTCCATACTGCAAATGTAATACAAATATCCCAATATGTAATAAATATCTTACATTTATTTTTAAAATGTTTCCTGAATTAGTTTTTAATCTCGAAATTTTAAATGATTTTATTGGGTCTGTCTTAATGACGCACAACGTTCCGAGCGTATCTGAAGTCCTGCCAAGCAGGATTTGGGCGAAGGTGCGAAGCACCATAGCCAGATACGCTCTTTTAGGCGACCCACTAGGGCAAGTCCCGAAGGGGCAAGCGTTTTGCTTGGTGATTCTCACTCATTTCTTCTTTTAATGTGCCACTTCGCAATATCGTTATAAGCAACAGTTAAGAGGTTAACTACAGCAGATGCTATATGTGAATCCACTCGCAATTGTTCACTTTTTTGAGCCCAGAGATGGATCAAATTACGGTAATCTCTTACAATATGAGAGAGTTTAGCCACATCAGAAGTAATAACACCTTGCTGCTTTGCTATTTCAATGAGTTGATATAATAGCCAATTTTCAATTTCTGGGGGTTTATTCCTTTTGTTTTTGCCTTCCAAATACTTTTGGTAATAACTAAACTTTGCTTCCTCGTTAATGCAGGATAAAGCGTCAATTAACAAAGCTTCAAGAACTGTACCACAAAGCACCACCGTTGCTTTATATAATTCGTTCTCGAATGCTTTTTGGGCTTCATTCCAATCCCTGATGAGTAAATTTTTAATCTCTTCATCTCTAATAAATTCAAAACCAAATTCTGGTATCTCCACTTGGGGCTTTTCTTGCTTCTTTCTCCACTCCTCATCTTGTTTTTCAACTCTTTGTGACCATCTCTTTTCGTAACTGCTCTTATAATTACGATACCTCTCCAAGTAATTTTGAATAGAATCGAATAATTGTTGGTCCTCATCATTCAAAGGGTACGTTTTCTCTCCATTGTTAATGAATACTTCTTCTATAGCACTAAGGAAGTTACCGCAAATTTGCCGCCCTCCGTATTCCCACTCAACACCGGGAGCATCAGAGTCAAGAGCCCTGAGATTATCAAATGGTTGCCAATCATATCCGGCCAAATTTTCAAAGCTTGGATTTTTAAGGATTTCCTTGATCTTGCTACAAAGCCGTAAGTAATTTCTATTAAGTTCATCAGTGGACATTAGCAAATATCCGCTAAAGAAAGTTTCAAGGAGTTGAGTTAACTGCTTATAAAATAAGAGCAAACGATAAAGATTTCTCTTGAAATCTTCCCCTGCATTTTCAAGATCAACTTCATCAATTTTACTCATTGCTTAATCTTCCTCTATCTTTATAATATCCGCCAAGCAAAATGTCGCTTAACGTTTTGCGGGTATCTGAAGTCCGAGCGAAGTGAGGATTTGGGCGAAGCCATGTAGTGGCGTAGCCAGATACCCGCTTGTTGTGCGCAGTGCTTAAAATCATTCTTCATCCCTCTTTTCTTTTACCAAGGCTAAACATACAAGTGCATGGAATATCCTATCAGCTGATATTTGATTAAATCGTTCAGGCCCACTTATACCATGGCACACTTCATTTCGTAGATTCCATCCACGGAGATCTGTTAGTAAAACTCTAAAATAAAGACACATATCTTCACTTAAAACCTTTATAATCCCCTTTTCGCGTAATAATTCATCAAGTGTTCGATAGAAAAATCCCCCAGTTCGAGAGGGTTTTAAAATAGGAACGCCTACTTTTTCTGATAAATTTCTGATTATAGCCTCAATTTGAGGAATTAGTATGTGCAATGAAACTACGTGATCTCCCTTTAGATAAGCTTCTATACCCTTAATAAGAAACTCTTTTCTTCTTTCATCAAAGATGGAAGATTCATAGAGGTAATCTATTATCTTTTCAGTAGTCAACTTGAACTTATCTATTAGAGTATTAAGAGTTTCTCTCAAAAAGATAGAACTAATTTGCATGTTTTGTGAAATTTGGAGAACAATATGGCCATTGATATCTTCTTCCAGTGGACCGACTGTTGCTACAGGATGCCCTTCAGCATCCATAATTTTATTAGCAAATAAAAACGAAATTGGAGCCCTTTTAGAAAGGTCTTGCAATTGTTTTATGACTTCGTCCTTTTTGGGGATGTAATTTACTGCAATCTTTTGTAGAACAGTTTTAAGATCACCATCAGTCAACCAATTAATATATCTTTCAAGTTCATTCTTGGGGATTTCTATCGGAATTTTGATTTCTTTGAGCTCATCTTTTGCTTTTCTCCCTAATTCTCTGATTTTATTTGAAATTTTATCTGCTTCATCCTTCATCCCGTATTGTAAATAGAAATGATACAATTCTTCTAACCATGCACCTGCAACAAGAGGTGAGGCTTTTTCTGCCTGTCTTTGAACCAATTCCCCATATTTTAGGAGTGTTTCTTTTACTTTTGCTTTTTCCCCAAGCTTTGAATAATAATCCAACAACAATAACGTAGCTCTTTGAGCAGCCCAATGATTATTTCCTCTCAATAGCCTGTTAAACCTTTTTTCCAAATCAGTAAGAATAGCCCGCTTTTTATCATCACTTATTGGCACCTTTTTGTTTTTAATAAGAAATTCATATGAAAAGCCCCACAATCCTGGTTTATCATCTTCTCCGATTTTTTTCTCATAAGAGATTATGGTTTCTATCAATCTGTTTATTCGTTCTTTATCATTGATACTCAATGCAAGGGATAGAGCTCTTTCTAGCTTTTTTATTACATCAACACTATATTTGTGAAGATCTTTCTCTGCTATTTCTATAATCGAATCTATATAAATTTGAGCAATTGAATAATGAGGTTTTTCACCTGTTATCTTTTCAGAAAAATCCCAAACTAAATTAGAATATCTTGCTTTAAAGATGGGGTGAGTGGATCCCTTGGCTCTTTTCTCCCAATAAGAAATAATCTCTGGCGTTATTCTTTGAATGCTGGGATATTCGACCATTTTACCTTCTTCGTCAGGTAAAACAAACATAGGTCCAAAATAAGTACTCCATCCTGATTTTTCATTAGCATATTTTTCTGTAAAATCAAAAACCATCTGTTCCCAAATTAGAATATCGGGTATATCTTGACCGAATTTTTCCTTCGCAAAATTTCTGATTCTTTCTGATATATTGTGCTCTGATACTGCTTCCGATATGGACTCTAAGTACTTCAAATATTTGTTTATTTCAACATGTTCTTTTTTGTCTTCGATCATTTTTAACTCCCCTTATAAAATATTGCGCACAAAGTTCTCAGCATATACGAAGTTCCACCGAAGGTGGAATTTGGGCGAATGAAGTGAGCCGCATATGCTGTGTTATCTGCCGTGCAAATCATATCTCAATTCCCGCCTTAGATGCTTTACTAATAAGATAATTTATGAATGCGGAACAGGAAACTAACATAAATTTTATGTCTTCAAAAGTGAGATTAGGTTCATCAAGAAGTGCATGACGTATTCCTTCGGCATCACTTGTATATCCATATAAATTGCTGAATGCATTTTTTAAGGCGGGGTGTAAACCGACTTTATCATCTATTTTCTTTAATGCTTGACCTAATGTTGCCTTTTTCTCTTTCGTTATTAGATTACAAATAGCCTCCACTGCACTAATAGCTTCTTTTATCGAATTCCTATAATCAGGAGACTTTCTGTTTGCTAATAAATCCAATGCTGTTTTTAGATGAGCATTAACAGCTTTTAAAGGTTTTGAAGCCTCTAAAGCTTCTTCAATTTCGGAAACTTCTACTTCTGAGGTTATTTGTATAATCTTACCTCCGACGAAGCGATAAGCGGATAATTCGCGTTCTAAAACAGAATTGCAAAAATCTATAAATTTTGGGTTAACTTCATTATATACGTCAGGATAATTATTGGCTATGAATTCTATAAAATCATAAACTTCATACCACTTGCAATTAAAGAAGTATTCTCTTATCTCCTTATATGTATTAGGCCAATAATCACTTAAAGTATCAATTGGGTACTTAAAATAATTGTGCCATAATCTTTTTAATAAGATATCAATGTTTTTGCAGTGAAAAATCCGCATACCTTATTACTTGATTCCAATAGAAAATAATCAAGGCATTCCATAAACCATTTCTTAACTCACTATCCATAGAATCGACTTGCATTACAGATTTGACTGGTTTAATGCCCTTTCTTTGAGAAAATAACTTCATAGTATCACCTTAATTATTTCCTGTTCTTGCATGGCAGATAACTCACTCATATCCGAAGTGTTCGGATATACCGACTTTTTGGGAAGATATGCGAACTTTTCGCATATACATCCCTCTGGGTGGCTATTCTTGTTTTTTTGGTCATACTCCAACTCCTGTCAAAAGGCTATCAAGTGCATTTTTTATTGCTGAAAGATCTTTTGTGCTGACATGGGTATATATTTCTGTTGTCTTAGAACTTTTATGGCCAAGAAGCTCTTGAATATACCTTAAATGAATCCAACTCTCTAAAAGATGAGTAGCGAAACTATGCCCCAAAGAATGAACGGTTACCTCTTTTTTAATTCCCGATCTCCTACAAGCGTTTTGAAAAATCTTTTGAACCGTTCACGCAGTCATATGTTTTTCTCTATTCCAACTCCGAAATAGCCACTTTTTAGGCTTCTCTTTTCTTCAGTATTCCCGTAAAGTCTGTAAAGCAACATCGGAAAGCAAAGTATGCCGATCTTTTCTGCCTTTTAATGCTTTTATGCGAATCAATCTTCTATCTGCTTTTATATCTTCTGGCTTCAATCTTACAACCTCTCCAACTCTTAACCCACCAGAATACATCAGCATTAAAATAGCTTTGTGTTTTATATTTGTAGCGGTATACAAAATCTTTTTCACTTCTTCTTTGCTCAAAATCACTGGTAATTTTTTATCTTTTTTAGGGCGTTTCACTTCATAAATAAACTTTTTTTAAAACCTCTCCATAGTAAAACTTTAAGGCATTTATGATTATATTCATAGTAGATGTTGAAACCTTTATTTTCTCAACCATGTAATAAAGATATTTCTTTATGTTTTCATTATAAACCTTCCCTGGTTCCTTACCCGAAAATAATAGAAAATCCCTGTTGTATCTCATAGAAGATTTAATCGTTCTTCTGGAATACTTCCTTATCGAAAGTTCCTTTTGTAAGGGTATAAGGAAAAAAATAGGGTTCTATAAAGATGTTTTCACCAAAGAGATTTTGAAGTTTTGGAATTATCCCTTCACTATGAGGGACTTCCCAGTATTTTTTCTCTGTATTCCATCGTTTTCCCCGGAAATGCTTTTATTTTATTAACTCCTGATTATAGGAGACACGGATTATAATTTTGTTATTTTCTATATTCTCAACTTTCACAGCGGGGATTTTTCCTTCCTTGTCATCTTATAAAGAGTAGATTTTCATATTTTTTAATACTTTGGGTCTCCTCAAGGGTCATTATTTCAGAAAAGCCTTCTATCATAAATCTAATGCCTTTTGTGCTTGCCAAAGTTTGGCAGCATTTAACATGGTATAATAACATATAGCAAAAAGAAACAAAAAGTCAAGTTTATTTCAAAAATTTTTTCCTTTTCGTGGCAGGTGTGGGTATACTTCATTATCATCAATCCAGATTAAGAAAAAGAAATAGTTTTATTTTTCCTGTTTTCTCCCTTGTGCGGATTAGTCGGAAGGACATTTTGAATGAGTTCAAAACAGCCATCAAAATGGCTCCGAGTGACACACAATAACGAACCTCCAGCAGGAGGCGTCTCGTGAGCCACAAAGTAAAGTTTCTCTCCCCTGTAACCATTTGGGCTTTCCTACCATCCAGTGGGATCATCTCTGTGGCTATTTCCGTAGGATCCTCGCGGCGGGTTCTTCCGCGGCCCCACACATCCCGCAGCACCGGAACAAGAAGCCAAATGCACATGCGGGCCACTGTGAAGGGTTCGGCATGGGACAAGCAGCTTGAAATGCTCCAGCCCCTGAAGGTCCGAAATCCCAAATATACCGCTTTTTTTCTAATCGGGACGCAGGTCGGGCTAACCGCAACGGCAGCACAAAAAGCAAGAAAGGGTTTAAAATGAAAAAAACATTTCCTATTTGCGAATTCGATCCTTCCGGTACCGCTTTGCTCAATCCGCAGGATGTTGTACAACCTTTGCCTGACTTCCCACGCCGCGCCGTGGCATGTTTTTTCCAGGATGTTCTGGACGACCTGTACAGAGAAGGGAAACTCCATCTTCTGGCGTCATTGCGCAGCGAAATGGGCACACATCCGATCTATAGCATTCCGTTTTCGGGCACTCCCATGGCGCTGTTTCATCCGGGTGTGGGCGCCCCTTTGGCGGTGGCCCTTCTGGAAGAAGTAATTGCCCTGGGAGGCCGCCAATTTGTTGTTTGCGGTGCCGCCGGCGTCCTGGATAGAACTATTCTCCCGGGAGACCTTCTCCTCCCGGTGAGTGCCCTCCGTGACGAAGGGACATCCTACCACTACCTTCCGCCTTCTCGTGAAACGGAACCGCATCCGGAAGCGCTGGCGGCAGTTGAAACCGTCCTGAAGCGCAACCGTCTCTCCTACCGGAAAGTGAAAACCTGGACCACAGATGCCATTTATCGCGAAACGAGACAGAGAATGTCACGCCGTCAGGCGGAGGGCTGCTCCTGTGTGGAAATGGAGGCTGCCGCACTTTTTGCTGTCTCGCGATTCCGAAACATCAAACTGGCTCAGCTTCTTTACGCGGGAGACAATCTGGATGCGGAAACCTGGGAGGAACGGAACTGGCAAGACCACCAGGCTGTCCGCAGAAAGCTGGTCGATCTGGCTCTCGAATGCGCCGCCCGGATCCCATAAACAACATCAGGGCAACCGATTTGCGCCCGGCATGCGGGCAATACGGATTTTGGCATTTCCCCGCCCCCGCTGACCATCCGGCAGGAAAGTCTGACCTTGACTTTTTCCGATCTCCGGTTAACTTGAGAAACGGGCAGCGGCATATGAACGTTTCTGGAAAGGGAACGTTATGACGCTCTTGGACTGGATCATTCTGGCCGTTTATCTTGCTTTCATCGTGGGAATGAGCGCCTGGATTGGACAACGCCAGCGGTCCCAAGAAGATTACTACCTGGGAGGCCGCTCCATGCCAGCCTGGCAGATTGCCCTTTCGATCATGGCCACACAGGTGAGCGCCATTAGCCTTATCGGCGCTCCTGCATTTATTGCCCTTAAATCCAATGGCGGACTCGTTTGGCTCCAGTACGAATTCGCCATCCCCCTGGCCATGATGCTCATTATGCTCGTGCTGGTCCCGGTGTACCATGCGGTCCGAGCCGTTACCATTTACGAATACCTGGAACGCCGTTTCGGCACCGCAACCCGAACAACGCTAAGCGTAGTGTTTCTTGTGAGCCGCGGATTGGGTTCAGGCGTGGCCTTGCTGGCCACCGGCATTGTCACAGCGGTCTGCCTCAACTGGCCGCTTCCTGAAACCATCCTGCTGATCGGCGCCGTATCGGTCCTTTACACCACTTTTGGCGGCATCGTTGCCGATATCTACTCCGACATCCTCCAGTTATTTATCCTCTGGACGGGCGCGATTGTGGCCTCGGCGGTTCTGTTTATTGAACTCAATCAGCTGGCCCCGGACGGCAGCTGGCTCTCATTCCTTCTTGAAGACCAAAAACGGCTGCAGGTGTTCGATTTTTCTTCCTCGGGAATTGGCGATGGCCAGACCTTCTCCTTCTGGCCCATGCTATTTGGCGGACTGTTCCTCTATCTTTCCTATTACGGCTGTGATCAGAGCCAGGCTCAGCGGCTGCTTACCACCGAAACCCGCCGGGAGGCCCAGCAGGCCCTGTTCATCAACGGACTGCTCCGTTTTCCGCTGGTCCTCACTTACTGCACCGTTGGCGTACTGCTGCTGGCTTTCCTCCATTTTCATCCGGACTTTGCAGCTCAGCTTCAAAATCAGCCGCCGGACTTTCTCGTACCTTTTTTCTTGATCCAGTACATGCCAAAAGGCCTTCTGGGACTGCTGATCGCCGGCATTTTTGCGGCATCCATGTCCAGCCTGGACAGCGCCATGAACTCACTCAGTGCCGCCACCTACCGTGACCTTCTGATCAAAATCTGGCCATCTCTGGAACATCTAACAGACCGTCAAAAAGTGCGCCTGTCGCGCTGGCTCACCATCTTCTGGGGTGTTGTGGCCACGGGATTTGCCCTGCAGATGGTCGGAGGTTCTGAGACGGTCCTGGAGTTGGTCAACAAAATTGGCTCCGCATTCTACGGGCCCATCCTCGCCATCTTCTGGCTTGGTATTCTGACACGCTCTGCCAACCAGAAAGGGGCCATCATCGGGCTCGCCGCTGGCGTAGGCGTTAATTTGTTTCTCTGGCAGGCCTACGGGCAAAGCGTCTCATGGATGTGGTGGAACCTCACCGGGTTCGCAGCCTCCATCGCCGCAGGAACAGTGGCCAGCCGGCTGACTGGCGGCGCGATTCCTCAGGAGGGTACAGTTCTTTCCTGGAAGGATCTTTCACGTACGGCTTCGGAGAAAAAATACCTGCTCGGGCTTACTGCAGCCTTCGCCGGCATCCTTTTCGTTAGTGCCCTGATCGAAGCCACATTTTGAATTACAGTTACCTCCTCCACCGGCAAGAAGCTCTTCATTTCTCGAAGGCCGGAATTCCGCCGGATCGTTTCTCCCCCAAACCGTTCCGCTCTCTGCCTGAAAAATTAGAAGCTCATTTTTTCGCGATTTTCCCCCAAAAATGCGGAAATGCTATTCCTCCAGCAGCCCTCTTCCCGTCTTCTGAAGCTGTCCGGTCTCCTTCAGCTCCCGCAACACTGCATCCAGAATCCCGTTCACAAAAATGCCGCTTTTTTCCGTGCTGTACTTTTTGGCCAGTTCCACTGCTTCGTTGATAGTAACTTTGGGTGGAATATCCGGGAAGTAGAGCAGCTCACAGATGCCCATTCGTAAAATGATGCGGTCCAACACAGCAATGCGGTGGAAATCCCAATTCTGGCTTTTGCGAATAATCCAGTCGTTAAGCTCATCCAGATGTTCTACAACCTTGGCAATTAAGCTGCGGGCAAACTCCTGGTTCTTCTCATCCAGGAGTTTGCCCATCAACAGATCACCCGCAATTTGCTCGACCGGTTCGCCGCTCAGCTCATACGCATACAGCACACGTAGAACATATTCTCTCGCTAACCTTCTTCCACGCCGGATCATTGGGCCTTTCCAGTCAATCCCCAAACAAACAGACTTCTCCCATCTTCCAAATTTTGCCGGCTTCCTTTGAAAACCGGAGCTAATTTCCCTGCATATTCAGGGTGCAGGGCAGCGAATTGCCGGTCAGCGCACGTCCCGGCCTGCTGATTCATGAATACACCGGCGTGAACCAGCCGTACTTATCCTCATACTCGCCGGTCATCATGCCAAAGAACCGTTCCTGCAGCTGTTTTGTAACGGGACCGCGCTTTCCTTCGCCCACCGGGATCTTGTCCACCGAACGGATGGGCGTAATCTCCGCGGCACTTCCGGTAAAGAACAGTTCGTCCGCCAGGTACAGCATGGACCGCGGGATCATCTGTTCGATAACCTCATAGCCCAGCTCGCGCGCCAGAGTAATAACCGTATCCCGCGTGATCCCTGGTAAGATGGATGCACAGAGAGGCGGCGTGTAGATCTTCCCTTTATACACCAAGAAGAGATTCTCCCCGCTTCCCTCACTGACGTAGCCTTCCGGGTTCAGCGCAATTCCTTCGGCAAAGCCGTATTCATGGGCCTCCATTTTGATGAGCTGCGAATTCATATAGTTGGCTCCGGCCTTGGCCAGGCTGGGCATGGTATTCAGCGCCAGGCGGTTCCAAGAAGACACACACACGTCCACACCCTGCTCCAGAGCCTCCGGACCCAGATACTTCCCCCACTCCCAGGCACCAATGACCACGTTAATGGGAACCCCCTCCGGAAGCACACCCAGGGAACCGTATCCCCGGAATACCACCGGCCGGATATAAGCTTCTTTCATTTCGTTCACTTTCACCACATCGACGCAGGCCTGAATGATCTCTTCCATGCTAAATGGGATGTGCATCCGGTACATTTTGGCAGAATTGAAAAGCCGCTCGATGTGTTCGCGCAGGCGAAAAACTGCCGGCCCAAGATGTCTGGTATCGTAACACCTCATCCCTTCAAACACGCTCGATCCGTAATGAATCACATGGGCCATAACATGCACCGTCGCATCCTTCCAGTCCACCCATTTGCCATCATACCAGATCTTGGCCTGCTCATTGAACCCGCTCATGTGCTCCTCCTTCGTTTCATCCCGGTCTGGAATAACCCGAAAACGCTTAAATCTAATGCCTTTTTGGCCAATTTACAAGCCCTACCGGGCGTTTTTTCCTCCGCGCTAATCTTTCAGCAGGCTGCGTGCGATGACCAGGTGCTGAATTTCGCTGGTTCCCTCGTAGATTTCGGTGATCTTGGCGTCACGGAAGAATCGTTCCACCGGAAAATCTTTAATGTAGCCGTAGCCGCCCAGAATCTGTACTGCTTCATCCGCCGCTTTCACTGCTACAGCCGATGCCTTCAGCTTGGCCATAGCTGCCGCGCGGACAATGTCCTCGCCCTGGTCCTTCAGCCAGGCAGCTCTGTAGGTGAGCAGGCGGGCAGCCTCAATTTCCATCGCCATTTCCGCCAGCTTGAACTGAATTGCCTGAAACTCAGCGATGGGCCGGCCAAACTGCTTCCGATCTTTGGCATAGCTGAGCGCTGCTTCCAGTGACGCCTGGGCAATTCCCAGCGCCTGGGCCGCAATCCCGATGCGCCCGCCATCCAGTGCGGTAAGGGCAATCCTCAATCCCTTTCCTTCTTCCCCAAGCCGGTTCTCCACCGGAATCCGGCAGTCTTCAAAGGTCAGTTCGCAGGTGTCAGAACTGCGGATGCCCATTTTCTTTTCTTTTTTGGTTACTTTGATGCCTGGACGCTCCTTCTCCACAATGAAGGCACAGATGCCTTTGTACCCCAAACTCCGGTCCAGGGTGGCAAAAACAATAACGATATCCGATGAATCGCCGTTGGAAATAAAATTTTTCGTTCCATTGATCACATACTCGTTGCCTTCTTTGCGGGCCGAACAGATCAGCGATGCCGGATCAGACCCGGCTCCCGCTTCTGACAACGCAAACGCGCCCAGTTTTTCGCCACTGGCCAGTGGCTTCAGAAACTTCTGCTTTTGCTCCTCCGTACCGAATTTGTACAGGATATCACACACCAGCGAATTGTTTACCGAAACCACCGTGGAGGCACCGGCATCCACTTTGGCAATCTCCTCCATCATCACCACGTAGCTGATGTTATCCATCCCGGCACCACCATACTCCTCCGGTATGGCAATCCCCATAAAGCCCAGCTCTCCCATCTGGCGGACGGCTTCATGCGGAAATTCTTCCTTTTCATCCCGTTCTTCCACGTCCTTGGCCAGAACCTTCTGGGCAAAAGAACGGGCCGTCTGCTGTACCATGCGATGCTCTTCTGTCAACTCAAAATCCATATCCGAACTCCTCTCTTTTGTTCTCCACGCACTTCACCCCAAAACAGAGCCAGCCTCCCCATTTTTCTTCTGAAAGGACCGCTTCCCCGTCCCATACTTCCCCCGTCCTGCACCAAATCTGCTCATCCCGCCTCCGGATCATCCACCTTTTCATCCTCACGGCCACTCCCGCTGCGGAAGCATGCCTTATGCCTGCTTCCCTTCGTACACATAAAAACCGCGGCCGGTTTTCCGGCCCAGATACCCCGCCGCAACCATCTTCTTGAGCAGTGGACAGGGTCGGTACTTCGGATCGCCCAATCCTTCGTGCAGAACATTCAGAATATGCAGGCAGACATCCAGCCCAATAAAATCCGCAAGCGTCAGCGGCCCCATGGGATGATTCATCCCTAATTTCATGACGGTGTCGATGTCTTCTGCCGTGGCAACTCCTTCCATCAGGCAGTAAATGGCCTCATTGATCATCGGCATGAGAATCCGGTTGGAAATAAAACCTGGATAATCCTGAACCGCCACCGGCGTCTTCCCCAGTTCACGGCTCAGTTCCATGATGGTTTGAAAGGTCTCGTCCGACGTGGCCAGCCCCCGGATTACCTCCACCAGCTGCATAACCGGAACCGGGTTCATGAAATGCATCCCGATCACTTTATCCGGCCGTCTGGTAACGGCCGCCAGTTCTGTAATGGAAATGGACGATGTATTGCTGGCGAGAACGGCCTCCGGTTCAGCCAGACTGTCCAGATCTTTGAACACATCTTTCTTCAGTTCAGCATTTTCGGGAACTGCTTCAACAAACAGAAAAGCATCTTTGCCCTGTTGAAGGTCTGTCGTAGGCGTGATTCTTTCCAGGGCCCTGGTTTTTTCTTCCTCCGTGATAATTTCCTTTTTGATCTGGCGGTCCATGTTCCTGGAAATCGTGGCCATTGCCCGGTCCAGAAACTCCTGCTTGATATCAATCAGGCAGACGGAATAGCCTTTGAGAGCGAAAACATGGGCGATCCCATTGCCCATCGTTCCTGCTCCCAGCACAACAACTTTCTTTCGGTCCATTGCTCCTCCCTATTATTCTTGATCCTGCCCACGAGGTTTGCTTTCCGGTTTCCTCCGGGGCGGCGCTGCTCCCCTACTCCGTTCGCCCGGTTCTTCTACACCCGTTCCACAATCAGAGCCGAAGCTTCCCCACCGCCGATGCACAGGGTTGCCAGGCCGCGCTTTGCTCCCGTGCGCCTCATGGCGTAGATCAGCGTGGTTAGAATCCGCGCACCACTGGCACCGATGGGATGGCCAAGGGCAACAGCACCACCGTGGATGTTAATTTTCTCCAAGGGAATGCCCAGGGTTCGCTGAGCCGCCAGCAGAACCACGGAAAACGCCTCATTGATTTCGAACAGATCGATGTCCTCCAGGCGCAGACCTGCCTTCTCCAGCACTTTCCGGACCGCATAGACAGGAGCCGTGGTGAACCATGCGGGATCCTGGGCAAATGACGCCTGTGCCACAATCCGCACCAGCGGCTGAAGCCCTTTCTCTTTTGCCTTTTCCGCAGACATCACCACCACCGCAGCGGCTCCATCGTTAATTTTGGATGCGTTGGCAGCGGTAACCGTCCCCTCCTTCTCGAAGGCCGGACGAAGGGTTTTCATCTTCTCAAAATTCACTTTTGGTGGCTCTTCGTCCGCTTCCACCAGAAGCGGTTCGCCCTTCCGCTGCGGAACCGGAACAGGGACAATTTCCTCTTTAAACCATCCCTTTTCCTGGGCTTCCAGGGCCCGGCGGTAACTCAGCGCCGCAAAGTCATCCTGATCTTCCCGGGTGATCTTCATCTCGCGGGCGCACAGCTCCGCAGCGTTTCCCATGTGGAAATTGTTGTACACATCCCACAGGCCATCCTTGATCATGCCATCGATCAGCTCGCCGTGCCCCAGGCGGTATCCCTGGCGCGCTTTTGCCAGGTAATAGGGCGCCTGGCTCATGTTCTCCATGCCGCCGGCCACGATCACATCCGCATCGCCCACGGCAACAGCCTGGGCCGCCAGCATCACCGACTTCAGCCCCGAGCCGCATACCTTGTTGATGGTCATGCATTCCACTTTTGTGGGCAATCCCGCACCCAGAGCCGCCTGCCGGGCAGGTGCTTGCCCCAGATTGGCCGGCAAAACACACCCCATGATCACTTCATCCACTTCGTCACCCGGCAAATTCGCCCGTTTCAGGGCCTCTTTTACCACAATGGCACCCAGCTGCGTGGCCGGCACCGATGCCAGTGCTCCATTAAAGGCACCAATGGGTGTCCGGCACGCACTGACTATCACTGCTTCTCGCAATCCGGCCATGGTCCCTCCTCGCTTACTTACGACCGCTTTTTTCGGCATCATTTTGCTTGATTGCCGGATGCAAATCCGGCGCAGTGAACTTCTTCACTTTTATTTGGCCGCTTTCCTTCCGGTACCCGTACCCCGCTTTCACGTGCGGCGAATGGTAAAAGAACACCAGCCAGCCCTCCTCCAGCGCCTTTTCCACCCAGTAGGTCCGCCATTTCTTGGCTTCTTCGGGATTGTAGTCAAACTTCAGCAGCAGAAACGGCGAAAAATGAAAGGTGGTTGGAATCAGATCCCCGAACAGGGCAGCCTTCTGGCCGTTGCCATCGTCCAGCAGCACCACCTGATGTCCCCGCGTGTGGCCTCCCGTCTTCACCAGCCGGACTCCGGGAACCACCTCCTCGTCGCCATCCACCAGAACAAGACGTTCCGAATCCTGATACAGCCCCCAGTTTTCCGACCTGTAAGCGGAACTGGATTCATAAAGGGCTTCCTGCGCCGCTTCCCATTCATCGTTTTGAACGTATACCCGGGCACGGGGATACGTTCGCACCAGATCGCCAGCTTGATCCAGACAGGTCAACCCACCGGCGTGATCGTAATGCATATGCGTCAGCAGAATATGGGTTACAGAAGCCGGAGAGATGCCCAGTGCTTCCAGCTGCTCCTTCACCGACGGATGGGAACCAACAGGCGTGGGCCAATCGCAGGGCTGGTTGCGGTGTTTTGTTCCGATTCCCGTATCGCACAGAAGAAGGGCCTCCTCTGTCCGCACCACCAGCGGGTGAATTCCCACCACCAGCCGCCGTTTGTCCGTCCGCCCGATTGCAGGCCTGGGCAGCTCATCCGCCGCCAGTTCCTGCATCCAGTGGGACTTCAATTCAAAGAGCCCGTCGGAAAGCTGAAAAATTTCAAAACGTCCAAATTGCATTCAGAAGGTCCACTTTTCCAATTGTTTATCTGCATTCGCCGGCATCAATTGATGCCCTTTTGTCTCCCATCCAGCTGGCCTCTGCATCTCCGCGCAGGAGCCTCCCACGTAGCAGAATCAGCCCAGCTCACATTTGTGTTCAGCTGTCTACGATTCTTTCTCGAGGATCTGTTTGGCAATTACCAGGCGCTGGATTTCGGATGTCCCCTCGCCGATGGTCATCAGCTTGGCGTCGCGGTAATATCGTTCCACCGGATAGTCCTTGGTGAACCCGTAGCCGCCGTGGATCTGAATAGCCTGGTTGGTCACGCGCATGGCCACCTCGCTGGCGTACAGCTTGGCCATGGCAGATTCCTTTACAAAGGGCCGGTCGTTATCTTTGAGCCAGGCGGCATGGTACACCAGGTGGCGTGCTGCGGCAATCTCTACCGCCATGTCGGCCAGTTTGAAACGGATGGCCTGCTGAGCTGCAATGGGCTTGCCGAACTGGATGCGTTCCTTTGAATATTTCAGTGCCTGTTCATAGGCACCCTGAGCAATACCCAGCGCCAGCGCACCGATGCCAATGCGACCCTCGTCCAGGGTAAGCACCGCCTGCTGAAAGCCGTCCCCTTCATTTCCCAGCAGATTTTCCTCCGGAACCTGGCAATCCTCGTAAATCACCTCCTGGGTATTGGACGCATTCAGGCCCAGCTTTTTCTCCTCTTTACCCAGTTTGAACCCCGGAAAGGAGGTTTCCACAATAAACGCACTGATTCCTTTATGCTTTTCGGCCCCCGGATCCGTGCGGGCAAATGCTACCACCGTATGGGCCTTGCCTCCGTTGGTCACAAAGAATTTGGTGCCGTTGAGGTAGTAATAACCGTCCCGCTTTTCAGCGGTAGTTTTCAGACTGGCGGCGTCGGAACCGGCCTCCGGCTCCGTCAGGCTGAAAGCCCCAATATATTCGCCGCTACACAGTTTAGGAAGGTACTTTTGCTTCTGTTCTTCGTTGCCAAAGGCGTAAATGGGATAAGTGCCCAGAGAGATGTGGGCACAAACCGTAATTCCCGTGGAGGCGCAGACGCGCCCAATTTCCTCCACCACAATGGCAAACGCCAAAGTATCCATACCGGCCCCGCCATATTCTTCTGGGAAGCACACCCCCAGAAGCCCCAGTTCTCCCATTTTTTTCATGATTTCCATGGGGAAGCGGCGCTCCTCGTCCAGCTGTGATGCAATGGGCGCAATTTCCGATTCTGCAAAATCGCGCACCATATCGCGGAGCATCTTATGGTCTTCCGGCAGATCGTAATTCATGGCCGTTTCTCCGTCCCTTTTGATTCTACCTTCCGGTGTAATTCGGCTTGCGTTTTTCCAGAAAGGCACGCAATCCTTCGCGCCGGTCTTCCGTAAAAATCGTCCGGCGGTATTCTTCCTTCTCCACTTCCAGAGCCTGGCGGATGTCCAGATTCCAGCCCCGGCGGATGGCAGCTTTTGCAGCCCGGACCGCCACAGGGCCGTTTTGGGCGATCTGCTCCGCCAGATCCCTCACGAAATCATGCAATTCATCCGGTTTGACCAGAAATTCGGCTACGCCCGCCTCAAAAGCTTCCAGCCCCGAAAAAATTTTTGCAGAAGCGATCCAGTACAGGGCTTTGGCCGGACCGATGAGACGCGGAAGCCGCTGAGTTCCTCCCGCCCCCGGAATAATGGCGAGTCCCGTCTCTGGCAGCCCCACTTTGGCGTCCGTTGTCAGCACCCGCAAATCTGCTGCCAGGGCCAGCTCCAACCCGCCACCAAGGGCCGAACCGTGCACCGCCGCAATCACCGGCACCGGCAGGTCGTAGATCCGCTGGAAGGTGTCGCGGATGCGGCTTACCGCTTCCTCCACCTGATCGTCCGGGATGCTCTGCCGCTCCTTTAGGTCGGCGCCGGCGCAAAAATGGCGGCCTTCCGCGTCGATCACCAGAACCCGAAGGGTTCCGGAGGCAATGGGCTCCGCCAGCGTATCCAGTACCGCGTTCAGCTCATCCAGCATCTGGCGGCTAATGGCATTCACCGGCGGACGGTCCAGGGTTATCCGGCCAATATTCCCGCTCAGATGCCATCGCAGGCATTTCAGCTCCATCCGCTCTTCCCCCTATTCTGCCAGAACCGCTTTGTACCCGTACTGTAGAATTCCTGCCTTGCCCTCTTTCTGGATGCAGCGCAGCATCAACTGCACCCGCTTGCCGATGGCCAGATCCTCCGGCTTGCAGTCCACAATTTGGGCCGTTAGCCGGGCCCCGTCATCCGTTTCGATAATTCCCACCGCAAAAGGCGTCTGGGTAGAGAAGGCATCGGCAGCCACGTGAACAACCGTGAACGTAAGAATTTTCCCTTCCGGTTTGAGCGGAACGGTATCAAACTCGCGGTGGCCACACTCCGGACATACTTGCCTCGGCGGAAAGGCCAAATACCCGCATTTCTTGCAGCGTCCGGCTTCCAGACGGTACCGCTGTGGAATTTCCCGTGTATATCTTGGAACGATCATGATTCCACCTCCAGTATATGAATGACACAGCTGCCACCAGAACCACCCATGTTTTGGGTCATCCCCAGCCGCGCACCGGATACCTGGCGCTCTCCTGCCTCGCCACGCAGCTGGAGAACAACTTCAATCACTTGAGCTACGCCCGTTGCTCCGACGGGATGGCCTTTGGCTTTCAGCCCGCCGCTTGTGTTGATGGGAAGTTTACCCCCCAGTCGCGTCATCCCGCTGGAAACGGCCTCTCCAGCTTTGCCGCGTTCCACCAGTCCCAGTTCTTCCATCACCACCAGCTCTGCAATGGTGAAACAGTCATGCACTTCCACCAGGTTCAGGTCTTCCGGCCCAATTCCGGCCTGTTTGTAGGCCTTTTGTGCCGCCTTTTCCACCGCAGGGATCCGTGTCAGGTCTTTCCGCGCATGAAGGGCAATGGCGTCGGTGGCTTGGGCCGAAGCCTTAACCTTCACCACCGGCTTGCCCAGTTTTTTTGCCAGTTCAACTGTCGTGACGATCACGGCGGCGGCGCCGTCCGTAATGGGCGAACAGTCCAGTAGACGCAGCGGATCGGCCACCATGGTGGACTGCAGCACCTGTTCCCTTGTGATGCGGTTGCGGTACTGAGCCTTCGGGTTCAGGGCACCGTGCTCATGATTTTTCACCGCCACGTCGGCCAAATGCTCCCGGGTTGTACCATATTTTTCCATGTGGGCCCGGGCAATCATGGCATACAGCCCCGGAAAGGTGATTCCGTGGAAAGCCTCGTATTCCTGATCGGCTGCCGTGGCCAGAGCAAACGTGGTGTCCACGCCATCGGTCATCTTTTCCACACCACCGGCGAGGACGATATCGCTGGCACCCGACATCACATCCAGAACGGCCATCCGCACGGCTGCACCCCCCGAAGCGCAGGCGGATTCCACCCGTGTGGCGGGAATGCCAGCCATGCCGAGATAGTCTGCCAATAGCGAACCGATATGTTCCTGGGCCACAAACAGCCCGGGGGACATGGATCCCACGTACAGGCTATCGATGCGGTCGACTCCGGCATCATCGATGGCCTCCAGGGCCGCTTCCACAAAAAGGTCACGCAACGATTTATTCCAGAGTTCGCCAAACGGCGTCATTCCCACACCAACAATGGCTACCTCTCTCATATTCCATCTCCTTTGTTTCAGTCATTCATGTGAATCTTCCCGCGGAATTTGGCATACTCCCCATAGGAGAGGTAAAACTTGGAACGTTCCATCAGTTCCCGGAACGTGGGTGCCCGGTTCCGTGCCTTTTCAATCTCCTCGGTTACACGGAATACAAAGGCGTCGCTTCCAGCTCCAGAACCGAAAGAAACCAGCAAAATCCGGTCACCCGGTTTGGCCACATCCAGGGTAGCGGAAAATCCCGTAATGGATGAACCGGAATATGTATTGCCAATCCACGGGACGATCCAGCCGGGTTCCAGCTGCTCTCGGGAAAATCCCAGGATTTTTCCGGCTTTTAGCGGAAACTTTCCGTTGGGCATGTGGAAAATGGCATAGGCGAAATCTTTTGCCGTAAGACCCGTCTGTTTCAGAATAGCCCGTCCGGCACTGATCACATGACGGAAGTATGCTGGTTCCCCGGTAAAACGGCCTCCGTGCATGGGATACATCCGCCCTTCCCGGCGCCAGAAATCACCGGTGTCCGATGTGTAGGAATAGGTAGCTTCCACCTCGGCCAGAACCCGTTCCTTCCCAAAAATAAAAGCGGACCCGCCTGCAGACGCGGTAAACTCCAGGGCATCTCCGGGTGCACCCTGAGAGGTATCTGCGCCGATCCCCAGGGCAAATTTCATCTCGCCAGATTTCACATGGCTGTAAGCCACATACATCGCTTCGGTGCCGGCTTTGCAGGCAAACTCATAGTCCGCCACGTGTACGTCCGGTCCGATCCCCAGCGCATCGATCAGGATGGTGCCGCTGGGCTTTACGGCGTACGGATGCGATTCCGAACCGATATAGACTGCACCAATCTCTTTCGGATCGATCTGGGCCCGCTGAATCGCATATCGGGCCGCCTGTACCGAAATGGTAATGGTATCTTCATCCATCGCCGGGACGGTCTTCTCATACACAAGCAGACCGTTTTTGATGGACTCCGGATCTTTTCCCCACTTCCGCGCAATCTCATCAACCTTGATGCGATAGCGCGGGATGTACGAACCATATCCGACAATGCCTACCATACATCCTCCTCATCCTGTTTCCCGTTGACCTGAATGGTCCCTTCTGCAATCTATCCTTCTTTCTCCTTTTCTTCCAGATATTTGGGAAAATCTCACCTCCTCCGGTATTTTTGTTACATTCGCATCACCCCTGTTTTGAATTCCCCGGTTACTGGATGGTGGGCCGCCGCTTCCAGAGACTGGATCAGGACATCCCGCGTCTTCCGCGGATCAATTATATCGTCAACCACCATCCGGGCCGCAGAAAAATAGGGCGAGGTCTCCTCTTCGTATTTCTTCAGGATCTCTTCCTTCAGGCGGGCCTTCTCCTCGTCGCTCAGCCCCTTTTTGGTCAGCAGGATGGTATCGGCAGCGTTCTCCCCTTCCATCACCGCGATCCGCGCTGTGGGCCAGGCATAAATGAAACGCGGATCATAGGCCTTGCCACACATGGCGTAATTCCCGGCACCGTAACTGTTGCGGATCACCACCGAGATCTTGGGTACTACCGAATTCGCCTGAACGTTAACAAACTGGGCTCCGTCCTGAATAATCCCTTCGCTTTCGGCCCGCCGCCCTACCATAAACCCAGTCACATCGTGAAAAAAGAGGATGGGAATCTTGCGCTCATTGCAGAGCATAATAAAATGGGATGCTTTATTGGCGGAATCGCTGTAAATCACATTCCCCATCTGAATTTGCGGCGGCTGTGGACGTCCATAGGGATCCGGAGGCATGTCTTTTTTCACCGGTTTCCCCTGATTTGCCACAATGCCCACTGCAAACCCGCCTATTCGGGCAAAGGCCGTAACCAGGGTTCGGCCGAATTCCGGTTTGAATTCTTCAAACCGGCTGCCATCGACAATGCGGGCAATGATTTCCCGCACCTCGTACGTTCCTTTTTGCGTATGCGGAAGAATGCCCAGAATTTCTTCGGGATCATAATAAGGCGGCTCTGGATCGATGCGGTCGATTTCGTGGGCGGGCCGTTCCCGGCCAATCATACCCACCTGGTTGCGGATCCAGGCAAAGGCTTCTTCCTCGTCTTTAAAAATGTAATCCGCCACGCCGCTGATGGCATTATGCATCCGTGCGCCGCCCAGCTCCTGAATATCCACCTCCTGGCCCAGCGCAGCCTTGACCAGAAACGGCCCCGCCAGAAACATGCAGGCATTCTCGTCCACCATTCCCAGTTCAGAACTCATCCCCGGCAAGTAGGCACCGCCAGCCACACAGTAGCCAAATACGCAGGAAATCTGTGGGATGCCCATAGCCGCCATAATGGCATTGTTGCGGAAAATCCGGCCAAAATGATCCCGATCAGGGAACACCTCCGCCTGGCGCTCCAGGAACACGCCGGAAGAATCCACCATGTAAATGATGGGCAGGCGGTTGTCCATAGCGATTTCCTGAGCGCGGATATTCTTTTTGCAGGTCATTCCCACCCAGGCGCCGGATTTTACCAGCGGCTCGTTGGCCATAATCACCACTTTCCGTCCGCTCACGGTGCCGATACCCACCACCGAACCGGCAGATGGATACCCGCCGGGAATGTCCTCGTACATCCCGTAAGCGGCGAAAACGCCAATCTCAAGGAAAGGCGTACCCGGGTCCAGAATGGCCTGAATACGTTCACGTGCAGAATATTTTTTGCGTTTGTGGAGTTTTTCAAGGGCTTTGGGGTCGGGTGTGGTAATTTCCTTTCTGCGGAGGTTCAATTCGGTGAGCAAATCCAGCATCCGATTGTGGCGCTGTTTGAATTCGTCCGATTTTACATCCAGTTGCGATTCGTACCGTTTCATTGACACGCAGCGCTCCTTTTCGCTTTTTGTTTCCTTTCTCAACCGCGCAACGGAAATTTCAGTCGGCCCAGCTGTACCAGTTTACGGATCACCGTGCCCTCTCATCTTAAATCCTTCACGCGCAACTGTAGCAGCTTTCTGCCCATAAACTCATTCTCATCGATCACATACACCATATCCAGGTTGCCTTCTCCGGGCGCCAGGCGATAAAGCAGATCTCCCAGGCCGAACCCGATGGCATCGATTACGATGCCGTCCTGACGCACTTTGAACTTCAGGTGGTTGTTTCCTACAATCTGCGGGATTCCGACCACTTCCAGATTTCGGGACATAAATACCGGACGCATATTTTGCGGTCCATAGGGTGCAAACCGTTTCAGCAGGGCCCAGAATTTTCCGTCGATTTCCCGAAAATTCAGCGGGCTATCCACCCAGATTTTTGGAACCAGGTCGCCTGGTTGGATGGTCTGCCGAGCGTGAGCATTCAAAGCTTTCCTCAGATCACCAATCTGTTCGGCAGCGACGGTTAACCCCGCGGCATATTTATGCCCTCCAAACCCTAACAGCAGCCTGCTGCAGCTGCGCAGAGCAGCATACACATCAAACCCGGGAATGCTCCGGGCCGAACCTTTCCCCACTCCGTCTTCCACGGCAATCAGGACGGTTGGGCGGTAGTATTTTTCGGCTATTTTGGACGCCACAATGCCGATCACCCCGGGATGCCAGCCCTCTTTTGCCAGAACCAGAAACCAGTGTTGCTCCGGATCGTATAGATCCTGCACCATGCGGTCGGCTTCTGCAAAAGTCTCCTCATCCAGATCCCGGCGGTTGCGATTTTCCTGCTCCAGGATGGCAGCTATATTTGCTGCCTGCTGCTGAGAGGTGGCCGTGAGCAGGTGAACGGCACGGTCGGCACTTCCCAGCCGCCCCACCGCGTTGATCCTGGGTGCCAGGATAAACACCACCTGCCCTGTACCGATCGAATCCGCCCGCAGGCCGGAAGACTCCAGCAGAGCCTGCAGCCCCACTTTTTCCGACCCCGGCAGCCGGTTCAGCCCTTCGTGAACCAGGATCCGGTTCTCGTCCACTAGAGGGACAATATCGGCCGCACTGCCGATGGCCACCAGATCCAAAAACCTTTCGTACCAGAACGGATCCAGGTCCAGGGCATC
>Ga0209426_1000690_pt1 | contig 29579 bp, 25 predicted proteins | sample Deesub1362B_J571_FD_187697 | JGI IMG/M metagenome (GOLD analysis project Ga0209426, IMG submission 187697) | Deep oceanic, basalt-hosted subsurface ecosystem from Juan de Fuca Ridge flank, Pacific Ocean, CORK Borehole 1362B_J2.571 (SPAdes)... ...
TCCAGGGTCACGCGCGTGCGCCCGCCGGCGATGTCGAGCGCCACGGCCGGGGCGCTGAAGTCGAAGGTCCGCAGGGCCTGGCTCAGCGGCGGGCCATAGGCGGCGTTGGGGATGAACCGCGCCAGCCTTCGCGCATCGGGCACCGAGACGCCGCTGTGGCCGCCGGCCGATCCGGCCAGGCTCAGGGTCAGTCCCTTGGCCCCCTGGTTGATCTCGCCCCGGGCGCGCAGCTTGGCCGAGGCCAGGGCCAAGCCGCCCGAGGCCAGCCGCGCCGCCGTGACGTCCAGCTCCAGCGGGCCCTTCACCGAAGGCCTCCGGTCCTCCAGCGCCAGGGACAGATCCCTGGAGGCGGCCTTGGCCTTCAGGTCGCGCAGGGCCAGGGCGCCGACGCCGGCCTGGTCGGCGCGCAGATTGGCGCCGGCCGCGCCCCGCGCGGTGGTCCGGCCCTGACGGTGGTCGAGAATCAGGCGCGGAGCGTCGAAGGCCAGGGCGGCGTTTCGGGCGTCCAGCGACGGGCCCGACACGCGCTCGCCCCGCAGCACGCCTTGCGATCGGCCCAGGAAGGCGAAGGCCGGCAGCCCCCCGTCGAAGCGCCCGGAAAGGGTCATGTCGCCGGTCACGCCCCGGGCCTGCCGCTCGCCGATCCGGCCGCCGTCGGCCCGCAACGACAGCCGCGCCTCGGTCGGACCGCTGGCCGCCATCCGGGCCAGGTCCGGATAGGGCAGGTCCGCCGACAGCTCGGCGACGCCGTTCGACAGCGCGGCGGCGTCGGTTTCCAGCGCGTCCAGCGCCAGGGAGACCTCGAGCGTCAGCCGGTCGCCGCGCTTTCGGGCCGTGACCTTGGCGCCCTGGCCGTCGATCACGAGGTTCCGCGCGGCGTAGCGCAGCGGCGCCAGGCGGCCGTCGAGGCGCAGCAGCTGTCCGTCGTCCAGGCTGGCGTCGCCGGTTATGCGAGCGCGGCCGCCGGGCGTCATCAAGTCCAGTTGGGCGTTCTCGACCAGGATGGCGGGGCTGGGGCCGGGCTTGCGCGGCGACTTCAGCGCCTCGTCGATGAGCGGCTGCAGGGCGCCGAACCGCAGGCCCCTGGCGTCGAGGCTGGCCAATACACGCGGGCGAACCAGCCGGATGGCGCGGGTCTGGATGCCGAACGCCCCGCCGCTCCACGGCGAGGACAGGTCATAGGCCACCTCCAGCCTGTCGGCCGCGAAGACGGGGGCGTCGCGCGGTCCCAGGCGCACCTTGCCCGAGAAGCCGGTGGCGTCGACATCGTCCAGCTCGACGGCGGCCTCGATGCCGTGGTCCTTCAGCCAGGCCTGGGCCAGGTCGCGGCCGATCTCGCGCCGGTCGGACCAGACCACCAGGCCCGCGGCGATGAAGGCCAGCATCGAGACCGACAAGGCCTCCAGCCCAAGATCGACCAAGCGCTCGCGATCCCAGGCGCGCCCGGACGAAGGTTTCGTGGGCGAGGGCTCGGACGGAGTGGTCTTCGGTTCGGGAACGGTGTCGGCCATCACGTCCTGACGTCTAGATCCCTACAGAAGCTCTCAGGCCAAGCTTTGGTTTCAAGAGACGTCCGAACGTGAGAACCCCAGCACGTCCTGCATGTCGTAGAGGCCTGGCGGCTTGGCCTTGACCCAGACGGCGGCGGCGATGGCGCCGCGCGCGAACAGGCCGCGGTCGATGGCCGAGTGCGCCAGGGTCAGGGTCTCGGACTCGCCCGCGAAGATCACGCTGTGCTCGCCGATAATCCCGCCGCCGCGCACGACCGAGAAGCCGATCGCGCCTTCGACGCGGGGACCGGTGACCCCGTCGCGGCCTCGGTCGGCGACCTTGGCCAGGTCGACCCCGCGCCCCTCGGCTGCCGCCTCGCCCAGCATCAGGGCCGTGCCGGACGGCGCGTCGATCTTGCGCTTGTGGTGGGCCTCGAAGACCTCGATGTCCCAGTCCTCGGCGGGGAGGGCGGCGGCGGCCTGGCGCACCAGGCCCATCAGCATGTTGACGCCCAGCGAATAGTTGCCCGACCGAACGATGGCGATGGTCTTGGAAGCCTCCTCGAGGCGGACCAACTGCTCGTCCGAAAAGCCGGTCGAGCCGATCACCAGGGCCGGACCGCCGCGCCGGGCGGCGGCCTCGGCCAGCTGGACCGAAGCCTCGGGCAGGGTGAAGTCGATCACCGCCTCGGCGATCTCCAGCGCCTGGTCGCGCGAGACGAGATGGCCGCCCTCCGCCCCCGGACGATCGAAGCGGGCGGCGACGGCGGCGTCGGCGCGGCCTTCGAGAGCCAGGGCCACGGCCTTGCCCATGCGGCCCTCGGCGCCGGCGATCGCGATCTTCACGGGCAGGGACAAGGGCGCTCTCCGACACGAAACCTGGCCCGGCAATTCGCCCATTCCGACCCCCAAGGTCAACCTCGCGCGGGCTTCCCGAGCGGCAGCCAGCTTGACGCAACGCCAATCCTAACAAGCGTTTGCTGGGATTTTCGCACGGGCGCCCGGTTGTGACGCCTCGTTCGCGTCGCTACGCTGGCGGCGCATAAGGGCGCGTTCGCATCGATCGGCGCGCCCCTTCATCGACTTGCGCAGCAGGAATGGGAAACGCCGGATGAGCGACGCGGAACGCAAGACCTTCACGGACGAGGAGGCCCTGGCCTTCCACCGCTACCCGCAGCCGGGCAAGCTGGCGGTGACCCCGACCAAGCCGATGGCGACGCAGCGCGACCTCAGCCTCGCCTATTCGCCCGGCGTCGCCGTGCCTGTCCACGCCATCGCCGCCGACCCGGACGCGGCCTACGAGTACACGTCCAAGGGCAATATGGTCGCCGTGATCTCGAACGGCACCGCGATCCTGGGCCTGGGCGACCTGGGCGCCCTGGCCTCCAAGCCGGTCATGGAGGGCAAGAGCGTCCTCTTCAAGCGCTTCGGCGACGTCGACTCGATCGACATCGAGGTCACGTCCAAGGACCCCGACGAAATCATCACGGTGGTCAAGAACATCGGCGTCACCTTCGGCGGCATCAATCTCGAGGACATCAAGAGCCCCGAGTGCTTCCGCATCGAGACCGAGCTGCAGGAGCTGCTCGACATCCCGGTGTTCCACGACGACCAGCACGGCACGGCGATCATCTGCGCCGCCGGCCTGATCAACGCCTGCCACATCACCGGCAAGAAGCTGGAGGACGTGAAGGTCGTGCTGAACGGCCCCGGCGCGGCGGGCATCGCCTCGTTGGAGCTGATCAAGGCCATGGGCGTGCGTCCGGGCAACGTGATCGCCGTCGACAGCAAGGGCGTGCTCTACGAGGGCCGCACCGAGGGCATGAACCAGTGGAAGAGCGCCCACGCGGTCAAGACCGACAAGCGCACCCTGGCCGAGGCGGTCGAAGGGGCCGACGTGCTGCTGGGCCTCTCGGCCAAGGGCGCGTTCACGCCCGAGATGATCGCCACCATGGCGCCCAACCCGGTCATCTTCGCCATGGCCAATCCCGATCCGGAAATCACGCCCGAAGAGGTCCACGCGGTTCGCAAGGACGCGATCATGGGCACCGGCCGCAGCGACTATCCCAACCAGGTCAACAACGTCCTGGGCTTTCCCTACATCTTCCGCGGCGCGCTCGACGTCCGGGCCCGCCGCGTCAATCACGAGATGAAGATCGCCTGCGCCCGGGCCCTGGCCATGCTGGCCCGCGAGGACGTGCCCGACGAGGTCGCCGCCGCCTATCACGGCCGGCAGCTGAAGTTCGGCCCCAACTACATCATTCCGTCGGCCTTCGATCCGCGCCTGATCTGGTACGTGCCGCCGTTCGTGGCCCAGGCGGCGATGGACACCGGCGTGGCTCGTCGCCCGATCGCCGACATGGACGCCTATCGGGCCAGCCTGGCCCAGCGCCTCGACCCGACCGCTGGCTTCCTGCAGAAGATTTCCGGCTCGGTCCTGGCCAAGCCCAAGCGCATCGTGTTCGCCGAGGGCGAGGACCCCAGCGTGATCCGCGCGGCCTATGCCTATCAGACCGGCGGCTATGGTCAGGCCATCCTTTGCGGCCGCGAGAACCTGGTGCACGAGAACATGAAGCTGGTGGGCCTCGATCCCGAAACCGCCGGCCTGGAGATCATCAACGCCCGCCTGTCGGACCGCAATCCCGACTATGTCGACGCGCTGTATCACCGCCTGCAACGCCAGGGCTATCTGAAGCGCGACGTTCAGCGCCTGATCAACCAGGACCGCAACAGCTTCGCCGCCTCGATGGTGGCGCTGGGCGAGGCCGACGGCATGGTCACCGGCGTGACCCGCAGCTTCGACCAGGCCCTGGAAGAGGTGCTGCGCGTCGTCGACCCGGCCCCCGGCGGCCGGATCATGGGCATGAGCGTCGTGCTGGCCAAGGGCCGCACGATCTTCGTGGCGGACACCAATGTCACCGAGCTGCCCGAGGCCGAGGAACTGGTCGACATCGCCTGCGAAGCCGCCCGGGCCGTCAAGCGTCTGGGCTTCAAGCCGCGCGTGGCCTTCATGAGCTATTCGACCTTCGGCAACCCGATGGGCCTGCGCTCGGAGAAGGTGCGCGAGGCCGTGGCCATGCTCGACGAGATGGACGTCGACTTCGAGTACGAAGGCGAGATGCCGCCCGAGTTGGCTCTGGATCCGGAACGACGCGCCAACTATCCGTTCATGCGCCTGACCGACAGCGCCAACATCCTGATCATGCCGGCCATCCACGCCGCCTCGATCTCGACCAAGCTGGTGCAGTCGCTGGGCGGCGCCACCGTGATCGGTCCGGTGCTGCTGGGCCTGTCCAAGTCGATCCAGATCGCGCCGCTGTCGGCCTCGGTGTCCAAGATCCTGAACATGGCCATGATGGCGGCCTACGATCAGCCGGTCGAGGCGGCGGAATAAGCTTCGCGCCACAACGGGGCGTAGCATCCCCTCGCGGCGCCGGCCGGCCCCTCCCCAAAACCCTCTCCCGTCGGGAGAGGGCGAGACCCGTCGCCGCCGGCGGTGGGAGGGTGAGGAGGTTCACCGCTGGCCGGGAACACGCGGGTCTTTCCGCGCGCCGGATACTGCTCATCCTCCGGGCGTCGCCCGGGCGCTCCGTGTCCTTTTCCATCCCTTCAGCGGTCTCCGCGTGAAGCGGCGCTGTCGTGCGACATCGCGGCGCTTGCGCGACTCGCCGACCGGATCAAACGTTCCGTCATCGGCGCGTTTTATCGGAGGGTCTTCGATGGCGAGTAAGGCGTTCGAGCTGCATATGAAGGGGTACGGCCTGACCACGGCCGAGATCCACTACCACATCCCCGATCACCCCCACCTGCTGCAGCTCTATGTCTGGCAGGAGTACGACCTGGCCCCGAAATTCCCGACCCTGAAGGGATTTCTCGACTTCTGGGCCAAGGAGCTGGACGGGGTGCTGCACTCGGTGCGCGTCGCCCACAATCGCCTGATCAGTCCGCGCGAGTGGCGGGCGGTGAACGGGATCTTCACCTTGCAGTGAGCTTTCCGCGGCCGTGAGTTTTGCTGGGCTTGCATCGTCGGGGCCTCGCACGTAACTCCCCGGCCATGACCACGTCTTCCCCGGTCGGGGCCAAGATCTGCGGGCTATCGACGCCCGAGTCCGTGAAGGCCGCCTTCGACGGCGGCGCGGCGTTCCTGGGCTTTGTCTTCTTCGAGAAGAGCCCGCGCAATGTCACGCCCGAGACCGCCGCGCGATTGATCGCGCCGGTGCGCGGCCGGGGCGTCAAAACGGTCGCCGTCACGGTCGATCCCGACGACGCCCTGGTCGATCGCCTGATGGCGACGATGCGTCCCGACCTGATCCAGGTCCACGGCAAGGAGACCCCTTCGCGGGTCCGCGAGATCGCCGCCCGGGCCGGCGTGGGCGTCATCAAGGCGCTCTCGGTGTCCAGCCCGGCCGATGTCGACCAAGCCCAGGCCTTCGACGGCGTCGTCGAGCACTTGATGTTCGACGCCAAGCCGGTGGAAGGGTCGGCCCTGCCCGGCGGCACGGGCGCGCGGTTCGACTGGGGACTTCTGGCCGGCCGCCGCTTTTCCCGTCCGCATTTCCTGGCCGGCGGGCTGGATCCGTGGAACGTGGCCGAGGCCGTTCAGGCGTCCGGAACCCCCATCGTGGACGTTTCCTCTGGCGTGGAACGCGGTCCCGGCCTAAAGGACCCGGCTCTGATCACGGCGTTCCTGGACGCCGTCAAACGCGCCAAAGACTAGACAAGCCCAGCTCGGAAGCTCTTGTGAACGCTCCTGCGAAACCCAACGACTACTCGGCCTATCCCGACGCGAACGGCCGCTTCGGCGGCTTCGGCGGTCGCTATGTCGCCGAAACCTTGATGCCGCTGGTCCTCGACCTGGACAAGGCCTATGCCGAGGCCAAGGCAGACCCGGCCTTCCAGGCCGAGCTCAAGAGCTACAACACCCACTATGCCGGTCGGCCCAGCCCGCTCTATTTCGCCGAGCGCCTGACCGAGCACTTCGGCGGGGCCAAGATCTATTTCAAGCGCGACGAGCTGAACCACACCGGCTCGCACAAGATCAACAACGCCCTGGGCCAGATCCTGCTGGCCATGCGCATGGGCAAGACCCGGATCATCGCCGAGACCGGCGCCGGCCAGCACGGCGTGGCCACCGCCACCGTCTGCGCCCGCTTTGGCCTGCCGTGCGTGGTCTATATGGGCGCCACCGACGTCGAGCGTCAGAAGCCCAACGTCTTCCGCATGAACCTGCTGGGTGCGGAAGTGCGTCCGGTGACCTCGGGCACGGGCACCCTGAAGGACGCCATGAACGAGGCGATGCGCGATTGGGTGACCAACGTGCACGACACCTACTACCTGATCGGCACCGCCGCCGGCCCGCACCCCTATCCGGTGATGGTCCGCGACTTCCAGAGCGTGATCGGGTCCGAAGCCCGCGAGCAGATCCTCGAGATGGAAGGCCGCCTGCCCGACGCGGTGGTCGCCTGCATCGGCGGCGGCTCGAACGCCATCGGCCTTTTCCACCCGTTCCTGAACGACGAGAGCGTGCGTCTGATTGGCGTCGAGGCGGCCGGCCACGGCGTCTCCACCGACAAGCACGCCGCCTCGCTGACCGGCGGCCGCCCCGGCGTGCTGCACGGCAACCGCACCTATCTGCTGCAGGACGATGACGGCCAGATCATCGACGCCCACTCGATCTCGGCGGGCCTCGACTATCCGGGCATCGGCCCCGAGCACTCGTTCCTGCACGAGGTGGGGCGCGCCGAATATGTCTCGACCACCGACGAGGAGGCCCTGGCGGCCTTCCAGCTGTGCTCGACCCTCGAAGGCATCATTCCGGCGCTGGAGCCGGCCCACGCTCTGGCCCGTGTCGGCGAGATCGCGAAAGAGCTGGGCAAGGACAAGATCGTGGTGATGAATCTCTGCGGTCGCGGCGACAAGGACATCTTCACCGTCGCCGACGCGCTGGGGCGCTCGATTTGATCGACGATTTTTTTAGGCTCCCTTCCCCCTGGATGGGGGAAGGGCTGGGGATGGGGGTGCTCGCACGGCGCTGGCCGGCGAGCCCGTGCGGCTCTGACGGCCGCATCACCCCCACCCAACCCTCCCCCATCAAGGGGGAGGGCGCGGGGAACGAGAATCCATGACCAAAGACCGTATCGATCGCCGCTTCGCGGCGCTGAAGGCCGAGAACCGCGCCGGTTTCGTGACCTATGTCATGGCCGGCGATCCCGACGCGGACACGACGCTTAGCGTGCTCAAGGGCCTGCCGGCCGCCGGCGCCGACCTGATCGAGCTGGGCTTCCCATTCTCCGACCCGATGGCCGAGGGGCCGACCATCCAGCGCGCCGCCCAGCGCGGTCTTGCGTCCGGCATGACCCTGCAAGGGACTCTGGACCTGGTCGCCGCCTTCCGCGAGGGCGACGCCGAAACGCCGGTCATCCTGATGGGCTATCTCAATCCGGTGCTGCACCGGGGCTTCGAGAGCTTCGCCGCCGCCGCCGCCAAGGCCGGGGTCGATGGCCTGATCAGCGTCGACTGCCCGCCGGAAGAGGCTGATCCGCTGTCGGACGCACTGGAAGCGGAAGGCATCGCCCTGATCCGCCTGGCCGCGCCGACCACCGATGACGCCCGCTTGCCGGCCGTGATCCGCCGCACCTCGGGCTTTGTCTACTACGTCTCGGTGGCTGGGGTGACCGGCGTCAAGGAAGCCGACGCCGACGCCGTGGCGCCGGCTGTCCAACGCATTCGCCAGGCCTCTGGCCTGCCGGTCGCCGTGGGCTTCGGCATCCGCACCCCGGAGCGCGCCGCCGAGGTGGCCCGCGTGGCCGACGCCGCCGTGGTGGGCTCGGCCCTGGTCGACGAAATCGAGTCGGCGGCCCAGTTGAACGAAAACGTGACCGAGAAGGTTCTTCTCAAGGCGTCGGCGCTGGCTAAGGCTGTGCGATCGGCGCGAGTCGGGACGAAGTGAGGCTTTAAGGCTATGGCTATGGCTGAACCCCAGGACCCGAAGAAGGGCGACAAGAAACAAGCGGGCGATCGCCGAGGCGGCGGTTGGCTGTCGCGGATCGCCCCCGGCGTGCGCGGCGCGTTCGCCAAGCGCGAGACGCCCGAGAACCTCTGGGTCAAGTGCCCCGACACCGGCGAGATGATCTTCCGCTCCGACCTGGAGGCGGCCTTGTGGGTCACGCCGGCCGGTCGACACATGCGGATCGGGCCGGAAGCCCGCTTCAAGTTCACCTTCGACGACGGCCAGTACGAGGCGCTGCCGACGCCCTCGGTCGTCGAGGACCCGCTGAAGTTCTCGGATGGAAAGCCCTACAAGGACCGTCTGGCCGCCGCTCGCAAGGCGACGGGCGAGCCTGACGCGATGGCCATCGGCTACGGCAAGGTCGGCGGCGTTCCCGCCGTGGTGCTGGTCCAGGACTTCGCCTTCATGGGCGGGTCGCTGGGCATGGCCGCCGGCGAGGGCTTCATCGCCGCCGCCAAGGCCGCGCTTGAACGCCAGGTCCCGCTGATCGCCTTCACCGCCGCCGGCGGCGCCCGGATGCAGGAAGGCGCGCTGTCGCTGATGCAGATGGCCCGCACGACCCTGGCGATCAACGAATTGAAGGAAGCCGCCCTGCCCTATGTCGTGGTCCTGACCGACCCGACCACCGGCGGCGTCACCGCCTCCTACGCCATGCTCGGCGACATCCACCTGGCCGAGCCGGGCGCCCTGATCGGCTTCGCCGGCCCGCGCGTCATCGAACAGACCATCCGCGAGACCCTGCCGCCGGGCTTCCAGCGCTCCGAGTACCTGGTCGAAAAGGGCATGGTCGACCGCGTCACGCACCGCAAGGAGTTGCCGCAGGTCCTGGGCTCGATCCTCGGCACCCTGATGATGGGCCGCGCCCGCAAGGCGGCGTAAGACTGAAGTTCTTCCTCCCCCTCTTTGGGGGAGGGGGACCGCCGAACGGCGGTGGAGGGGGCTCGGACCGTCTCCGCAGCGCCCCCTCCGTCACGTCGCCTATTGGCGCCGCGCCACCTCCCCCGCTAGGCGGGTGAGGAGGAGACGAAAATGGCCGAACACCTCCGCGCCCACGACGCCGCGCTCGAACGTCTGAAGGCGCTGCATCCCAAGCTGATCGACCTGTCGCTGGACCGGATGCGGCGGCTTTGCGCCGCGCTCGGCGATCCGCAGGACCGCCTGCCGCCGGTCATCCACGTGGCCGGCACCAACGGCAAGGGCTCGACGGTCGCCTATCTGCGCGCCATGGCCGAAGCGGCGGGCCTCAAGGTCCACGTCTTCACCTCGCCGCACCTCGTGCGATTCGCCGAGCGCATCCGCCTCGCCGGGACCCTGATCACCGACGATCACCTGGCCGACGTGCTGGACCGTGTCGAAGCCGCGAACGCCGGCCAGCCGATCACCTTCTTCGAGATCACCACGGCGGCGGCCTTCGTCGCCTTCGCCGATGTCCCGGCCGATCTCTGCATCGTCGAGGTCGGGCTCGGCGGGCTGCTCGACGCCACCAATGTGATCGCCAAGCCCGCGGCCAGCGTCATCGCCCCGATCGACATCGACCACCGCGAGTTCCTGGGCGACACCATCGCCCAGATCGCCGTCGAGAAGGCCGGGATCATCAAGCCGGACGCTCCGGTGGTCTCCGCGCGCCAGCACGGCGACGCCGAGGACGTGCTGGAGACGACCGCCGCCCTGGCCGGGGTCGAGCTGACCCTGATGGGCCGCGACTTCGACGCCTGGGGCGAGCGGGGACGCCTGCTGGTGCAGATGCAGGACCGTCTGCTGGACCTGCCCGCGCCCTCGCTGCCGGGCGATCACCAGTTCGCCAACGCCGGTCTCGCCGTCGCCGCCCTGCTGGCCTTGGGTGATCCGCGAATCGACGAGGCGGCGATGGCCCGGGGGATCGCCAGCGCGGTCTGGCCCGCCCGCTTCCAGCGCCTGACCGCCGGCCCGCTGGCCGAGCGCGCCAAGGCGGCCGGCGCCGATCTCTGGCTGGACGGCGGCCACAACCCGCACGCCGGCCGCGCCGTCTCGCGCGCCGTCGCCGACCTCGCCGCCCGCGATGGCCGTCCCGTCGCGCTGATCTCGGGCCTGCTGGCCAATAAGGACGCGACCGGCTTTTTCACCCCGTTCCGGGGCGTGGCGACCAAGGTGTTCACCGTGACCTTCGAGGGCCACGCCGCCGCCAGCGCCGCCGAGACCGCCGCCGCCGCCGAACTGGCCGGCCTGCGCGCCGCCGCCTGCGACGGTGTCGAGGACGCGCTGACCCGCGCGCTGCAACTTGAGCCGAAGCCGCACGTGTTGATCTGCGGCTCGCTGTACCTGGCCGGCGAGGTCCTGGCGATGAGCCCCGAGACTTGGCCGACCTAAAGGCGTAAGGCTGCGTCACGCCGATAGGGCGGCACGGCCCGCCGGACATCCTCGGCGCGCGCGCCCGCCCTGGCAGGAACCGCCGATGGCCAAGGGTCAGAAGAAGTCGAACAAGGAAATCCGCAAACCGAAGGCCGAAAAGAAGGCCCCGCCGGTCTCGGTCTCGCCGTTCATCGTGACGCCCAAGAAATAGGGACCACGAAAAACGCCCGCCCCGGCGAACCGGAGCGGGCGCTTCGAACTTAGCGGATGAGGCCGCTTAGGCCGCCTGAACGCCGGCTTCGTTCAGCCATTCCAGGATCTTCTGCTTGGGCATGGCGCCGACCTTCATCGAGGTCATCTGGCCATCGCGGAACAGCATCATGGTCGGGATGCCGCGAACGCCGTAGCGCGACGGGGTGGTCGGGCTGTCCTCGATATTGACCTTGGCGACGGTCACGACGTCCGCCAGCTCTTCGGAGATCTGCTCCAGCGCCGGAGCGATCTGCTTACAAGGACCGCACCACTCCGCCCAGAAGTCGACCAGCACGGGCTTGCTGGCCTTCAGGACGTCGGCTTCGAAAGTGGCGTCGGTCACCGCGACGGTGCTCATGGCTTGCTCCAGTCTGGCGTCCGCCGCGGGCGGCGCGGGAGACGCGATGAATTCCAAATTGCCCGGATTCGCTCCGGACGCTTGCACAAACATGTAGGAGGACGATGCGCCTCCGGCAACGGCCTTAGGCCAGCCGCGCCAGGGCCTGGGCCATCACCTTTTCTGGAACCGGCATCAGCTTGGGACCATCGGTCCACACCAGCGCCGCTTCGACCGCCCGGCCGGGGAACACCTCGCGCAGCACGGCGGCATAGACCGCCATCTGGGCCAGATAGGCCGGATCGGCGTCCTCGATGCGGTCGGGCGAGGGGCGGTTGGTCTTGTAGTCGACGACCAGGACGCGGGCCTCGTCCACCACCAGCCGGTCGACGCGGCCCGAGACGGCCAGGCCCTTGGGCAGGTGGGCGCTGGTCCCGGCCAGGGCGACCTCGGCGCGGGAGCCTGGGCCGAACACGGCCGAGAAGCGCGTGTCGTCCAGCACGCCAAAGGCGGCTCCCGCCATTTCTTCGCGCTGGTCGTCGGTCAGGTTGCGCTCGGCCGCCAGCAGCCGCCGCGCGGCGGCCGGCCTCTGGTCGGGCGCGAGGTCCGGCAGGATCTGCAGCAGCTTGTGCACCAGCTCGCCCCGGCGATAGCGGCCGAGGCCCGCCACGCGCGCCAGTGGTGAGGGCGCGGGGACGCGGGCGTTGTCCTCGATCCGCGATGGGGCGGCGTAGCGGGCGGCGGCCGGCTCCGGCGGCGCGGCATGGGTCATCCAGGCGGGCGGGGCGGCGGGGACGCGAATGTTCTCCTCGACGCCCGGCGCGGGCTCTGGATTGGGGCCGTAACGGAGGAAAGCAGCCTCGTCCTCGCCGATCGTCCGCACGTGCGGGGCGATGTCGGGATGGGCGAAAGCGTTGCGGACGGCCGCGTACCAGCCGCCGACCTTGTCGTCCTTGGTCCGCGCGTCGATGCGGCCGCACAGGATCAGCCGGTCCCGCGCCCGGGTCAGGGCCACGTAGAGCAGGCGCAGCGCCTCCTGGCTTTCCTTGTCCTCGCGCAGTTTCCGCGCCTTGGCCGAGGCCGCGCAGTCGCCCTTGCCGCTGGCGCACCACAGCAGAGCGCCGTCGTCAGTGACCAGCAGCGGCGAGCCGCCGGCCCCACGCTTCACCGTGGTCTCGGGCAGGAAGACGATCGGCGCCTCCAGCCCTTTGGAGCCGTGGGCGGTCATCACCCGCACCTCGCGCCGGGCGCCTTCCATCTCGCGTTTGACGATGATGTCCAGCGCCGCGAAGTCGGCGACCAGGGCCTCGAGATCGCGCACGCCGCGCTGCTCGGCCTCCATGACCTGGGCCAGGAATTCGTCGAGCGCCTCCTCGGCCTCGGCGCCCAGCCGGGTCAGGACCTTGGCGCGGTGCGAGCGGCCGGCTTCGTCCGCGAGGCCGAGCCAGGCGGCGTAGAATTCGAAAGGCTGGCGGCGACGGCCTTCGGCCAGCGCCCAGCCCAGCACCGTCCGCGCGACGGTCCATTCGGGGCGCTCCTCGGCGCGTCGCTGAAGCTCGGTCCACAGCGTGGCGCGGCGGCCCTTGGCCAGGGCGTAGACGTCCTCGTCGGTCAGGGCGCAGAACGGCGTCTTCAAAAGCGCCGCCAGGGTCAGGTCGTCGTCCGGGAACAGGACGAACCGGCCCAGCGCCAGCAGGTCCTCGAAGGCGATGTGGCTGGACAGAGCCAGGCGGTCGGCCCCGGCCACCGGCACGCCGCGCCGTTTCAGGGCGCGGATGATCACCTCGAACAGCACCTTGCGGCGGCGAACCAGGACCAGAATGTCGCCGGCGTGGGCGGCGCGATGGCGGCCCAGCTCCTTGTCGAACACAGCGTCGCCGCGCTTGAGGATGGCGGCGGTCTCGGCGGCGATGGCTTCGGCCAGGCGGCGGTTGGCGCTGCGCTCGCCCTCGGCGTCCAGCGGCGCCTCCCAGGCCTCGCGCTCCTCGCCGGGCAGTTCGCGGGTCAGCGGCCAGAGATCGACGCAACCGGGATGGCCATGGCGGAACAGCTCGTGGCGGACGAGGTCCTGGCCGACCGGCGGCGGCACGCCCTCACGGGTCTCGGGATCGGAGAACAGGGCGTCGACGAAGCTCAGGACCTCGTGGGTCGAGCGGTACGAGACCGTCAGCGGCACGCCCTTGCCGACCGCGCCGACCGCCTCGATGCGGGCGATGTAGCCTTGGGTCTCTTCCAGCAGCCGCGTGGGATCCGCGCCCTGGAACGAATAGATCGACTGCTTCTCGTCGCCGACGATGAACAGCGTGCGCTCGGCGCGCCGGCCGCTCCAGCCTTCGGAGGTCTCGCCGGCGAAGAAGTCGGCGGTCAGGGCGCGCAGGATTTCCCACTGCTCGGGGGCGGTGTCCTGGGCCTCGTCCAGCAGGATGTGGTCGACGCCGCCGTCCAGCTTGTAGAGCACCCAGGCGGCCTCGACCTTCTCGGTCAGCAGGACGCGGGTCTTGTCGATCAGGTCGGTGAAGTCGAGCGCGCCGCGCGCCTCCTTCTCGGCCATGTGGCGCTCGATATAGAGGCCGGCCAGTAAGAGGGCGTTCTGGGTGTCCTCGGCCACCTTGGCGGCGCGGACCTGTTCGCGGGCGGCCTCCAGCTTGGCCTGTTCCAGAAGCAGGGCCTCGCGCAGGTCCTCGCGGCTCTTCAGGCCGGAGGTCTTGGCGGGCCAGGTCGCGGGCGTTCCTTCGCCGCCCTCGGTGAACAGGGCGCGGAGAGCCAGCTCCAGCGTGGCGTCAGGATCGCGGGCCACGGCGGCCAGGGCCTCGGCGTATTTGGCGTCCTGCTTGCCGCCGCCGTCGAACAGCACGGTCGCCGCCGCGCGCCAGGCGGGCAGGTCGAGGCGCGCCATGGCGCGCGCGGCCAGGTCATCGGCAGAGGTCGGCGCGTCGAAGCCGCAGCGCGCCCAGGCGTCGGCGATGGCCTCGGCCAGGCCGCCGCAACGCTGGACATAGGCCATGATCTGGCCGCGCCGCGCCTCGAAGCCCGTGAACATCGCCTCGAAGCTCTGGAAATCCAGCGCCACCGAGAAGCGGGCATAGGCCTCCGAGAACGCGTCGTCATTAGTGTCGACCCAGTTGGCGACGGCGCGGCGGGCGGCGCGGGCGATCGCGGCGCCGGCCTGGTCGTCCATTACCGTGAAGCCGGGCGAGACTCCGGCCTCCAGCGGGAAGCGCCTCAGCAGCTTTTCGCAGAAGGCATGGATGGTCTGGATCTTCAGGCCGCCGGGCGTCTCCAGCGCCTGAGCGAACAGGGCGCGGGCCTTCGAGAGACGGTCGGCGTCATAGACCTCGCCGTCGCCAACCAGCTTGATTAGCTCGGCGCGCAGGTCCACGTCGCTGGTGACCGACCACTTGCCCAGCCGCTCGAACAGACGGCGCTGCATCTCTGCGGCGGCGGCCTTGGTGTAGGTCACGCAGAGGATCGCCTCGGGGGCCACCTTGGCCAGCAGCAGGCGCGCGACCCGGTCGATCAGGGTCTTGGTCTTGCCCGAGCCGGCGTTGGCCGTGACGAAGGCCGAGATCGCCGGATCGGCGGCGACGCGCTGTGGATCGTGCAGCATTAGAAAGATGCCCCCCTGCTTTGCGGGGGAGCTGTCGCGGAGCGACTGAGGGGGCTAATGCGGCTTGCGTCCAGCTCGCCCCCTCCGGCCCTCTGGGCCACCTCCCCCGCAACGCGGGGGAGGATCTGAACGGACAGAGCCCTCACTCGCCCTCTCCGTCGTCGCCGCTGGTCGACCATTCGAACACCCGCGCCAGGTGGGCGTAGTCGCCGGGGTGCTCTTTCACGAACTGGGGCGCGACCCGCGATCGGTAGGGCTCGTCGGGATCGTCATAGCGGGCGATCAGCTTGACGAGGCCGTCCATGGCCTTGCGCGCGGCCTCCTCGCTCTCGCCGCCGGACAGGGCGCGGACCTGCTCCTCGCCGGCGGGCTTGCGGCCGGTGACGCGGACATATGTCAGCTCGCCCGGCGCGGGGCTGCCCAGGTCCGGGAAGCCGCCGTTCATCAGGATCGCCGCCGTCAGGGTCAGCTGCGGCGAGAAGCCGGTGTCGACCTGCTTCTGCGACGGCGCGGCGCCGGTCTTGTAGTCGAGGATGTGGGCGGTCCCGTCCGCGGTGGGTTCGATGCGGTCGGCCTTGGCGGTCAGGGTGAAGGGGCGGCCGTTGATCGAGAGCTCCAGCCGGCCCTCGGCCTCGACCACGATCTTGCGGGCGCTCGCGCGGCGATGACGCTCCCAGTCGGCGACCCAAAGCGCGGCCTCGCGGGCCAGGGCCTTCTCGCGGGCGAGGGCCGTTGGCGGCATGCCGGCCCCGACCAGGGCCTCGATGTAGAAGCGCTCGAACACACCCGCCGCGTCGGCGGGCACGGCGTCCGGATAGGTCTCGGCGAACTTTTCGAAGGCCGCGTGGATCGCCGTGCCGCGCGCGCGGGCCTCGACCGGTTCGTCCGGGCGCTCCAGCGGATAGAGCTTGAGGATATCGCGGGCCCAGACGGCGTAGGGATCACGGGTCAGGGCCTCGACGCGGGTGACGGCCATCCTGCGCGGGCGGTCCTCGACAGGCGGGCGCGGTTCAGGGCGCTTGATCGGCGAATAAGGCTCGGGCGCGTCGAGGGCGCGGACCCAGTCCAGCACGTCGTCGCGGCGGGGCAGGGAAAGGCCCGCGCCGGCGGCCAGGGTCTTCAAGCGCCACAGCCACCGCGACTCGACGGCCGGCGCGCCGCCGCGCCGCTCGCAGTGGACCAGCACCACGTCGGGCGCGCTGGCGGCCTGGGCGAAGTCGTGGGCGGTCAGGCCGACGCGCCGCTCGGGCGGCGGCAGGCCCAAGCGCGCGCGCATCGGCCGCGACAGGAAGGGGTCGATCGGCGCGCCTTGCGGCCAGACGCCTTCCTCCAAACCCGCCAGCACCAGGCGGTCGGCGCGCACCAGGCGAGCCTCGATGGCGCCCAGGATGCGCAGTCGCGGGTGAGTGGCGCCGCCGACGCGGACCGTCTCCTCGTTGACCAGCCGGTCGAGGATGTCGGCGAAGGCCTGGGGCGAGGCGTCGGGCAGGGGCTCGCCGTCCTGGATCAGGGCGGCCATCAGCGCGCCCAGGCACTCGCCCGCGCCGCCGGCCCACAGGCGGGGCGGCGCGATCAGGCCTTCCAGCGCCTCGACCAGCGCCTTGGCCGCCTGGCAGGGGCGAGCGTAGCCGTCGGCATAGGGGCTGGCGGCGTGGTCGACGGCGGCGAGCACGCGCTCGCACAGCGCCAGAGCCTCGGGGGCGTCCTTCAGTCGGACGCGCAGCACCTCGGCCGAGCCGGGCGCGGCGCCGCGCAGGCCCTTGCGTTCCAGGAGAGCGGCGGCCGGCGCCTCGTCCTCGTCCAGCACCAGCGGGTGCTTTGCCACGGCCAGCAGGCGCACCGGATTCAGCGGCTCCTCGACGAGGCGCGCGAAGTGCAAAGCCAGGATCGCCGAGCCGGCGGCGGCCAGCGGCGCGCCGGCCGAGCTGTCCGGGATCACGCCCCAGCGCTGCAGGCGGGTCATCACCCGCCGGGCCAGCGTCTGGTCGGGCGTCACGAGCGCGGCGGTCTTGTCCGGCGTCTCCAGCGCCTCGCGCAGGAGAAGCGCGCAGGCCCCGGCGGCCTCTTCCTCGGCGCGGGCGGCGATGACCGAGAAGCCCGTCAGGCCCTCGGCGACGGGGTCGAGATCGGGGGCCTCGGCGCGCAAGGAGGCGATCTGGGCCAGCCAGTCGGCGGTGGCCTCGGCCGGGCGCAGGGCCTCGTTGACGATCCGCCGCCGCCAGCGTCCTCGGCTGTCGACATCGGGAACCCAAGCGCGGACGTCGGCCCGTGACACGCCCGCCCGGTCCAGCAGGCGCTTCATGGCGCCTTGCGGGTGCTGCTCGCCCTGCGTCCCCTCGATCTTGGCCCAGGCGGTGTCGGCCAGATCTTCGTCGAGACCGGGCAGCACGACGGCGCCCTTGGGCGCGGCGGCGACGACGCGCAGCAGGTCGGCGGTGGCCGGCGCGGTGCCGGTCGAGCCGGCGGCGACCAGCACCTCGGTCGGCGGGGTTTCGGACCACTGCTTCTCCAGCGCCCGGAGCAGGCGGACCCGGCGCTCGGAGACGTCGATCAGGCCCAGGTCCTTCAGACGTTCCGGCCAGGCGCGCAACACGGCCTTCAGGAAGCGGGCCGAGACCTGCCAGTGCTGGGCCAGATCGCCCTCGGCCAGGCCGTCCAGCTTGTCCTCGAACGGGATCTCTTCGATCTGGCAGCTATCGAGGAAGTCCGACAGAGCCTTGGCCAGCTCCAGGGCCTGGACCGGGCCGGGCTTGAACGACAAGAGGCTCCCGTGATCGACGACCAGCCGCGCCAGCTCGAACCGGCGGCGGCGCGAGGCGATGGCGGGCGGCAGGTCGAGAGCGAGCTCGCCTGGCTCGAACGGCGGCTCGCCCTCATCGAGGTCGCCGAGCGGCCGGATCTGCGGCAGCAGAAGGGCGCGCCCGCCGCCGACCGCCAGGAAGGCGTCGGCCAGGGCGCGGGCGCCGCGGCGGGTCGGGGTCAGGACGATGGCCCGGGGCAGGGCTTCGGGACCCAACGGCTCCAAAGCGTTAAGCAGGCCGCGCGCCAGGTCGTCCACGAACGGCCGGTGCGCGGGGATCGAGAACCAGCGCGGCCCCGGACGCTCGAAGAAGGGGGCCTGGCCGCTCATCCTTGAGCCAGCCTCGCCTCGGCGGCCAGCTTGGCGTCGGGATCGCCGACGTGCATCCAGAGGCCGTCCGGCGCGACGCCGTGGACACGGTGGTCGGCGGCCAGGCGCTTCCAGAGGGGCAGCAGCGAGAAGGGGGCGTCCGGACCATCGGCGGTGATCGCCGGCTTGCAGATGTGCACGCCGACATAGACCAGCGGCGCGATCTCGCCGGGGTCCTTGAAGCGGACGACGCCATCGTCGCCGAGGAACACGTCGCCGGTGTCATGGAAGCCCAGCGATTCCCGGGTCGAGGCCAGCATCAGGCAGACGTCCATCCTGGCCGGGTCCCAGGCGGCCGCCAAGGCGTCGATGGCCGCCCCGGCGCGTTCGATCCAGATCGAATCGATATTGGCGACGAAAACAGGGCTTTCGCCCAGCAGCGGCAGGGCGTGCTTGATCCCGCCGCCGGTCTCCAAGGCCTGAGGGCGTTCGTCGGAGATGACGATGCGCGGCCTCAGCCCCTTGGCCTCGCGAGCCTTGAGGTGGGCTTCGACGAGGTCGGCGAAATAGTGGACATTGACCACGGCGGCCTCGACCCCGGCGGCGGCCAGACGGTCCAGCATGTGGTCGATCAGCGCCTTGCCGCCGACCTCGACCAGGGCCTTGGGGCGGTCGTTGGTCAGGGGGCGCATCCGGGTGCCTAGCCCGGCGGCCAGCACCATCGCGATCTTGGGCCCCTTGGCGGCGGCGCTCATCGACGGGCCTCCGCCGGAACGTAGCGGTCGAACCAGGCTTTCAGGTCGGCGAGGGCCGGATCGGCCAGGTTGCGCTCCAGATAGCGCCAGGTGCGCGGCATGAAGGCCTCGTACTGGCGACGGCCCAGCAGGGCCTGGCGCGCGAAGACGCGGCCCAGGATGCGGGCCGCGTTCGAGGCCGCGAGCGCGCGGTAGTCGGCGATGAAGGCCTCTCGCTCGACGCTCGGGCGGGCGGTCAGATAGCGGTCCAGCATGGCCGCCTCCAGCGCCGCCGACACATCGCGGCGGGCGTCCTGTAGGAGATGGGTCAAGTCCCAGGCCGGATGGGCGCGCAGAGCGTCCTGGAAATCCAACAAGCCGACGCGGGCCACGCCCTTGCGTTCGGGCACCCAGAGCAGGTTCTGCGCGTGATAGTCGCGATGGGCGAAGACGCTGGCTCCGGCCTCGCCCCGCGCCCACACCGGCGCCCATAGCGTGTCCCACTCGGCCACGGCTTCGGGCGTGAACGCGGGGATGCCGGCGAATTGCGGCCACCATTCCAGGAAGGTGTCGGTGGCGTGTTTCAGGGCCAGGGCGTCATAGGTGAGCAGCGGCCAGCGCACCTCGTCCACGGTCAGAACGTCCGGCGGTGTTTCGGCGTGCAGGACGACTTGCAGGTCGACGGCGGCCTCGTAAAGCGGGCGTTCGTCCTGCCCCTCGGCGATCAGCGTGGCATAGAGCCCGTCGCCCAGGTCCTCCAGGACGGCGAGTCCCTGGGCGACGTCGTAGGCGTGGATCCTCGGGGCCGACAGGCCGCGTTGGCGCAGATAGTCGGCGGTGGCGACGAAGGCGGCGACCGAGCCGGCGGCGAGGCGCGCGGCGGCGTTGTAGCCCAGGGCCAGCCGCTCGGCGTCGGTCGCGTTCGGCGGGCAAACGACGCTTTCCAGCGCCGGCGGCTGGTCCATGAAGATGAAGCTCTGGCCGCCCTCGCGATGCAGGCGCTCGTAGCTGCGCGTCGAGGCGTCGCCGCTCAAGGGCTGGCGGCGGGCGTCGCCGAAACCGTTCGCTTCCAGGAACGCGGCCTTGGCCGCTTCACGCTCAGAACTCAAGGGGGCGTCCTTCGAAACTACCGTGCGCCGTGAGGACGGTGCGTCGCGCGCCGCCGTCGAGGGCGATGTCTATATCGAGCCGATTCGGCGGCAAACGCCCTTCCAGTCGTTGCGGCCATTCGATCAGGGCGACGCCGCCGTCCAGCGCCTCATCCAGGCCGATCTCGTAGGCCTCGTCGGGATCGGAGAGACGATAGAGGTCGAAATGGGCCAGCGGAAAAGCGGGCGTCTCGTAGAACTGCACCAGGGTGAAGGTCGGGCTCGGAACCTCCTCGTCCGGGGTCGTCAGGGCGCGGATCAGGGCCCGGGCCAGGGTCGACTTGCCGGCGCCGAGCGGGCCCGTCAGGCAGATCGCGTCGCCGGGGCGCAATGACGCGGCCAACTGGCGGCCGAGCGCCTGGGTCGCGGCCTCGTCGGCCAGGTGGAGGGTCTTCATCCGTCTCCCATAGCGCGTCGCCTCGACGATGTTGAGAGGCGCAAGCCCCTTCCCCCCGCGTCCCGCACGCGCTAACCGCACATCCTGATGCCGACATCCCTTCGCACCGCCTATCGCGAGCGCCTGGCCCAGGGCGAGATCAAGCCGGACGCCGCCCAGGCCGCCGCCGTCGAGGCGCTCTCGCGGCTGGAGGCCGATCTCGACAACGCCGGCGAGCCCGGCTTCTCGCTGTTTGGCCGCAAGCCCAAGAGCCAACGCGGCGTCTATCTCTGGGGCCCCGTCGGTCGCGGCAAGTCCATGCTGATGGACCTGTTCTTCGACAGCGCGCCGGTCGCCAAGAAGCGCCGCATCCACTTTCACGCCTTCATGGCCGAGGTCCACGCCGACATCGACGCTTGGCGCAAGGGCGACGCGGCGGCGCGCAAAGCGCGCTTCGGCCAGCACAAGGGGGACGACCCGATCGTCCCGACGGCGGACCTGATCGCCACGAGCGCCCGGCTGCTGTGCTTCGACGAACTGCAAGTCACCGACATCGCCGACGCCATGATCCTGGGCCGGCTTTTCGAGGCCCTGTTCGCGCGGGGCGTGACCCTGGTGGCCACCTCGAACCGGCCGCCGGACGATCTCTACAAGGACGGGCTGAACCGACAGCTCTTCCTGCCTTTCATCGATATGCTGAAGTCGGCGCTGGATGTCGTGGCGGTGCGCGGTCCGGTGGACTTCCGCCTGGACCGCCTGCGGGCGGCCCGCACCTGGCTGGCGCCGAACGACAAGGCCAGCCAGGCCGAGTTCGAGCGACTTTGGACCGACATGCTGGACGGCGCGGCCGAGACCGGCGCGACCCTGAAGGTTTTGGGCCGCGAGATGCGCCTGCCGCGCGCCTCTGGCGGCCTGCTGCGGGCTTCGTTCGCCAGCCTTTGCCAGCAGGCTTTGGGACCGCAGGATTACTTGGCCGTCGCCGAGCGTTTCCACACGGTCTTCCTTGAGGACGTTCCGCGCCTGACGCCGGCCCGGCGCGACGCGGCCAAGCGTTTCAACACGCTGATCGACGCGCTTTACGAGGCGGACGCCAAGCTGGTGGCCCTGGCCGAGGCCGAACCGGAGGCGTTGTATCCCGAGGGCGACGGCGCCTTCGAGTTCGAGCGCACCGTGTCGCGCCTGCAAGAGATGCGCTCGGCCGACTATGTCGCGCGCGTTCGCGATTAAGGAGTCCCCAATGTCCGTCCAAGACCGCGTCCGCGTTCGCGAAACCAAGTTGCTCTCCGACAACTGGTACGTCCTGAAGACCACGACCTTCGACTGGAAGCGGCGCGACGGAGCGTGGCAGACCCAGAGCCGCGAGCACTACGATCGCGGCAATGGGGCGGTCTTGCTGCCCTATAACCGGGCCAATCGCACCGTGCTGTTGGTCAAGCAATTTCGCTATCCGGCCTATGTGAACGGCTATGACGATCTGCTGATCGAGGCGGCGGCCGGCCTGCTGGACGACGCCGAACCCGAGGTCCGCATCCGCGCCGAGGTCGAGGAGGAGCTGGGCTATCGGCTCGGCGAAGTGCGCAAGGTGTTCGAGGCTTTCATGAGCCCTGGCTCGGTGACCGAGATCCTGCACTTCTTCGTTGCCGAATATGACGCCGCGATGCGGGTCGGCGACGGCGGCGGCCATCCGGACGAGGGCGAGGACATCGAGGTGCTGGAGCCGACGATCGACGAGGCCCTGGCCATGATCGCCGACGGCCGCATATGCGACGCCAAGACCATCATGCTGCTCCAGCACCTGGCCCTGACGGTCTTCAGAGGTTAGTCGAACTCGCGCGCCAAGGGCACGGAGAAGCGCACGGTCAGGCCAGTCGAGGCGTAGTCCGCCGAGACCACGCCGCGCAATTCGTTGGCGATACTGCGCTCGATGAGCCGGGAGCCGAAGCCTCGTCGCCGAGGCTCCGCCGCTGGCGGTCCCCCCGTCTCGCGCCACTCGAAGACCAGCGTCGCGTCGGCCGTCACGGACCAGGTCAGGACGAGCTTTCCGGCGGTCGAGAGCGCGCCATACTTGGCCGCGTTCGTCGCCAGCTCGTGGAAGACCATGCCGAGCGAAAGGGCCACCCGCGCCGGCAAATGCGTCTCCGGCCCGTCCATCTGGACGCGCTCTTCCCCATAGGGGCCAAGCTCCTGCGACAGGATCTGGCGCAGACCGGCGCCGGCCCATTGGCTGTCGGTGAGGGCGTTATGTGTCTGGGACAGCGCCAGCAGTCGGGATTCGAAGGCGCCGGCGAAGGTCTCCGGCGTCGTCGAACCGCGCAGGGTCTGCTGGGCGATGGCTTGCACGGTCGCCAGGGTGTTCTTGACGCGGTGGTTCAGCTCGTCGAGCAAGAGTCGCTGGCGCTGGTTGGCCAGAACACGCTCGGTCATGTCCGAGCCCTCGACGAAGACGCCCGATACCGAGCCGTCCGCTTCAAGGATAGGCTGATAGATGAAGTCGAGAAAGCGTTGCTCCAGCGGCGCGCCGGGTTCGCGGGCCAGCATCACCGGCAGGTCGCGGCCGATGAAGGGCTCGGCGGAGCGCCTGACTTCGTCCAGCAGCGAAATGAAGCCTTGGTCCAGAACTTCCGGCAGCGCCAGGCGCAGGGGACGGCCGACAATGTCCCGTCGGCCCACCAGCCTGAGATAGGCCTCGTTGGCGAAGTCGAACACGTGGTCCTCGCCCTTCAGCACCGCCACGAAACTTGGGGCGCGCATGAAAAGGCGGCGGATCTGCATGCTCTGGGATTGCAGGGTCTCGACCCGTCGCAGCACGGAATCGCCCAGCATGGCGGTGCTCGGCGGCGCCTCGGGGCGGAAGGCGGAGTCCTTGAGACGTTTGAGTTCGGTGATGTCCTGGGTGTTCTGCAGGATGAAACCCGGGCCATCGTTGGAAGGCACCCAGGTATGGGTGCAGCTCCAATAGCGATCCTCGAACCCGCCGCCCGCTTCCGCGGGTTTGGGTATCGCGTAATGCAGTACGGCGATCACGTCCGTCTTGCCGGTGTCGCGGGTGCGAAAAAGCGACTCTTCCAGCAGCCGCCGGCTCTCGCCCTCGGCGGGGAAGGCGTCGAATACGTACCGGCCGCACAGGTCTTCGCGCGTGCGGCCCGTGACCTCCAGATAGGCCGCGTTCATTTCGACGATGTTCAGGGCGTGGTCCATCATCATGTACGGCGTCGGTATCCGATCAAACACCGCCTTGAAGTCGATCGGACTCGCCATATCGCCGCGCGCCTCTCCTTAACCCAGCCCAAAGTAACGCAACCTTGGCCGTAAGGGTTCCCTGTCTCGCTCGTCGCGCGAGGTGCGAACGTTTCTCAAGAGGGCGCCGTTTAATTGACACCCCCGTCCTCGCGCTTAAAAGCGTCCCGCAACGCACAAAGGCTACTGAGGTTGGACCTCTCATGACCGACACGAGCCGGGGGCTGCCTGAGCGCCCGATGTCGCCCCACCTGCAGGTGTGGCGTTGGCATATCACCATGGCCTGTTCGATCCTCCACCGCGGCTGCGTCGTCGGCCTGTGGGTCGGCGCCGTGATCCTGGCCGGCTGGGCCGCCGCCCTGGCCGCTGGTTCGGACGCCTATGCCGGCTATGTCGGCCTGCTGGGCTCGCCGATCGGCAAGCTGGTTCTGCTGGGCGAGACCTTCGCGGTGTTCTTCAACATCGCCTACACCATCCGCCAGACCTTCTGGGACACCGGCAAGGGCTTCCAGCCCCGCGTGGCCGACATGACCGGCGCCATGGCGATCGCCTTCGCGGTCGTGGCGACGATCGTCACCTGGGTTATCGCCCACGCGAACGGAGCGTTCTGATCATGAGCAAGAACGACCTCTTCCAGCCCCAGCAGTTCCGCACGCCTCTGTCGCGCGCGCGGGGCATGGGCGCCTCGCGCCACGGCGTCAGCCACTTCATCACCGAGCGCGTTTCGGGTCTCGCCCTGGCGCCGCTGAGCATCTGGGGCGTCTTCGCGGCCCTGAAGCTGATCGGCGCCGACCAGCAGACCGCCGCCGTCTGGGTCAGCCAGCCGGTCAACGCGGTGCTGCTGGGCCTGCTGCTGATCTCGGCCCTGATCCACCTGTCGAACGCGGTCCAGGTGGTCATCGAGGACTATGTCCACCGCTTCACGAGCAAGTCGGCCCTGGTGATCGGCAACCTGTTCGTCTGCGTGCTGGCCGGCGCCGTCGGGATCTTCTCGATCCTGAAGGTCGCCCTGACCGTGACCGGAGCCCATTGATGTCGGCCTACAAGTTCATCGATCACAAGTTCGACGTCGTCGTCGTCGGCGCCGGCGGTTCTGGCCTTCGCGCCGCGCTCGGCTGCGCCCAGGCCGGCTTGAAGACCGCCTGCGTCACCAAGGTGTTCCCGACCCGCAGCCACACGGTGGCCGCTCAAGGCGGCATCTCGGCCTCGCTGGGCAATATGAGCCAGGACGACTGGCGCTGGCACATGTTCGACACCGTCAAGGGGTCGGACTGGCTGGGCGACCAGGACGCCATCGAGTACCTGACCCGCAACGCCCCGGCGGCGGTCTATGAGCTTGAGCACTGGGGCGTGCCCTTCTCGCGGACGGCCGACGGCAAGATCTATCAGCGCGCCTTCGGCGGCATGACCAAGAACTTCGGCGAAGGCCCGATCCAGCGCACCTGCGCGGCGGCCGACCGGACGGGTCACGCCATGCTGCACACGATGTACGGCCAGTCCCTGGCCCACGACACAGAGTTCTTCATCGAGTACTTCGCCCTCGACCTAATCATGGACGACGGCGTCTGCCGCGGCGTCACCGCGTGGAAGCTCGACGACGGCACCCTGCACCGCTTCCAGGCCCAGATGGTGATCCTGGCCACGGGCGGTTACGGCCGCGCCTACTTCTCGGCGACCTCGGCCCACACCTGCACGGGCGACGGCAACGCCATGGCCCTGCGCGCCGGCCTGCCGCTGCAGGACATGGAGTTCGTGCAGTTCCACCCCACCGGCATCTACGGCGCCGGCTGCCTGATCACCGAAGGCGCCCGCGGCGAAGGCGGTTATCTCACCAATTCGGAAGGGGAGCGCTTCATGGAGCGCTACGCCCCGTCGGTGAAGGACCTGGCGCCGCGCGACATGGTCAGCCGCGCGATGACCATCGAAATCCGCGAAGGTCGCGGGGTGGGTCCGAACAAAGACCACATCTTCCTGCACCTCGACCACCTGGATCCCAAGATCCTCGCCGAGCGCCTGCCGGGCATCTCGGAAACCGCCAAGGTGTTCGCCGGCGTCGACGTGACCAAGGCGCCGATCCCGGTGCTGCCGACCGTCCACTACAATATGGGCGGCATCCCGACGAACTATCACGGCGAGGTCGTCACCAAAGACGGCGACAATCCCGACAAGGTGATCCCGGGCCTGATGGCCGTCGGCGAAGCGGCCTGCGTGTCGGTGCACGGCGCCAACCGCTTGGGCTCGAACTCGCTGATCGATCTGGTGGTGTTCGGCCGCGCCGCGGCTCTTCGCTGCGCCGAGATCGTCAAGCCGGGCGCCAAGCAGCCCGAGTTGAAGGCCGAGCAGACCGAGGCGCATCTGACGCGCTTCGACCACTTCCGCAACGCCTCGGGCTCGACCGGCACCGCCGAGCTGCGTCTCGAGATGCAGAAGGCCATGCAGGAGGACGCCGCCGTGTTCCGCACCGGCGAGAGCCTGGACAGCGGCGTGAAGCGCCTGCAGGCCGTCTGGGACAAGAAGAGCGACATCAAGGTTTCCGACCGTGGCCTCGTGTGGAACACGGACCTGATGGAGACCCTGGAGTTCGACAACCTGATCGGTCAGGCCGTCGTGACGGTGAACGGCGCGGTGAACCGCACCGAGAGCCGGGGCGCCCACGCCCGCGAGGACTTCGCCGACCGCAACGACACCGAATGGATGAAGCACACCCTGGCTTGGTTGGATAACCAGTCGGGCAAGGTGAAGATCGATTACCGTCCTGTGCACAGCTACACGATGTCCGACGACATCGCCTACATCCCGCCGAAGCAACGGGTCTACTGAGGGTCCGATGGTCGAACTCGCTCTCCCCAAGAACTCGCAGGTCAAGTCGGGCAAGCACTGGCCGGCTCCCGCGGGCGCCAAGAAGGTCAAGACCTTCAAGATCTATCGCTACGACCCGGAAGCGGGCGGCAATCCGCGCTGGGACACCTACGACGTCGATATGGACGCCGTGGGGCCGATGGTCCTGGACGCCCTGCTGTACATCAAGAACAACATCGACCCGACCCTGGCCTTCCGTCGGTCGTGCCGGGAGGGCGTCTGCGGCTCGTGCGCGATGAACATCGGCGGCCGCAACACCCTGGCCTGCACGCATGGCTGGGCCGAGGTCCCTGGCAAGGCCGTCCAGATCAGCCCGCTGCCGCACATGCCGGTGGTCAAGGACCTGATCCCGGACCTGACGCTGTTCTACGCGCAGTACGCCTCGATCGAGCCCTGGCTGCACACCGACACGCCCGAGCCTCAGGCCGAGTGGAAGCAAAGCCCGGAAGACCGCGAGAAACTCGACGGTCTTTACGAGTGCATCCTGTGCGCCTGCTGCTCGACCTCGTGCCCCAGCTACTGGTGGAACGGCGACAAGTACCTGGGTCCGGCGGCCCTGCTGCATGCCTATCGCTGGCTGATCGACAGCCGCGACGAGGCCACCGGCGACCGCTTGGACGCGCTAGAGGATCCCTTCAAGCTCTATCGCTGTCACACGATCATGAACTGCGCCCAGGTCTGCCCCAAGGGGCTGAACCCGGCCAAGGCGATCGCCGAAATCAAGAAAATGATGGTCGAGCGCGTCGTCTGACGAGCTTGCACAAGGTCAGGGGGCGGCGATCTCGATCAGAGTCGCCGCCCCCTTCGTATCCGCCTTGATCAAAGGCGCTTGCCAATAGGTGACGCCGGCGTCATTTTTGACGAAATGGGAGGGCGTCCTTGAACGCTAACGTCAATCAGAACGCATGCGTCGTGATCGTCGGCGCGGGTCACGCGGGCGGTTCGGCCGCCGCTTTCCTCCGCCAGTATGGTCACGAGGGCCGGGTCGTGCTGATCGGCGACGAGCCGCTCCTGCCGTATCAGCGCCCGCCGCTTTCCAAGGCCTGGTTGAAGGGCGAGGCCGACGCCGACTCCCTGGCGCTGAAGCCGGCCGACTGGTACGCCCAGAACAATGTCTCCCTGCGCCTCGAAGGCGTGGCCGAGCGGATCAATCGCGCCGAGAAGACCGTGATCCTGGCCTCGGGCGAGGTCATTGCCTATGACGCCCTGATCCTGGCCACGGGCGCGCGCGCGCGCGAACTTCCGATTCCCGGGTCCGACCTGGCCGGCGTCCTGGCCCTGCGAACGGCCGCCGACGCTGAATTGCTCAAGCACGCCCTCGGGCCCGACAAGCGCCTGGCCGTGATCGGCGGTGGCTATGTGGGTCTCGAGGCCGCCGCTTCCGCCCGCGCTCTGGGCAGCCACGCCATGGTTATCGAACGCGAAAGCCGCGTCTTGGCGCGCGTGGCCTGCGAGACCCTGTCGACCTTCTTCCAGGATTATCACCGCCAGCATGGCGTCGCGTTCGAGCTCAACGCCGGCGTGGCGGGTTTCGAGGGTCGCGACGGTCACGTCACGGGCGTGCGCTTCACCGACGGCCGCGTGGTGGCCTGCGACGTCGCCCTGGTCGGGGTGGGCGCGGTTCCGAATGACGAGCTGGCCAAGGACGCTGGCCTCGACACCGCCAATGGCGTGGTCGTCGACCTGGAGGCCAGGACCAGCGATGAGTCGATCTTCGCGATCGGCGACGTCGCGCATCGGCCGCTGCCGCTATATGAGCGCCAGTTCCGCCTGGAGAGCGTTCCCAACGCCCTGGAGCAGGCCAAGCAGGCCGCTTCGGCGATTCTCGGCCGTCCGGGGCCGGCGCCGGAGGTTCCCTGGTTCTGGTCCGACCAATATGATCTGAAGCTGCAGATTGCCGGCCTGCCGTTCGAGGCCGACCGCCAGGTCGTTCGCGGCGACGTCGCCGTGGCCAAGTTCGCCGTCTTCCACCTGAAGGGCGATCTGGTGCGGGCGGTCGAGGCGGTCAACGCGCCGGCCGAGTTCATGGCCGGTAAGCAGCTGATCGCCAAGCGCGCGCCGGTAAACGCTGAAAAACTCGCCGACACGCATGTGTCCATGAAAGAGGTGGCGGCTTAAGGTCGCCGAAGGGGAACAGAAAGCCACATGGCCAAGATCACCTACATCGAGCACGACGGCACGGAACATGTCATCGACGTCAAGTCGGGGCTGACCGTCATGGAAGGCGCCGTGAAGAACAACGTGCCGGGCATCGACGCCGACTGCGGCGGCGCCTGCGCGTGCGCGACCTGCCACGTCTATGTCGATCAAGCCTGGCTGGACAAGACCGGTGACAAGTCGGCCATGGAAGAGTCGATGCTGGATTTCGCCGAGAACGTCGAGCCCAACAGCCGCCTGTCCTGCCAGATCAAGGTCAGCGACGCGCTGGACGGCCTCGTCGTGCGTCTTCCCGAGAGCCAGCACTAAGCACGCCCTCGGGCGGCTGAGCCGAAACGTTCCGCCGGCCGTCAAAAGAGCGTTGTTATATTGTCGCGAGGGGGTTGCCAGAGCCGTGGGCGGGGACTAGATCAACGCCTCGCTCGGAACGGCTTCGTGACCGGACGACGCGGCTTCCGAAAGGAAGCTTGCATCGGTCCTGACGCTTGGCTAGATACCGCGCTCCAATCGACTCGATGATGGATCCGCAAGGGCGGCTTCGGCAGCCCTAGGGTCCTCTTTTTGTCTCTTCGCTACCCCGGCTTCGGGTGGTGCGGAAAAGTCGAAAAGAGTTGGTTGACTTCGGAATGTCGCTTCATTAGAAGCGCCGCTCCAATCATCGCCGCCAAGACTTCGAAAGAATTCAGCGGCGCGGTGATGGGTTAGTTAAGTAGAGATTTTGAGATCTTCTCGAAATAAAGACTTGACTGACTTGGTTGGCTTCTCTAGAAGCCTGCCACTCTGGCGCTTCCTGGATTTCCGGGGCTCGCCGCTCCGGTTCGAAGAGTTTTGAAAAAAACGATTTGACACGGGTTTCGGGGTTGGATAGATAGCCGCCTCCGCCGCTGACCGGGCGCTAAACGGTTGGGCCGCTTCGGCGGTTCGGGTCTTTGACAT
>Ga0209426_1000691_pt1 | contig 29577 bp, 26 predicted proteins | sample Deesub1362B_J571_FD_187697 | JGI IMG/M metagenome (GOLD analysis project Ga0209426, IMG submission 187697) | Deep oceanic, basalt-hosted subsurface ecosystem from Juan de Fuca Ridge flank, Pacific Ocean, CORK Borehole 1362B_J2.571 (SPAdes)... ...
GAAATGGCTCATCTGGTATAACACTAAGAGACCTCATAAAAGTCTTAACAAATTAGCGCCTTTAAGATATTATATAGACTGCTTTATAAAAGACTCTCAGCAGTCCAATATGTTATGGACGCTTACAAATATTTGACTTAATAATGAAATAATAGTATGATTGCTAAGATGAAATAAGTAAATAAAAAGTTCATACCTTCCAAGGAAATTCTAAACTATTTCCTCGAAAGTATGAAAAAAGGAAGAAGATATGAAAATACTATTAGTTTATCCAAAATATCCAGAGACCTTTTGGAGTTTTAAATATGCATTGAAATTTATTTCAAAAAAAGCATCTTTTCCACCTCTTGGTTTATTAACTATAGCTTCAATGCTTCCTAAAGAATGGGAAAAAAAACTTATTGATATGAATGTTACACTTTTAACAGATAAAGACATAAAATGGGCCGACTATGTGTTTATTAGTGCAATGACTGTGCAGAAAAATTCAGTAAAAGAAATAATAAAAAGATGCAAGGAATTGAAAGTAAAAATTGTTGCAGGCGGTCCTCTTTTTACTACTAATTATGAAGAGTTTGATGATATTGATTATTTTGTACTTAGTGAGGCTGAAAATACTCTTTTTTCTTTTTTGAATGACTTGGAAAAAGGTTGTGCTCAACATATTTATATTTCCAAGGAATGGCCAGATATCAGAAAAACTCCTTTTCCTGATTGGACACTTATTAATATGAAAAAATATGCTTCTATGAGTATTCAATATTCACGAGGTTGTCCTTATAATTGTGAATTCTGTGACATCCCTACTTTAAATGGTCATATACCTCGAACAAAAGATAAGGATCAAATAATTGGTGAACTTAATGCAATATATAAACAAGGCTGGAGAGGAGGAGTATTTTTTGTTGATGATAATTTTATAGGTAATAGAAAGAAATTAAAAAGCGAAATTCTGCCACATTTAATTGATTGGATGAAACAGAATAAATATCCTTTTACATTTTTTACTGAAGCTTCCATTAATATGTCTGATGATGATGAATTAATGCATTTAATGGTTGAGGCTGGATTTAATAAAGTCTTTATTGGGATTGAAACACCGAATGAAAAAAGTTTGACTGAATGCAACAAATTTCAGAATAAAAACCGAGATTTATTATATTGTATTAGAAAAATTCAAAATCAAGGCTTAGAAGTTCAAGGGGGATTTATAGTAGGATTTGATAATGATCCTCCTTCAATATTTGAAAGACAAATAAATTTTATTCAAAAAAGTGGGATTGTAACTGCTATGGTTGGATTATTAAATGCTCCGAAAGGAACAAAACTTTACTATCGATTAAAAAAAGAAAATAGATTACTAAGCGATATTTCTGGTGATAATACAGATTTTTCTCTTAATTTTATTCCTAAAATGAACCATGATACTCTTATTGAAGGTTATAAGAAAATTCTTAATACAATTTATTCTCCTAAGCATTTCTATCGCCGTATAATAATATTACTTAAACAGTACAAACCTAAACATAAAAAAACTGCTTTTAAATTTCATTATTTAAAAGCATTTTTTAAATCCATATGGCATTTAGGAATAAAAGGAAAAGAAAGATTACATTACTGGAAACTCATTTTCTGGACATTAGTAAGACGTCCTCGTCTTTTTCCTTTAGCAATAACATTTGCTATTTATGGATTCCATTTTCGAAAAATAGCTGGTATTTAATAGCCATTAAAATTAAAAATTTGCAAAAAACTTATTTTTATGAAATAATAAAAACGTCAAATTATCGCAGACTCTCCGAATGGATTTCGAAGAGTAAGGCGTTCGATAATTTGATTAGGAGGATTCTATTATGACAAATAAGCTTTACGTCGGTAATTTGAATTATCGAACAAAGGAAAGCCAATTAAAAGAAATTTTTGAAAAATTTGGCGAGGTAAATTCAGTAAGAATTATTGAAGGAAGAGGATTTGGATTTGTTGAGATGAAAACCAGCGAGTCAGCAGAAGAAGCAATAAGTGGTTTGAATGGATATGAACTGGATGGGAGGAAAATTATAGTAGATAAGGCAAGACCACGGAGAAGAGATAAAAGAAAACTAAAGAGATTCTAAGAAATTAAGGGAAGTCTGCGATAGTTTGACTGAACGCCTTTCTCGTTGTTAAAAAAAGATTTATATTTCAAAAAGTTATTTGTATAATATGTAGGTGTATTTTATAATTTGAATTCAGGCATATTATTATGCAACTAAACATTGAAGTAAGTGGTTATAAATAATGAAATGTTAGGGCTCATTAAATTCAAAGGAATTTTCTGGTTTTTTTTGATTTTAATATTTTTTATTCCAATTTTATGCTTTTCACAGTCTGATCCTTATGTACTCAAAATTCCTAAATTCTCCCATTCACCTAAAATAGATGGAGAACTTGAGAATCCAGTGTGGAGGGAAGGGATTAAGATTGAAAGTTTTACTCAATATGAACCTAAAGAAGGTTCTCCTCCAAGTGAAAAAACAGTTGTTTATATTGGATATGATGATAAAAATCTTTATTTTGCTTTTTATTGTTATGATTCTGAACCAAATAAAATTAGAGCCTCTTTAACAAAGAGAGATAAGACAAGGGGAGATGATTTTATTACAATTTATTTGGACACCTTTAATGACAAAAAAGAGCTTTTGTTTTTAGACTAAATCCAAAAGGAGTACAAAGTGATGGAATATTTACTGAAAGTGGAGGTAGAAGGAGAAGAAGATGGGAGAGAATAGATTTTAACTGGGATACTTATTTTCTTTCTGACGGAAAAATTAAAAAAGATGGTTATGTAATTGAAATTGCTATTCCCTTCAAAAGTTTAAGATTTCCAAATTCTCCATCTCAGAAATGGGGTTTACAAATTTCTAGAACTATAAGAAGAAAGAATGAAGAAATTTATTGGTATCCTCGTTCAAGAGATATAAATGGTTTTTTAATACAATCAGGCACAATAATAATTGATGGTGAGATAGAGAAGGGCAGGAATTTTGAAATAATGCCAGTCATTACTGCCCTGAAATCAGATGGTAATAATTTTGATCCCGAATTAGGAGCTAATTTGAAATACGGAATTACTTCTGATTTAACAGCTGATTTAACAATTAATCCAGATTTTAGTCAAGTTGAATCTGATATTCCTCAAAATGAAGTAAATCAAAGATATGCTATTTACTATCCAGAAAAAAGACCTTTTTTCCTGGAAGGAAGTGATTTTTTTGCCTCTCCAATAAATATTGTGTATACAAGAAAAATTATAAATCCTCTATGGGGAATTAAATTAACAGGGAAATTAGGAAAAACAACAATTGGATTTATGAGTTCTTATGATGAAAATCCTACAAGAATTGATATTCCTTATGCAGAGGAGATCGGAATTGAAAAACCTAAAAAAGCCTTAATTAATATCTTAAGATTAAAACAAGATGTATTTCCAGAATCATATATTGGTTTTTCACTAACTGATAAAGAGATGGGGCCTTCTGGTGCTTTAAACCAAAATTATAATCGCGTATTTGGATTTGATGGGCACTTTAAATTTCATAAATATTATAGACTTTCTTTTCAATTTTTGGGCTCGCAGACTAAAGTAGGAAAAGCAAAATCTCAATTAGCGCCTGCTTTTAATATTAGTTTAAATCAGTCTTCCCGTCATATAAATTTTAATTTTGAGTGGACAACTATTCATCCTGATTTTGAAGCATCTACTGGTTTTATTAGAAGAAAAGACATAAAGAGTTTTAATGTAAGGTTTGGCTATGCTATTCTTCCGCAAAAAGAGTATTTAATTTCCATTAGACCCTCAATTTCCTATCGGAGAATTTATGACTTCACAAATACACTAACAGATGAAGTAATAAGTTTTTTTGGATTTGTAAATGGTTGGAGACAATCCCATATATGGTTTGCCTTTTCAAAAGCATTTGAAAAATATAAAGGAATTGATTTTCATAAGAAAGAATTTAGATTTAATTTCTCAGTAGAACCATTTAAATGGTTTAATTGGAGAATAGAATTTTCTATGGGAGATGGAATATATTATTGGGGAAACCCTCCTTATCTTGGTTATAAAGTCAGTAATGCAATACAGGCAGAATTAAGACCTCTAACCAATTTAAGAATTTTTTATAAGTTTGACAGTACAAGATTTTATAAACAGAAAGGCAGAGACAGAGTATATAAAGTAAATCTTTTCACTCAGAGAATTAATTATCAAATTAGCAAAACTCTCTCCATAAGAGTAATTACAGATTATGACGATTATTCAAAGAGAATATATAATAACTTCTTATTTAGCTTTGAGTATCTTCCTGGAACAGTTTTTTATATTGGAATTGATGACACTCGATTCAGGGATAAGGAAGGTGTTTTTCGTCGCTCAAGCAGATACTTTTTTATAAAATTCTCTTATTGGTGGAGAATCTAAAAAACTAAAAGCTAAAAACGAAAAATTAAAAATTACAACTAAAAAATAAAAATTTATGATTTAAGGATTTCGTTTTTTAATCTCCAGTTTTTCACTTCTATAAAAAGTTTTTACTTTTTCGTTTTAAATTCTTAGTTCTTAGTTGAACCTTTTTCTCTTTTATTTCGTAAATAATAGTGAATAATTATTTCACTAAGGTGAGAAAATGAGACAAAGATTATTGGCAATTGCCTTAATTTTAACTTTTTTTAGTTTAAATGGATGTTTAATTTTTCAATTACAGGAAAATGTTAAATATCCCTCAAGAGTATTTGAAAAAGCGAAGAGTAGAATTAATGAGATTCATGCAAAATATCCTGAAAGAAAGGGCATAGTGCATAGAGTAAATATGTTAATTTATGATGGAGAATCCAGAGATTTAATAAGAATTTCAGTTCCAATGTGGCTCGTTAATCTTTGTTTAAAGGTTGGTTTGAAATATGCAGAATATGATATAGAAAAATCCACTTCCCCTTATTTTGATTTAAACTTGAAAAAATTAACAGATTTATCAGAACTTGGCCCTGGATTGCTTCTAGAAGTTGAAGATCTTGAAGAAAACACTCATGTTTTAATCTGGCTTGAATAAAAGTTATTAATGGATTCTGGAAAAGAAAAAAAGAAAAAAAATGAATCAAAGAAAGAAATTATTGAAAAAGTTAAAGATGGAGATAAGGAAGCATTTAATGCTCTTATTAGAATTTATCAGCAAAAAATATTCAAACTGGCCTATTGCTATTTCCAGAATAAAGAGGATGCCATGGAAATAGTTCAAGAAACTTTTTTAAGAGTTTATCAGAAAATAAAATATTTTAATGAAGAAAAAAATTTTCAAAATTGGATTTATAGGATAGCTTCAAATTTATGTGTGGATTATTATAGAAAAATATATAAAAAGGAAAAGAAACTTTTAAATAAAATCAAAGAAAAATTTATTTTATCCACAAATAATAAAAAGCAATTGAAAATTTTGGATTTAAAGGATATTCTAAAAAAATCTCTTCAATTTTTACCGCATAAACAGAGAATTATTTTTATTATGAAACATTATGAAGGATTGAAATATAATGAAATTTCCAGAATATTAAAAATTTCAGTAGGGACAGTAAAGTCTCTGAATCATAGAGCTATAAAAAATTTGCAAATTATAGCAAATAAATTTATTAGGGATAAAAATGAGAAAATGTAGAAAAATTAAAAAATTATTAATTCCTTTTTATCTTCAGGAATTATCTAATAAAAAAATCAATAGGGTAAAAAGTCATTTGGGGACTTGTGAAACTTGCTTACAAGAGTATAAAAAAATAAAACAATTTTTTAAAATAGTAAAGGAAAACAAAAAAGAAGTCGAGAAAGTTATGAGTTCTATGAAATGGGATTATGTATCTTCAATTATTATGGAAAAAGTTAAAGAAGAGATTGCTTTTGAAAAAGGAAAATATTTCTTCCAGATTTTTAGTTTAAAGCCGATTTTAAGTATATCAATTTCTTTAATTCTTTTGATTGGAATAATGGTTTTACTTTTATTCCAACCTTGGTCTAAAAAATATATTTCAAAAAATGAATTTTTTATCTCATCCTCTTCTTTTGAAAATATAGAATCTTTTTTAGCAAAAGAAGAAGCAATTAATTATTTAAAACAGAGTCAGCTTTTGCTAACAGATTTAATGAAATTCTCTTCTCCAGAGGAAGTAGATTCATGGACTATTAATTTTAATTCTCAAAAAGCCAAAAATCTTTTAATTCAGAAGAAATATTTTGATGAAAGATTAAATCATATAGATTTAATGAAAGCAAAGAAAATTTGCAATCAAATAGAATTTCTATTCCATGATATTATTGAGTTAAAGGATCAACCTTACTTCGAGAATATAAGGAAAATTCAGCGAATTATAAAAAGGGAACAATTATTACTTAGAATCAGATTAATTGAGCAAGAATTAAGTTAAAATGAGGGAAAAAATGAAGAAAATAATAATTCTTATATTAATTCTTTTAATAATGAATGTTATTTCAGGACTTTCTCAATCTAATGATAAGGAGTTATTCAATCAGGCAAAAATTTTTCTCTTTGATGAAAAATGGGAGAAAGCTTTAGAAAAGTTGAATAAATTAATTAAAAATTACAGAAATAGTAATTATTATACAATGGCTTTTTTCTATAAAGGAAAATGTCTTGAGGAACTCGGAAGAAAAAAGGATGCTCTCGAGATTTATGAGAGATTTTTAAAAATAAGTGAAAACAAAAATTTAAATGAAGAAGCAAAAATATCAATAATAGATATAGTATTTGATTTATATCATGAAGGATATAAAAATTATTTGAAGAAATTAGAGAATTTTCTAAATAGCCAGAGCAAAGTAGTTCGCTATTATGCTGCTTTTAAGTTTAGTTATTTTAAAGATAAGAGAATAGCAAGAAAAGGAATTCCTATTCTGAAGAGCATTATTTCTGAAGAAAAAAGCGAGGAGTTAAAAGACAGGGCTAAAATAGCCTTATTAAGAATAGATCCTTCTTTGCTCCGAGAAATCCATATGGAAGAGAGATATCAAAAAGAAATATTAAAAATCAGAATCTATAAAAAGACATCGAAAGAACCAATTATAGCTATTAATATTCCTTTTTCATTGGCGGATTTAGCATTTAAAGCTCTCTCTGACGAACAAAGAGCAGTTCTTAAAGAAAAAGGATATGATTTGCATAGAATTCTTAAAGATTTATCTTCTGGACTTTCAATTAAAATAGAAGATGAGGAAGAAATTATTCAAATTTGGATAGAAAAAATAAAGGAGGAATTACCATGAAAAAAATCTATCTTTTTATTTTAATTTTTATTCTAACTTTTAATTTTGGTTTTTCCTCAATATTTACTTCCTCTTCAAAAGAAGATTATAAAGTTATTAAAAGAGCTATTGAAGAAGAAAAAATAAAAAACGAAGAAGTAAAGTGGTTTAAGATTTTAATTATTGATAATAAGACTAAAAGACCTAAAGTTAGAATAACAATTCCTTTTCCCCTTATGGAATTGATTATTAATTCCTGTCCACAAATTAAATTCAATATAGAGAGGGGTTGTAAAATAGAATTAAAGAAAATTTTAAAGGAATTGAAAAAATTGGGTCCAATGTATCTTATAGAAGTTTATGACGAAGAGGAAATAGTTAAGATATGGCTTGAATAAAATTTAAAAAGCGGGCAGGCCCCGGGTCTGGAGAGGGAATAAAGGTAGGAAAGGAAGGCCTGCCCTCCTCACCCCCCATTTTAAAGTCTCAAATTTTTCCATTTTTTTCCCTCTATATATATAAGTCGCCATTTTTAAAAATTTTATTGGGTTTTTTTTATTGACAATTATAATATTTATTTCCTAATATTTTAGAGGAGGAAAAGTTGGCGAGGCTTTACGAATATCAGAGTAAAGAATTATTAAAAAATAATGGAATAAAAATTCCACAAGGAAAAGTAGCCTCTTCCCCTGAAGAGGTTTATCTTATAGCAAAGGAAATAGGAAAACCTATTGCATTGAAAATTCAGGTTTGGATAACTGGACGAGCAGATTTAGGAGGTATAAAATTTGCTCAGAATCCTGAAGAAGCAAGAGAAATATCAAAGAAATTTTTTGGAATGAAAGTTAAAAATTTCATAGTTGAAAAAGTCTTAGTTGAGGAAAAATTGAATATTGAGAAAGAATTTTTTGCAGGCCTTATTATAGACGATGCTAAGAAATCTCCATTAATAATCTTCAGCTCAGTTGGTGGCACAGGAATTGAAGAAATTGCAAAAGAGCACCCTACTAAAATTTCGAAGCATTATATAAGTTTATTAAAGGGATTTAAACCTTATGAAGCGAGAAATTTAGTACGGAAAACAGGAGTATCAGGAAAATTACTTTTAAAAATATCAAATATTCTGGTTCAACTTTACAAAGTGGCAATTAAATATGATGCTCGTTCACTCGAAGTTAATCCATTAGTTTTAACTTCAGAACAAGAAGTTATAGCTGCTGATTGTCATTTGGTGGTTGATGATTATGCAGTTTTCCGTCATCCCGAGCTTGGAATAGAGATTGCTCGAGAATTTGATCGTCCTGCAACTGAATTGGAAAAAATCGCCTATCAGGTGGAAGAGAAGGATTATAGAGGAACATTTTATTTTTTCCAGATGATAGAAAAACCTAATTCTAAAGAAAATTACATAGGTTTTCATGGTGCAGGTGGAGGTGGGTCAATGATGTCCATGGATGCAGTTTTAAATCGGGGATTTAAATTAGCTAATTATTGTGATACAAGTGGTAATCCTCCTGCTTCTAAAGTTTATCGAGCAGCAAAAATTATTCTTTCTCAACCAAATATAATTGGCTATTTTGCATCTGGTTCAGGAGTTGCCTCTCAGGAACAATTTCATTCAGCTCGAGGATTTGTTAAGGCTTTTACAGAAGAGAATTTATCTATTCCTGCAGTTATAAGGCTTGGAGGTAATTATGAGGAGAAAGCAATTGAGATTTTAAGTACTTACTTAAAAAATATACTAGGAAGTGTAGAAGGTTATGGAAGAGATGATTCTCCGGATTTTTGTGCTAAACGATTAAATAAATTAATAGAAGAAGGTGGAAGAATTATTCACAAAGTTAATCCAATAAAGGAATTCCATGAGCCAGAAGATGCTTACTCTTTCGAAACATTAACAGGGAAAATATTCATTGATCATAAAAAATGTGTAAAATGTAAAACCAAAGGGTGTATAGAAGAATGCGTTTATGGTGTGTTAAAATTAGAAAATAGTAAACCTGTGCTTTCAATTGATCCAATGGAAGTAAAAAAAGGTCGTTGTACTGAATGTCTGGCATGTGAAATATTCTGCCAGTTTCATGAACAAAAAGCAATTTATATTCATCTTCCAATTCCAGGGCTTAAAGAGTACAGGGAAACTCTTTTAAGGAATAAAGAATAAATGGCTATACTTGTAAATGAAAAAACAAGGGTTTTAATTCAAGGAATCACAGGTCGAGAAGGTCGTACAAGAACCAAGTTAATGAAAGAATATGGAACAAATGTAGTTGCAGGAGTTACACCAGGTAAAGGAGGGGATGAGGTTTTTGGTATACCAGTTTTTGATACTATTGAAGAAGCATGGGAAAAGAAAGGCCCTTTTGATGCAAGTGTAATATTTGTCCCTGCACCTCTTGTTAAAGACGCAGCCTTAGAGGCAATAGAAAATGGTATTAAACTTCTCGTTTTAATACCTGATAGAGTCCCAATTTATGATGTATTGGAAATAGTTCAATATGCTAATGAGAAAAATGCAAAATTCGTAGGACCAAATACATTGGGACTTTTAAGTCCAGGAAAAGCTATATTAGGAATGATTGGAGGAAGGGCTGAAACTGCACGTCAATGGTTTAAACCAGGCTTTGTTGGTGTTTGTTCAAGGAGTGGAGGGATTACTTCTGCAATTTCATACTATTTAACACAAAAGGGTTTAGGCCAAAGTACAATAGTTCATGTAGGAGGAGATCCAATAATTGGACTTTCTCTTCCAGAAATTATAAAACTTTTTGAAGAAGATGAACATACGAAATTAATTGTAATGTTCGGAGAAATAGGAACAACCCAGGAAGAAAGAGTAGCTGATTTAATTGAAAAAGGAGAAATAACAAAACCAATAATAGCTTTTATTGGAGGAAAAGCCGCGAAATCTGGAACCCGTTTTTCTCACGCAGGAGCAATTATTGAAGGTTCAAGGGGTTCATATGAGAGTAAAGTTAAAAGGTTAAAAGAAGCAGGAGTGCATATAGTTGATACTTTTATGGATATATCCAAAAAAGCTTTGGAAATCTCTCGGAATTTATAATAAAGAAATTGGAAATTAGAAACTTGAGATTAAAATTAAAAATGCTAAATAAAAGGTTATCAATTTCTAATTTCCAATTTCAAATTTCAAAAAATTAGGAGGTTAAATGTCAGAACTTCATTGGAAAACAGCAATTACTAAAATAGAACCGAATAAAATTTTTTTGCGAGGTTACCCTTTACATGAATTAATGGGAAAAATTACATTTTCTCAAGCAATTTATTTGGCTTTAAAAGGTGAATTACCTTCAGAAAAAACAGGAAAATTAATTGATGCTATATTAGTTTCCTCCATTGATCACGGCGCTACCCCACCTTCTGTCCTTGCTGCTCGAACAGTAGCTTCAACAGGCGCGGATTTAAATAGTTCGGTTTCTGCTGGAATTTTAGCAATTTCTAAATATCATGGCGGGGCTATTGAGGAAGCTATGGCAGTTTTTGAAGAGGCTGTAAGAAGAAAGGAGGAATCTAAACTATTAGAGGATGAAGTGGTAATAGAAATAATTAAAGAAAAAAAGGAAAAAGGAGAAAGAATATCTGGATTTGGGCATCGTATTCATACAAAGGATCCAAGGACTCAGAAATTATTTTCCTTAGCAGAGGAATTAGGATTTTCTGGTAGATATGTAAGTATTGCAAAGGCTTTTGAAAAAGGATTAGAAAAAATTTTAGGAAAGTCCTTACCAATTAATGTTGATGGAGCAATTGCAGCATTATTATGTGAACTGGGAATACCTAAGGAGCTCGGTAATTCCTTCTTTATAATGGCAAGGGTTCCTGGTCTTATAGCACATATTTATGAAGAAAAAACAAGAATGAAACCAATGAGAAAGATTCATCCAATTGATCATGAGTACGATGGTCCTGAAGAAAGAAAATTATGAGAGGTTAAAATGAGGAAGGAATTATTGGAATTAATACCAGAATTTAATTTAATTCGGGATAAAAATTTGAGGGAAAGAGTTCTTGATATTTGGGAATATGCTTTAAAGGAAAATAACTTGGAAATTGAAGATTTATTAGAAATGCCTTTCACTCTTCTAATAGAAAATCCTCCCGCAAATATTATTAGTCACACCAAAGCAGTAACTCTTACCTCTTTAAGAATCGCTGAGGCAATGATAGATATTTACAAAGAGAGAATATTAATTAATCAGGATTATTTAATAGCTGGTGCCCTCCTTCATGATATAGGAAAATTATATGAGTTTATTAAAGAAGGAGGTAAATTTGTTAAAAGTAGAGTAGGGAAAATAATAAGACATCCTATTTCTGGTGCTGCTATTGCATATAAATTCGGGCTTCCAGAAGAGATAGTTCATATAATAGCTGCTCATTCAAAAGAAGGGGAAACAGTAAAAAGAACAATAGAAGCAATTATTGTGCATCATGCGGATTTTGTTAATTTTGAACCATTTAAATGAGTTAGGGAATGAGAATTGTGAAAAGTGAGACGTAAAAGAAAGGGTTTTCGAATGATCCAAATAATATTTTGTAGATTAATGAAAAGCCACAACTTAAAACTAAAAACTAACGCTAAAAGTAAAAAAATAGTTTTAAATTTTTAGTTGTAATTTTTAGATTTTCGTTTTAATTTTTTAGTCTTATATGAATTCGAAGCCAAAAATCAATGTTTAAAAACTCTTGTCAGTATTGGATTTTTCAAAAATGAAAATGCTTGGAGATTGATGGAGGTGTGCGATGGGCAAAACATTTGCTGAAAAAATATTAAGTTTAAAAGCAGGAAAAGAAGTTTCAGCAGGAGAAATTGTTACAATTTCTCCTGATTTTGTAATGTCTCATGATAATGCAGCTGCTATTTCCCGAGAATTTAGAAAACTTGGTGTTAAAAAAGTAAAATCACCAGAGAAAATTGTAATTATTTTAGACCACGTTGTCCCTCCTTCAGCAGAACAATATGCATTAAATCATAAAATAATTAGGGAATTTGTTAAGGAACAGGATATTTCAAATTTCTTTGATATTAATCATGGAATATGCCATCAAATTTTACCAGAGAAAGGATTTGCATTACCTGGAAAAGTGATACTTGGAAGTGATTCTCATACAACAACTTATGGAGCTTTTGGAGCTTTCTCAGCAGGTATTGGACGCTCCGAAGTTGCAGTAATCTGGGCAACAGATGAAATTTGGTTAAGAGTTCCAGAAACAATTAAAATTGTGATCAAGGGTAAAATACCAAAAGGAGTTTATGCAAAGGATATTATTCTTAATATTATTGGAACTCTAAGAGCAGATGGAGCAAATTATAAAGCAGTAGAGTTTACAGGTGAGATTGTAAATGAGTTATCTATATCCTCCCGAATGGTAATAGCTAATATGTCTGCTGAAATGGGAGCCAAAATTGGCTATTTTGAGCCTGATGAGAAAACATTAAATTGGATTCAAAAAAGAGCAAGACAACCATTTAATATAATTAAATCCGATACTGATGCCACATATGAGAACATTTTTGAATTTAATGTCTCAAATTTAGAACCTCAAATAGCATGTCCTCACAATGTTGATAATGTTAAACCAATTCAGGAGCTTGAAGGTAAGGAGTTCAATCAGGCATTAATTGGAACTTGTACAAATGGAAGATTGGAAGATCTTGAAATTGTAGCAAAAATATTAAAAGGCAGAAAAATCCACTCTAAGGTTAGGACTCTTGTTTTTCCTGCTTCAAGAGAAGTTTTACTCGAAGCAATAAAAAGGGGAATTATAGAAATTTTGATTAATGCTGGTTGTTTAGTACTCAATCCAGGTTGTGGACCTTGTCTTGGTGCTCATGAAGGTGTTTTAGCGCCTGGAGAAATAGCACTGAGCACAGCTAATCGTAATTTTAAAGGAAGAATGGGAAGCAGGGAGGCAGAAATTTATCTTGCATCTCCAGCCACAGTTGCTGCTTCTGCTATAAATGGTAAGATCACAGATCCAAGAAGATACTTATAACTCTTAAGTTTCCCTTTCAAATTTTTAAAATTTTTATGTAAATGCACTTGACAATCAAATTCAAAAGTATTATATTTACTACGAACAAAATGCGAACAATAAATGAGAGAATCAGTAAAGATTTAAAAAATTGTTATTTTTGTGATTATTACGGTTATTGGGTAACTAAAGAAATGTGTTTGAATAGATACAAAAAAGGTAAAAAATTTTGTATTAAGAAATGTAAAGATTTAATTATTTTGATAGAAAAAGAGAATGCTGACTAAAAAACAGAAAAAAGTTTTAAATGCAATAGAAGAATTTATCTTTGAGAAAGGATATTCACCAAGTATAAGAGAATTAGGGAAAAAATTAGGGCTTTCTTCTCCTGCCACTGTTCACAATTATCTCCTTGCTCTTGAGAAAAAAGGATATATTAAAAGAGTTGAAAGGGGGATAAAGATTGTTAGTGAACCTTTGTTTTTTAAAGAAAAAATAGAAATTCCTTTAGTTGGGTTAGTTCCTGCTGGATATCCTAAAGAAGTTTTTGAAGATTTAGAGGAGAAAATTGAGGTTCCAGAGTGGATAGCAAGAGGGAAAAGAGAAGAGAGTCTTTTTTGTATTCAAGTTGAAGGAAAGAGTATGGTGGATGCTTATATTGATGACGGAGATATAGTAATTTTAGAAAAAACTCAAACAGCTTCTTCAGGAGAAATGGTTTTAGCTTTGTTGGATGACGGCTCAGTTACCTTGAAAAGATTAAGGCTGGAAAAGAATGAAGTTTATCTTGTGCCTGAAAATCCCGATTTTAAACCAATAAAAGTTGAAGAGTTGAGGATTATAGGAAAAGTAATTGGGGTGATAAGGAGATATTGAAGACACAAAGGCACAAAGGGAGAAAGTTATGGGGAAGAGGTGGATTGTTCATATTGATATGGATGCTTTTTTTGTTAGTGTGGAAGTAAAATTAGATCCTTCTTTAAAAGATAAACCTGTTATTGTAGGAGGAAATCCTAATAGTCGAGGGGTAGTAAGTTCAGCTTCCTATGAAGCAAGAAAATATGGAGTTAAATCAGGAATGCCTCTTTTTAAAGCTAAGGAACTCTGTCCATCAGCAATTTTTCTAAAACCTCGTTTTCTTCTGTATCAGAAATATTCTGAAAGAATATACAGGCTTTTGAAAAGATATGCTCCTGTGATTGAAAGAGCGAGCATTGATGAATACTATCTTGATTTAAGTGGATGTGAAAGATTATATGGAAATATTTGTTCCTTTAGTTATTCCCTTAAAGAAAAAATTTTTCAAGAAATAGGATTATCTTGCTCTGTGGGTTTAGGAACCAATAAATTTGTAGCTAAGATGGCTTCTCAACAGGCTAAACCAAATGGTTTTCTCTTTGTTCCTCATGGAGAGGAAATTTCTTTTCTTTCTCCTATTCCCATAGGAAAAATGATTGGTATAGGCAAAAATACAGAGAAAAAATTACAGGAAATGGGAATAAAGACTATAGGAGATATTACTAAATTTTCTTTGCCTTTCCTTATAAATTCCTTTGGTAAATTAGGAGAATATCTTTGGGAAAAGGCAAGAGGAATTGATTTAAGAAAAGTGAGAAGCCCTTCTAAGCGAAAAAGTTTGGGTCAGGAAATAACCTTTACTCAGGATTCAGATAATAGAAAATTCTTGAAAAAGGTATTAGTTCATTTAGTAGAAGAACTCTGCTTTAGATTACGAGAAGAAAAACTTAAGACAAAAACTATTACATTAAAAATTCGTTATTCTGATTTTAAGACAATTACTCGTTCTTATACCATTGAACCAACTAATTGTGATAGTGAAATATATAAAATAGCTAAAAAGCTTTTAGAGAAAGCTTATACTCGAAGGGTAAGAGTAAGACTTCTCGGCCTAAAGTTTTCTAATCTTTTAGAAGAAAAATTTTTGGATAGCCTTTTTCAGAATAAAGAAAGAAAAGAAAGCGCCCTTTTTAGAGGGACTGACTTAGTAAGAAAGAAATTTGGAGATATTATTCACTTGGGAAGCTATCTTGTTTCCTGCTAACCAATGAAGAAATGTTCACACATCTTCACATTCACACTCGTTATTCTTTTCTTTCCTCAACTATAGACCTTCCTACTTTAATAAATAAAATTAAAATGCAAAGAATGAAGGCTCTTGCTCTTACTGATACTAATGGTTTATATGGAGCTATTTCTTTTTATAAATTAGCCACAAATAGTGGAATTAAACCAATTATTGGAGTAGAAATCAATGATCCATACTTCACAAATATAAAAGCTGTTCTTTTAGCTAAGAATAGAGAAGGTTATTCAGAAATATGTAAAATTGTTACAGAACGCAATTTAAAAAGAAATTTTTGTCTTAAAGAAAAATTGGAAAATGCAAAAAATATAATTATTATTTCTCACTCTCCTGAGCTTTTAAAACATTTGGCTGGAGCTTGGAAAGAAAATGTTCTTTATTGTGAGTTAATATATCAAGTAAATTTAGAAAGTAAAGCGGAATGTCAAGGATTAATTGAACTTGCTAAAAGATTGGATATTCCTTTAGTAGCTACAAATAATGTTCATTTCTTTAGTAAAAAAGAATATTATCTTTATAAAGTACTGAAAGCAATTAAAGAAAATACTACTATCTCAAATCTTAATCAGAAAAAACTCGTTTCAGAAAATAATTATTTGAAGTCCCCGGAAGAGATGAAAACTCTTTTCCGCGACATTCCAGAGGCAATAGTAAATACTCAACGCATAGCAGAAGAATGCAATTTAACACTGGAGCTTAAAAAATATACCTTTCCAAATTATTCTTTACCCTTTGGTGAAACTTCTTTCTCTTATCTTAGGAAAATTTGTTTTAGAGGATTGAAAAAAAGATATAAAACTTTAACCCTTAAAGCTCTGGAAAGATTAGATTATGAATTAAAAATAATTAAAAAATTAGGGTTTAGTGATTATTTTCTTGTAGTGTGGGATATTGTTCAGAAAGCAAAAGAATTCGGGATTCCTTATATTGGAAAAGGTTCGGTAGCCAATAGCTTGGTTGCTTATTGTCTTGGAATAACAAATGTGGATCCTCTTAAATATGATCTTTATTTTGAAAGATTTCTTAATCCAGAGAGAAAGAATCCTCCTGATATTGATTTGGATTTCCCATGGAATGAAAGAGATGCAATTCTTAATTATATTTATGAAAAATACGGTGAGGATAAGGTGGCAATGATTTCAACCCTCAATTGTTTTGCTGCTCGTTCAGCAATAAGAGAAGTAGGGAAGGCAATGGGTCTGAGTGAATCAGAAATAAATGAGTTTACCTCGAAAATTCCACATGTTAGAGCCCAAGATTTACTTCATGTTAAGGAAAAATATGCAGAATGTAAAAATTTATACATAAATAAAGAGCCTTATCGAATTATACTTTCTATTGCCCAGAGAATTGCTGATTTTCCTCATCATCTTTCCATTCATTGTGGAGGAATTGTAATTACACCTGAGTTTATCACTCATTATGTTCCCTTAGAAAGAGTAGAAAAAGGTTTAATCATTACGCAATATGATATGTTTTCAATTGAAGACTTAGGGCTTGTGAAAATTGATATCTTAGGAAATAGGTCTCTGGCAGTGCTTAAAGATACCCTCAGAAGAATAAAGGAAAATTATAGAGAATTGCCTGATGTTTATAATTTCCACGAAATTTTTAAAGATAAAAAAGTAATTGAATTAATAAAGAATGGCCAGACAATAGGCTGTTTTTACATAGAATCTCCAGCCATGAGATCTCTCCTTAAAAAACTTAAAGTGGATAGTTTCGAGATGCTTATTGCTGCGAGTTCAATAATTCGTCCTGGAGTAGCAGAAAGTGGAATGATGGATGAGTTTATAGACCGGCATCTCAATCCTTCAAAAATTCGCTATTTACATCCTGCACTAAAAAATTTACTTCGAGAAACCTATGGAGTGATGGTCTATCAAGAGGATGTAATAAAAGTGGCTCATCATTTTGCTGGAATGCCCCTTGGAGAAGCAGATTTACTAAGAAGAGCAATGAGTGGCAAAATGAGATCAGAACAAGCAATGGCTCAGCTTGAGAATAAATTTATTTCTTGCTGTATTAAAAGAAATATAGATAAAAAGATTGCCAAAGAAGTGTGGCGCCAGATAAAAAGTTTTGCTGGTTATGCCTTTTGTAAAGCTCATAGTGCTTCTTTTGCTCAGCTCTCCTTTCAGGTTGCTTATCTTAAGGTTTATTATCCAGCAGAATTTATGGCATCAGTGATTTCAAATCAAGGAGGATTTTATGATACTTATGCTTATATTCAGGAAGCAAAAAGAATGGGATTGAAAATTCTTCTTCCTGATGTAAATAAAAGCAATTATGAATATATAGGAAAAAACAATGAAATAAGAATTGGTCTTGGTCAGGTTAAAGGCTTGAGTCTCCGCACAATAAATTCTATTCTGGAAGAAAGGAAAAAAGCATCCTTTAAATCCTTATTTGATTTAATAAAAAGGACATCTATCCGCTATCAGGAATTGAGGAATCTCATTAGAATTGGAGCATGCGATTGTTTTGGTTATTCCAGAGCAAAGCTTCTCTGGATTCTGGATATGGAATGGAAAAGATTAAAAAAGAGAAATTTATCTTTATTATTTAAAAATGAAAATAGAGCCTATTCCCTTCCTGAATTGTCTGATTATTCTCTTTTTGAAAAATGTAAAATAGAAATGGAATTATTAGGATTTCCCTTAACTCAACATCCTTTAGAGCTAATTGAGGATAAAATAAAAAAAATAAAGCCTGTTTTAGTTCAAGAAATGGAAAATTATATTAACAAAAATGTGAAAATGGTGGGCTGGTTAATTGCAGTGAAAAGAGTTATTACTCGAAAATCAAATCAATCCATGAAATTTATGTCTTTAGAAGATTTATCAGGCACTTATGAAGTGATTCTCTTTCCAAAAGTATATAAGAAGTTTGGATATTTAACATTAACTCGAGGCCCCTATCTTATTGAAGGGAAAATACAAAAGCATTTTGGTGTTTGTTCTTTAGTGGGTGAAAAAATTTGTTTACTTAAATAATTCTAATAATAAAATTCAAAAAAGAATAAATTTTCATTCTGAATAAAACTTTTTTACTCTAATCGAGAATATTGTTATTAACGGTATAACATTGTTCTCAATCTATCTCCAGCACGAGCTGAAGCATCTGCTATATCATCCAGTGTTTGAATTATTTGTGATAAATGAAAAACATTAATTGGATCAATTTCTGAATTAAAAATTTTTTTTGCTAATTCTATCTGGATTAAATCTGCTTCATGCTCAATTCTTTCAACTTCTTCTATTTGTTTAAAAACTTTACTTAATTCTTTTTTAGGAGGTGAAATAGAAAGTATATTTTCAATTTTTTTAATTATTTTTTCATACTTTTCCACTGCTTCGACCACTTTTTCTGACATTTTAATTAGACTTTCCTTTATTTCTTTATTTAACTTAGCTGGTTTCTTAAACGTTGTTAATCTACTAACATCTTGAGCTCTATCTGCTATTCTATCCTGCTGAGATAAGAATTCCAATAAATCTTGTCGTTCAATTGGTAATAGTACTGAAGAGGGCAAACTTGAACGAATATTTTGCTTTATTTTATCAGCTTCATGTTCTATTTCAGATATTTCTTTATCTAATTCTATAAGTTTTTCTAAATCTATATCACAATAAGCATGTATAACTTCTTTAATTCTTTGAACTGCATTCATGGTTCTTTTAGCATGGGAATACAAAGGGGCAAGATATGGTTTTGAAAATCTTAATGCTATTCTTTTAAGAAATTTCATTTTTTATCCTCTCCATATATTATAATACAGAGATTATTAAAATAGGCAATAAATAAAATATCACTCCTATATAAATTATCAAAAGTAAAGGATGAGTGGATGTTATCCATCTTGCTAATATAGAGGCAAGTTTTGGTGGTATAGTTCTTAATGGAGTTGCTAACCATAAAACTACTCCAATAAGGTTTAATAAAACATGAACAAGGCCAACTTTAAATCCTATTAATCCAAATTTTGCATAACTTATTATTTGCCCAGGATCTATTGTTGTACCTATATTGCAGCCAAGCGTATAAGGATATACTTCTTTTGTTTTTATTATTCCGCTTGCTGCAAATGGTACTGCAAGAGATGTTGCTACACTACTTGATTGTAAAAGCCAGGTCAATGAACCGCCAATAAAGACTGCACGAGTTTTACTTCTAAAAGCTTTTGAAACAATATTTGTTGCTCGTTCTTCCATTACTCTTTGCATTGAGTTGGACATTAATCTTAAAGCAAATAAAAGAAAAGCAAATGAAATTATGCCTATAATTATTGCAGATAAGAAACCTTTATATCCTACAATTTTTATTATTAAAGTAACAAAAGGATCAACTATTGGCTTTTCTACTACAACTCCTGTAAAATCAGGAAAATCCTTTATGATGTAACCTAATATTGGAAGATTACCTATTTTATCAGCTAAAAATGAGGCTGATTTAGATAAAATTTTCGTTGTTAATTCTAAAATAAAAAAAATTGATACATTAAATATATTGAATATATCGTGTATTATGGATGCTTCTGTAGCACGAATAAACTCAATTTTTATAAATTTTCTACGGAGTAAATATCCAAGAGTAACAATTGTGTTTGTCACTGTTGTGCCAATATTCGCTCCTAATATTATTGGAACAGCAAAGGCAATTGAAAATGCTCCTGCAGCACAGCTTGCAATAACTACTGCAACAACACCGCTTGAACTCTGCACAAGTGCAGTGGCAAAAATTCCTACAAAAAGTCCTGAGAAAGGATTTCCAATTATAGTATTAATATAATTCTGAGCTAATTCCTTTTTACCAGCAGGTGCAAATGCAACTTCCCACGCACTTTTTAATCCTTCAAGTGCACCTATGAAAACATATATTCCAATAAGGAGAATTAAAAAATTGAAGAGGAAATTCTTTTTCGCGCTATGTTTCCCTTTTCGCTTCATGAACTTTGGATTAGCAGTTTAATATTATTTTATGAGATATGTCAAGCAAATTTTTTTATTTTGCTTTGTTTTCGGTACAACCTAAGCTTTTAAAACCTGGATTTAACTCTTATTGATTTGATTAATGCACTTAGATTTATATGTAAGTAAATAAAACTGAATAAAACTAAAAAAGAATAATAAATAAATTTAATATTTTTTTCCTATGCATGCATAATGTCCAAAAATTTTCTTAATCTCTAAAATCAGAAGGCTAGCTTTTTTGAAAAGGGATATTAACTCTTGAGGTGTATATAATTTCTCTTGAGGAAATTTCCAGAAAATGCCAGCAAAATAAACCCATATTTTATAAAACCGTGTATTTCCTGGAACAGAAATGGCAATTAAATTATTGGAAACTCTCTTCATTTCTCTTAAAATATTAGTTGCTTCTGAAATACTGAAGTGTTCAATTACTCCCTGATTGAAAACTAAGGAAAATGTATTATCGAGAAAAGGAATTTTTTTTATATTAGCTTTGACTAATATTCCTTTAATATTATTTTTTTTAAAGTTTTTTTTGGCCAATTCAATACTATTATTGCTATAATCAATTCCCACAATTTCGAATCCTTTTTTACCAAAAATTACTAAACCCATGCCTGAACCACTTCCTGCTTCAAGTATATTTCCTTTTGGTCTAAATCTTAAAAAAAACTTTACTAAACGCTTATTAAGCATTTTCCTAGTTAATTCAGCAAATCTTATAAGGATTCCACCTTTAAGTTCTTTGCTCCAGACGTATTCCCAGTGTTCTACTGGAATTTCAAAATTTAATGGATTGGTCATTATTATTAAATTTTAATTTATTCATTTTTCTTTTTCAATTTTTCCTGGACGAGAACGAATAAATTTAATTTGAATTCTATCATTATATTCCTCTTCAAGTCTTACCATATTCCATTTAACATCGGAAAGGTATTTCAAATGTGCAGTAAGATAGGTTAGACCTTGTCCACATATAAATTCTAACCAATTATTTTGTGCAGTTTCATCCATTACTTCTGGTACTTCTTCAACAAAAGTTATTTCTCTTCTTGGTGTTAATTTATTCTCAATTGAAGATCTTCGCTCCGTATAAAGGTTTAAACCCTGGTATATTTCAAGATAATCCATATGAGGTTGCCATCGGCCAGCCCATCGGTAATATCGCTTATAAAGTCTTTCATTAAATTTTTTAATTTCTTCATATTTATTCATTTCTTGAATTATATAATTTTTCAAATCCTCTCCCGCCTTTTTCCAGTTTTCAAAAATAGAAAGTCTTAAATAATTATAATAGGCGAACCAGCCTCGAGGTATCCAATAATCTCGAAAAAGGTAAGGTGAATAATTTGAAAATTGTTGAACCCATTCGTGAGAAGGATAACCATGCAAATTAAGATAGATGTCAGGTAACCATTTCTCGTAAAGTTTTTTCCTAATTTTTGCCTCTGGTAAAATCGGTTCTTTAACATTTACCTGATAACCAATATCAATACCGAGAGCACTATATCTTCCGGCATGAAGACAATGAAAAGGAGTAATTTTTTGAAGTTCGTAGGCAAGTTGCGCACCATCGGGATTTTCCATTGGGTGTAGTACAAAATTTATTTTTTTAACAAAATTCTGATATTTTTTATTAGTTATTAGTAATTCAGCTAATTTAAGAATATAATTTGTTGAAGAGACTTCATTTGCATGTTGTCGGCCTGAAAGATAAATGGTTGGCTTTAAAGTAATCAATTTTGGTATTGAGATGTATTTTCCAGAAGGTGAATAAATCTCGAGCACAGGTATTTTTCTTCCTTCATAAGAAACCCCAGCCTGATAAAAATTAATTCCAGGTAAATTGCTAAGTTTTTTGCAAATTACCCAACAATCACTCGGGGAGAGGATTTTATTCAGAGGAACAATTGGCAATGAAATTTCTTTCTTATATAAAGGCTTTTTTTCTATTTCTTTCTCTTTTAATTTTAGGGGTATTTCCTTTTCAAGCTTTTCGCTTTTTAAATAGAAAGTTAAAGTCTGAAGTTTTGGAAAACTGAAATGCTCTAAATATAATCTATTTTCCCGAAGTTCTTTGAAAGAATATAAAAGTTCAATTGCTTTTAAATATTCTTTCTCCTCTTTGAAATTAACTCCTACAAAAAGATTTTTAATTTTGTTTTCTTTACCATTAAATATTAAACGGAAAATACAAATTGAATCTCCTTTTATAGGAATATATTCTATTTTCTTACTCTTTTCTTCCTTATTTTTTTCCTTCCATTTAAAAATTGCATAAGGTTTTTTAGATTTTCTATCTTCAAAAATTATTTTAACTTTTCCTCTTTTTCCTTCAATTGAAGGATGAATTAAAGGAAGTATACTTCCTGGAGCAGAATAACGAGAAGTATCTTCTGGAGCTTCTTTATCTTTAATTTTGGTAATTCCTCTTAGAAAATCAAGAGTGTCAAAGTAAATTTCATCGTGCAGGCTTTCTAAGCTACTAATTATTTCTTCATCTACCCCAAGTTTAAAATCAGGCTCACTAAACCAAGCTTCAATAAGTAATCGTTTGAAATAAGGTTGTTTTTTAAAAGTAGGTTTTTTGTCAGTTTTCTTCATTATATAATGATAGATCTTAGGTAAAATTTCTTTTTGATAGAAATTCCAGAATTTTTCCAGATCTGTCTCTATATATGTATTTAAAATTATTTTATTTCCATGTTTTATTTCTAACCAACCTGTAGTTATTTTTACCTTTCCCCATTCAGGAACAACATTAAGATAAAGCCTTTCTTTTACTCTTGGATAAAATTCATCATAGAAAATAAGTTTTTTTTGAGAATTAAAAATTTCAATTTTGTAGACAGGCTTAGGACTTTCAATCATTTCAAAATTTATTTTTTCAACTGGGATGGATAATTGTTTAGATAAAATTTCATCAATAGGATAAAGTTCCTGAAGCCATCTAATTGGTTCAGTATAAAATCTTTTTCTTAAATTAAAATCAGGTTTTACATCTGAAAATTTAATCAATATTTCTGAAATATTTTTCCCTTTTAATTGAGGAATAATTTTCTCTTGAATCCAGAAAAATCCCTGTTTATAAGCAGAAAAAATATTTACAGTAAAATTAGAAAATCCTTTTTCCCTGAGTAAAAATTCAATTTCGCTTTTAGTTTTTTTTCTGACTAATGGCGATTCACTAATGCCCAAATTGATTTCTAATGGAATTGCTGGATTCAATTTAGAAATTTTTTCTTTTATTAATTTTAATGCTTCCTCTATTTCCCATGTAAATTCTTTTTCCTTTTCAAAAATTTTTTCAGGTTCATCAGTTCTAATTGTTTTTATGTTAATCTTCTCAATTCTAAGATTTTCTTCTAAATAATTAAAAATAAATTTTTCTAATTCTTCATTTTGTTGTGGTAGGTAGAACTCTCCATAAAAATATTCTAAATCTTTACTTTTCAATTTTTGAATTAATTTTTTCAAATTATAATAAAAATAAGAGGCAGAAGCTCCGTATTTTCCTTTGAAAAATTCCTTTGTTATTTCTTTAACATCTTTGATATGGGGTTCTCCTGATTTAAAAGAGGCAAAATATGGATAAGTTTTTGCAAGATATGTTAGTGCTTTTTCAATTCCATTTTGATTTTGAGCTAGTATTATTAATGCATTTGATTTATTAAATGCTTGAGGCACTATTTCAATTAATCCTTCATCTTTTTTCAAGGGAAATTCTTTTAATTTTCCTATTTTTACTAAATGTTTAATTAGCGAATTTTCCTTTCCAATTATAATTGGAGAAATTAATTTTTTATAATCAATTATTTCTTCATCCTTTTTAATTAATGGAAAAGATGCACCAGCTGATTCAAGCATTATTCTACTACATAATTGAGTAAGACAGAAGTATTTCTTTTCAGAAGGAATTATTAAATAACTGTCAATAGTATCTAAAATTTTATCTTTGTTACTATCAGAAAAAATGCCTTTTTTTGTAAAAATATTTGTAAGATCAAAGTTTTTATCTGGAATTTTTATTTTTGGAATTCTTTTATATGCTGGCGTAAGCATTCTTTTAGGAAATCCAATTCTCGGTATATTAATTTTGAATGTATTTTCTGTGTCTTTCAAAAGAATAGTTAATTTTGCACAACCTGCATAATTTAGAATATTAGTGTCTATACCTTTTAAATGATTTTTTATTAAAGAATTAAATGCTTTTTCTGCCTCAGTTTTCTGATTTTTATTTAAAAAATTTATTTCTATTGTTAAATCTTTTATCTCTCCAAAATCGAATTTTAATTGAGCAAGAGATTCTGGAATTTCTTTTTTCTCTTCATATTTGTATTTAACTGAAATTATTTTAATTTCTTGATAATTTATATTTTTCTTTTCCAGAAATTCCTTAATATCTTTTTCAATTTTTGAATAAGTTGCACCATGTTTTCTTCCCCATATATCCCATAAATATGGCCATCTGAGAAAAAATGCCCTTCCTCCAAAAAGGAGAGCTTCTTCTATGTCACTTACAATAATTATTCCATTGATTTTTCCAAATGGTAAAAGAGAAATTAATGCTTCATTCTTTTTTAACTTTAAAAGGTTAATAGGTAATTTTTTAATAAATTTTATCCTTTTTCCAATAAAAATTGGATTTTTTAATTTTGTTAAATCTTTAATTTCTGATTCCTTTTTGACCAAATTGAAATTTCCGCACAGACTTTCAAAATTCATTCGAGCGGATATTTCTGCTGCTAAAATTAATTCCTCAACAGTTGGATTATTAGGAATAATTATGGAAGTTTCAATTGTATCTATAAAATTGTCATTGTCTTTATCCTTTAAAATTTTTCCAGGCTCAAAAACCTCGTGCAAACTTTTAATTTGTGATTGGAGCGTTCCTATTAATAAACCAAAAGTTAAAAATAGAATGATAATTATTTTCTTTTGCATTCTCCTTCTCCTTTTCACCTATATTAAAACAGAAAGATTACCTCTTAGCAAATTCAAATGACAAAAATTCAAATTTCAAATCATAAGACAGCTTTATATGCCAAAAGATTTTAAAATCCGAAATTCGAATATCGAAATCTGAAACAAATTTTATATTCTAATGGCAAAAATCTTAAAAAATTTGGAAATTGGAAAATTTGAATTTCAGTATTGTTTCGTATTTTGAATTTCGTGCTTTGATTTTATTTATATTTTTTAATTGAATTTTTGGAATTTGATATTTTTATGTAGTTTTCTTTCTTTTTTAGTGAGACTAAATTTACAATAAAATTAACTAAGAGTGGAAGGTAAAAAATGCTTGCTTAATGAAAATTCGAATGTTAAGATTGATAAGAAAAATTAGAAGTTAAAGGAGAAGAAAAAATGAAAGAATTTGACACTTTGTGTAAGAAAATTGAAGATTTTAGGGATGAAATGATTGATTGGCAAATTAAATTAACTGCTATTCCCGCTCTTTCTCCAATTAATGGAGGAGAAGGAGAAACTGAAAAAGCAGAGTTAATTAAAGAACTTTTAAAAGAAGTGGGTATAATTGAAATTCAAGAGATTAAAGCACCAGATTTAGATGTTCCTTCAGGGTATCGTCCAAATTTACTGGCATTTTATAAAGGTAAAAGTTCAGAGAAAACCATTTGGATAATGACTCATATGGATATTGTTCCTCCTGGTGAACTTTCTTTGTGGAAAGGAGATCCTTACAAAGCCTGGGTAGAAGAAGGGAAATTATACGGAAGAGGCGTGGAGGATAATCAGCAGGAAATGATAGCTTCTATTTTTGCTATTAAAGCATTAATAGCAGGAGGAATTAAACCTAATTATGATATTGGTTTAGCAATTGTTGCAGATGAAGAGACAGGAAGCGGAAAGGGAATAGAGTATGTACTCAAAAATACAAATGTTTTTAGAAAACAAGATATAATTATAGTGCCCGATGCTGGAAATGAAGAAGGAACAATGATTGAGGTAGCTGAAAAGGGTCTTCTTTGGCTCAAATTTCATACAATGGGTAAACAATCTCACGGGAGCATGCCTCATAAAGGAATAAATAGTTTTCGGGCTGCTTCGTATTTAATTACAGAACTTGACAAGCTTTATCAAATTTTTGACTATAAAGATGCTCTTTTTGACCCTCCTTATTCTACTTTTGAGCCAACTAAAAAAGAACCCAATGTTCCAAATGTAAACACTATTCCAGGAGATGATGTTTTTTATCTTGATTGCAGAGTAATGCCTAAATATTCATTTGAAGAAATTGAAGCAAAAATAGATGAAATGAGTAAGAAAATAGAAAATAAATTTAAAGTTAAAATCGAAAGAGAATATACTCAAAGAGCTCCTGCAGCTCCTCCAACTCCAATAGATTCAGAAGTTGTTCAGAAATTGAAAAAAGCAATAAAAGCAGTTTATAATAAAGAGGCAAAAGCAATGGGAATTGGTGGTGGAACTGTTGCTGCTTTTTTCCGTAGAGAAGGTTTTAATGCTGCAGTTTGGGCAAAAATGGATGAAACCGCTCATCAGCCTAATGAATATTGCATAATAGATAATATGATTGATGATGCAAAAGTTTACGTTCATATTTTCTTACAAGAATAAATGAAAGGTTATATTTTAATTTTAACAACAATAAATAAAGAAGATGATGCATATAAAATAGCTAACAAACTCGTGGAAGAAAGATTAGCTGCATGTATTACTGTTCTTCCTTTAGGTACTTCTTATTATTGGTGGAAAGGGAAGATAGATAAAGAGAAGGAATATGTTCTTTTGATTAAGACAAAAAAAGATAAGTACCAAAAAGTAGAAGAAAGACTTAGAGATTTACATCCATATGAAGTTCCAGAAATTATTAGTATCCCCATTATTAAAGGATTCAAAGAATATTTAAATTGGATAGATCTTGAAGTTTTTTAAATATATTTTCTATATAATTTAATTGCAAGATTTATTGTATTTAGGTGAATTTCTACTGTATCTTTAACTTCAATTGCATATCCTCCTGCTAAGAGAATAGCAGATGGAATTTTCAATTTTAGAGCTCCTTCAATTACTATTTTATCCCTTTCAAAAAGTGCTTTTTTAGTGATTTTTAGTCCTCCTAATTGATCTCTTTCATAAGGATCTGCTCCAGCTAAATAAACAATTAAGTCGGGCTTAAATTCTATATAAATTTTTGGGATAAAATTTCCCAAAGCATGGAGATATTCCCAATCTCCATCTCCAGACCAGAGCCCAATATCAATATCACTTTTCTGTTTTTCTGCTGGATAATTATCCATCTGATGAATTGAGAAGGTAAAAATATCAGGATCATTGGAAAAAATGAAAGCTGTTCCATTTCCTTGATGAACATCACAATCAATTACCATGGCTTTTTTAATTTGATTTTCTTTTTTTAATTTTTTAAGGCCAATTGCTATATCATTAAGAACACAAAATCCCTCCCCATGATCAGGGAAAGCATGATGAAAGCCTCCACCTATGTGAATCGCTAAACCTTCTTTTAATGCCCATTTAAAAGTTTCAATTGTCCCTCCAACAAATAGCCATGCAAAATTAATTAATTCCTTCGAATAAGGAAGTTCAAGAGTTATTATTTCTCGAAGAGAGAGTGAGCCTTTTTTTAATTTTTTTATATATTTAGGAGTATGGACTAAAAGAATGTCTTCGTCATTTGCAAAATTAGGTGTTATTACATGTTTTCTTTTAATTCCTCTTTTAATTAATTGTTCATATATTAATCTGTATTTTTCTACAGGAAAAACATGATTTCCAATATTAACCCAATATTTATTGGAATATATAAATCTTGGAAAATTTCTTTTAAATATACTTTTTAAAAGTTTAAACATTATACTATAATTGGAAGCAAAATATAAAGGAATACTTATTCCTTGTCAAATAGCATTTGACAAGGAATGAACCTTATACTTATATAAAAATGAATGTCATGATTAGAAAAAAGAATATCATTATAGCTATTGTTATTTTTTTAATCTTCCTATTATTGTTTCTTTTTAAAATAAAAAACGAAATGACAGATTTTGAAGTTTGTTACAAAGCGGGAAAAAGAATTCTATTAAATGAAAATCTTTATCGATTATCAGATGGACATGAACAATTTAAATATTTGCCCTTTTCTGCGTATTTATTCATTCCTTTTACCTTCTTTCCTTTAACAATTGCAAAAGGAATCTGGTATTTTATTGTTCTCATAACATATTTTTTATCTTTATATTTTTCATATTACTTAATTTCTGAAAAAAGAAAGAAGGCTTGGGTTCTAATTTTATTAACTTTCTTAATCTTGGCAAAATTCTTTGGAAGAGAACTTCAATTAGGTCAAGTAAATTGTTTAATAATTCTTCTTTTACTTTTAATACTCATTAAAATGCTTGAAAATAAAGAATTTCTAAGTAGTTTTTTATGGGCCTTTACTTTACCAATTAAACCTTATGCTCTGATTTTTCTTCCGTATTTTATAATAAAAAAAAGATTCAAAATTGTTTTATACGGTTTATTGTTTTTTGTAATAATTCTTTTTTTGCCATCTATTCAATATGGAATAAAAGGCAATTTTTTGCTTTTATATAAATGGAGAGAAAATCTTTCTCTTACTACACCTTTTCTTTTAGGATCTTATGATAATGCCTCAATTTATGCATTTTTAATCAAATGGTTTGGAGAAAGGAAAACTCTAATTACATTTCTTCTAATTTTAATTTTTTCTCTTCTGATTTTTATAATGATTTATATAATAAGATTAGGAAATAAAAGGAAAATAGATTCTCCTGAAATACTTGAAAGTTCCATTTTATTTATTTTTATTCCTTTACTTTCCCCCTTAGGCTGGTATTACAATTATCTTTATTCAATTATAGGAATCATGATTTTAATTAATTATTTCAAAACTTTTCCTAAAACTTTAAGATATTTTTTAATTTTTAATTTCTTTTTAATTGGTGGGACACTTTATGAAGTAATAGGAAAAGATCTTTTCAGAATTTATACACAATTTGCAATAGTAACAATTAATTATTTAATTATAATTGCATTTCTAATATATTTAAGAATAAAAAGCTCGGGTCCAAAAATTTAAATTCAAATTTTTGAACTTGAATTCAAAAATTTGAATTTTTTCCCTATAATAAATTTCTATTCTATTTAAGTTATTCATTTCTTAAGAGTTAAAAATTCAAAAAATTTTCCAAAATTGGCAC
>Ga0209426_1000693_pt1 | contig 29466 bp, 27 predicted proteins | sample Deesub1362B_J571_FD_187697 | JGI IMG/M metagenome (GOLD analysis project Ga0209426, IMG submission 187697) | Deep oceanic, basalt-hosted subsurface ecosystem from Juan de Fuca Ridge flank, Pacific Ocean, CORK Borehole 1362B_J2.571 (SPAdes)... ...
CTGGCGCACGGATTGGGCAGCGTAGACTGGCAAAAGGTTAGCCAGATTGTTCTTAGCTGGATCGTCTCACCCCTGGCGGGCGGCGCCATCGCTTACTTCGTCTTCCGCCATGTGAGCAAGCGCATCTTGGAGGCCGAAAAACCAAAAGACGAGGTTCTGGCCCGTTCCCCCTACCTCGGCTTCTTCGTTTTTTTCATCCTGATTCTCTCCTTCATTTACAAGGGACTGAAAAACCTGCACCTGAACCTGCCGCTCCACACGGCCCTGCTGTGGTCGTTCGGGGTCGCCATGGTCCTCAGCATCCTTATGCGCTATCTGCTGCGGCTCAAAAGCCGGGAAGCCCACGACGATACAGGCTTCGTCGAAGCTATTTTCAAATACCTGCAAATCATGACGGCATGCTATGTAGCGTTTGCCCACGGTGCCAACGATGTCGCTAACTCCGTTGGCCCGCTTTCCGCTATTCTCCACATTCAGAAGACCGGCAATGTTCAGATGCAGGTGGAAGTACAGCTCTGGGTGCTGATGCTGGGTGGAGCCGGGATTGTGCTGGGACTGGCCATCTGGGGCCTGAATGTCATCCGCACAGTGGGAGAAAAGATTACCGAAATTACTCCCACCCGCGGCTTCTCCGCCGAATTTGCCACGGCTACTACGGTGCTGGTTTTCTCCAAAATGGGCCTGCCTATTTCCACTACCCACACCCTGGTGGGCTCGGTCATCGGTGTAGGATTTGCCCGCGGAATTGGCGCCCTTAACCTCCGGGTTATCCGCGATATCGTCAGTTCCTGGTTCCTAACTTTGCCATTCACCGCTATCCTGGCCATGCTGCTCTACGAAGGTCTCAAGCTGATCCTGCGGTAAATCCAACCGCTTTTGAATATCCGGGATTCCAACGAATCGCACCGTCTGAACTCCTCAGTACCCTTCTTGCCATCTTCTCTTTTCCCGAAAAGGACCGGTACAAATACGAATTCCTTTTGAGCTCCCGATTTTTCCCAAAAAAGCGGAATAATCAACGGCAGGAAATCAAAAACGGTGGGACTTCTGGTGAACTAACTGCTGTGCCGAATTTCAGGAGGATGTAGGGACCGGCCAAGTTTCCCGGGCAACGAACCGAAATATATCGCCCGCCGGAATGGAAAAGCCTGCTACATCTCTACCGAAAATTCCATGATGTCGAACCAGAAGCCGCTGTTGGTGATGGAATCGATCTGCATCTGGATAATATTGTAGTGGCCTTCTTCCATCTCCACCAGACGCCGAACCAGTTTGCGCATCTTTTCATCGCTCACCAGCTCATACAGGCGCTCATAATACGCAATGGCGTTTTTCTCCATGTCCCGGGCCATCTTTAACGCTACGAGCTCATCGGCGCCCGCCTTACCAACTGTGGCCAGATCTTTCTTGCGAATTTTAGGAACAATTTTTTCGATTTCGCTCAAATCCACCGTTTCCGGCAGAGCCACATCCTCCATATGCAGATATTCCTTGACCATGTCTTCGAGCAGGTTCATATGGTCAAATTCGTCATTGGCCAGCAAAATGAACATATCCTTTCCGGACAGATCTTTCGTTTCTCTGGCAAACTGGAGGTAAGTTTTGAGCCCGTTTTTTTCCACTTCAATTGCTTTCCTTAAAATCTCCAAAATTTTGTCCTGCGAAGTATCCATCGTTTTCTCCTTTCCAGTAACCTACCCTGCCCTGCTCCGTTTCTGGCAGCAAAGCAAAATTACCGTTTGTTTCCCACCTCTATTTCGTGCACCCGCCAGCTGGCATCCACCCACAGCCCAATTACAGGCTGTGCAAAATGCTTGCGTAGCCGTTCCACAGCCTTCTGGAGGTGCATCTTTTGAACCTCTTCCGGTGCAGGATTTCCGGCGCAGTCGTAATGCCCCACAACGGCAATCCCCAAGGAAGCGTGCTTTTCCACGGATATGTGGACACGCCGAAGAATGGATTGAACCATCTCGCTATCGTCCGCTTCCGCCAGAATGCGGTTGGGTCCCGGTTCCGTAATGGTATCCACATATTCCGCCCCAAACCGCTCCTGCAGATAGCGGATGACGGGAATCTGAACCCGGCCATCCATGCAGTTCACCGCCGTACAAAATTTCGACATAGTCCCGATTTCTCCGTTTTTCCATTCAAAGATCTCTCTCCTCCTTTTGCCGTTTGCCTGGTTCCGGGCCACTTTCAGGGTGAAACCGCCATTCCCGGACTCATCCTAAAAACATACCGCCCCCGAATGGGCTACGCGTCCTGGTCCCGGGCCATCTCTTTCTGCTTCTTGGGAACGGTATGGGACGAATGCCCTGGAAAAACACGCGCCTTCGGTTCTACATAATGTTTGGCATTATTGATGGCCGTAGCAGCGTCAGCAAATCCAGTGGTAATCAGCTTGATTTTTGCCGGATGCCACACAATGTCACCGGCAGCAAAGACGCCCGGGATGTTTGTTTCCATTTTCTCGTTTACCCGGATGGCGTTTCCAACCAGCTCCAGCCCCCAATCCTTAATGGGCCCCAAATTGGTGATGTAGCCGATAAAACAGAGGATATGGTCCACCGGAATCGTTTTTTCGGAACCATCAACGTTGTTGAAAATAGTAGCCGCTTCCACCTGATCCGCTCCATGGATTTCCTTCAGCTGGTGGTGAATCAGGACTTCGATCTTTTCTGAACGGAAGAGTCTAGCCACGCTGTCCTCATGTGCCTGAAACTGCTTCAGCATGTGGATGTGGGTAATGCTGGCAGCAAGATCCTGCAGCGTTAGGGACCAGTCCAGTGCTGAGTCGCCTCCGCCAATAATCAGCAGCCGTTTTCCCCGGAAACGCTCCGGATCACGGATGATGTAGTGCAATCCCCGCTCTTCCAGCTTATCGGCATCGCGGATATCCAGCTTTCGCGGCATGAACGCCCCTACACCGGCACAGATCACTACGGATCTGGAACGGACAGTGCGCCCCTTCTCCGTACAGAGTTCAAAATCCCGGTCTCCCAGCACCCGCAAATCCACCACCTTCTCCTCTGTAAAAATGTCCGGACGATACTGCTTTGCCTGCTTTTCCAAATTCTTTACCAGATCTTCGGCGCGGATTTGCGGATATCCGGCCACATCGTAAATCATCTTTTTGGGATAAAGGGCCATTAGCTGGCCACCCACCTGCGGCAGGCTTTCCAGCACCACAGCCCGCATATCCCGGAGCCCTGCGTAATAGGTAGCATACAGTCCCACTGGCCCTGCACCGATAATGGCAACGTCATAAACCGTTTCACCTTTGCTCATAACGCTTATCCTCGCTTTTGTTCTTTGTTTCTTTTCACCGTTTTTGCGGTGGGAACCATTCTTTTTTTCTCACGCGGTTCGAATCCGGACTTTTCCTTGCGATTCTTCTCTTTGCCGGGTTGTAAACGGATAACCGCCGCGTGTTGCTTTTCTCTTTACAAATCTTTCTGCAAATGTGTACCTTCACCGGGATCAGCACCGTATAACGTCCCGGTTCTGCAGCTTTATTTGAAAGACCCTCCCTTCTTTCGAGCAATAAAAAATCTACGCAAACCGGATCAAAGAATCAAGGCAAGCTGTTCGGTCCCTTTCCGCAGTTCATGTTTTTCTCCGGACCGGCCCTCGGGTCAGCAGCCGTCATTGCCCCTTTCTGGGCCACTGGATTTAAAATGCTCTGGACAGAGCTAGAATCCAGCGGAAATGCAGCCGGTCCTGGCCCGCAGGTGGATCGGTAACGTACACAGGAAAGTCTACCCGGATCGTGAACGGCAGAAAGAATCCGGAACGGATCACACGGATGCCAAAGCCGAGATCTCCAAGCCGGTTGGTGCGGCCCGGTCGGTCTGGCAGCCACACATGCCCAGCATCCCCAAACAGGGCCAGCTGGATCTCGCTGATGGGCTTCCGGAACCCGAACCGAAGGGATTTCTGCAGCTCTACATTCATGGCAATCAACTTGCGGTATCCAGCAAAATGATCAAAATAGCCGCGGAGATTTCCACCTCCCGGCACATGGTAATTCAACCAATCGGGCAGTGCATCACGGCTTCGGGCAAAATGATCGCTGTACGCCTCAAAGGGAGACGCACCGTAGGCGTAAACCAGATCCTGCAGCGGGACTTCTTTATCCTCCGGAAGCACTGCGCCAAACGTACGGATCTTCCAACCCAGCCCAAGCAGATTCTTGCGGAATACGGCCCTGGCCTGGATGCGGTAGAAATCATAATCCCCGCCTAGCTGACGGGAATTCCACTGGAACTTCAGTTCCCACTCACTCTGCCATGTCATCCCCCGCGGATTCACTCGAAAATCCAGCACCAGCCGCGTAACTTTTCCTGGAGACCAGGTTGGTACATATACGGTGCGTTTCTGTCCCCGAGCATCTTGGTCGAAGATCTCTTGCCGGAGGGTCGTATGGCGGTCGTCCAGCAGTTCGGCCGCCTGAAACCCCAGACGGAAGCGGAATTGCGGAGGAAGAACAGTGCTCCGCGCAAGGGTGAAGGTCCAAGCCAGCTCCCCCAAACGCCGGCCATCCAGCTGTGCAAAACGGATGCCCCACCTGCCCTGTTTCCCAATTCCAGGCAGCGGCTCGGAAAAGATCAGTTCGTAATCCACCGCTCCGGAACGCAAGCCATAATAAACGCCGACCTGCACCCGACGCCAGCGGCCCATATACGAACCCCGAAACCACATCCCTACATTGGCGCCGTCCGGATAGTTGTACCAGGCAGCAGGTCGCCAGCGGACCACATAGGCGTTGCGCAGTGTATACGGCATGGTTGTCAGCTCCGGCACAAACCGGATCTGCAGTCCACCATTGTTCATCCGGTTCACATCGAGAATCCGGTCATCCGGATCCAGCAGCACTTTCCGAATGGGTTCATCGGTGATCCATTCCACATGCGTGCGCCGTGCTCGGCCATCTACGCGCCTGAACAGCGTATCGCCACTGGCCGTAATAGCAGCCAATTCCACCGGCATGATGCCGTCCCCCTTCCGGACCACTTCTACCAGAGTCCGGTGCCGATTTTTCCCTTTGCGGCTCTTTTTTATGCCACCGAGGGCGTAATCCACAACCGGCGTCCCGTGCAGCCACTGATCAAAGAACCAGCTCAGATCCACTCCGGAAACTTCTTCACAAACGGCTTTGAAACGTTCCTCATTTACATGCTTGAATTTCCAGCGCTCAAAATAAGTTTTCACAATTTTGCTGAACGTCTCCTCTCCCACCACATAGCGCAACATTTCATAAAAATAGGAGCCTTTTGCGTAGGCATTGACCGAATAACTCCGGCTGTCGCGGTAGCGGAACGACGGCCGGGAAATGGGTTCATTATCCCCGGAAAGAATATAGCTTACGATGCTGGAGATTTCGGCATCGTGGCTGCTGGAAGGTGGATAGTACTTTCTCAGCCATCTGGGCAGCAGAAAAGCGAAACCATACGATTTGCGGTCGCCATAGCGGGTCTGCATATACCACCGCGTCTGAAAAGTGGTAAACCCTTCGTCCAGCCAGGCCTCTTTCCACTCGTTGTTCCCCAGAATGCCGTAAAAATAGATATGTCCTACCTCATGGAGAATCAGCGATTCTGAGGGTCCGCTGTTCATCACCAGCATGGGGTATTCCATTCCACCACCGAGCAGGCCGTGAACGATGGTGAGCTGCGGGTAGGGATAGTGGCCAAACTGTTCCGAAAGCCACTCTAGCGCCCGCTGGCCGCGCTCTGCCACTTTTTTGCTCCAGCCAAATTTTGCATAGCTGCGGTACAGTACGTGAATGGGAATCCCATCATATTCGCCCCGCTCGTACAGGAAATCGGAAGATGTGCACCAGGCAAAATCATGCACGTTTTCGGCATGGAAAGTTACAGTGCGCCATGGTGTCTTTTTGGCCTGTTCCCGCAAGGCCGCGAAAAGCTCGTCCTGCTTTCGAAGCCACTCGGCCGCCCCCAGAGATGTATCCACTTTCACGGCTTCCCAGCCGGGATCCCCCCTCACAACCACACCGGTAGCCCCCACAATGTAGGAAAACGGAACGGTAATGGTCACGTCAAAAGTACCAAACTCCCCGTAGAATTCGCCCACGGCATGAAATGGCTGCCGGTTCCAGCCGTTTTCATCGTACACGCAGACTTTCGGGTACCACTGAGCAAAATCGTACTGGCGGTTGCGGTAGCCGGCACGGCCGGAAAACTTGCGGACCTTTAGAAGAAAATCCAGCTCCAGCACAACCTCTTCCCCGGGCAACAGCGGTTCCGGAAGGTCCGCCTCCAGAATGGTATCTTCTACCCGGTAGGCGGCAACGGGATTTGTTCCCCAGGGCGTGCCATCGGGCCGCAAAATCTGGAATTTTCGGATCTCAATGTACCCCTCGCCCCCTTTCCGGATGGGATTCCGGTACATTTTCCGCGATTCCTGTGCAAAAACACTTTCACGGCCCCGGTAAGCATTGGGATAAAGATGCAAAAAAATCTTCCGCAGCGTGTCCGGTGACTGGTTGCGGTAGAGAATGCGCTCCTGCCCGGTAAGTGTGTGCGTCGCCGTATCCAGCTTTACATTCATGGTGTAGTGCACATACTGCTGCCAGTAAGATTCCTCCGCCCCGGTGGTTCCGCCGAGCGTTGCTACACTGGCCCAAAGACAGAAAAAACCTGTAGAAAATAGAAAGCGCAGCATGGCTGTTCTCCTTTCTGCAAATTGGATGGAGAAAAAAGCGTTCAGTCGGAAACGATGCCATTAAGAAGGGACTCGGGCGTTATGGGTACAATTCCAACTTCTCCGCAAACGATGCCAGCGGCATAATTGGCCAAAGCGGCCGCTTCATCAAAGGAAGCCCCGGCCGTCAGTGCCAGTGTTAGGGTGCTTATGACGGTGTCACCTGCGCCGGACACGTCGTGCACCTTGCGCGCCCGGGTCGGAATAAACCGGGCCTTCCGGTCCGAATTGAAGAGAGCCATCCCATCTTCACCCAGCGTAATCAGAAGGCACTCACACTCCAGCCGCCGGAACAGTTCCTCTGCAGCCCGGGTTACATCGTCACGGCTTTGCAGCCGTACTCCAAGCGCTCCTTCCACTTCGCGCCGGTTGGGCTTGAATACGGTAACCTGCCGATAAGCGAAGAAATTGTCAAATTTCGGATCCACCGTAACGATTTTATCCTGCCGCTTTGCTTCTCCAATCACAAAGTGGATCAGCTCCGGCACCAGCAGACCCTTGTTGTAATCCTCCAGGATCACTGCGTCCATATCCGGCAGCATTTCGCGCAGCAAGTCTTTCAGCCGCTGCAGCATGGTTGCCGATACCGGTTCGCGGCTCTCCCGATCCGTCCGTACCACATGCTGGGTATGGGCAATCACCCGGGTTTTCACAGTTGTAGGTCTGCCCTCATCTATCAGAACCCCTTCGGTGGAAAGATCTTGTTCCTTCATCAGACGGAGCAATTCGCGGCCGGAATTGTCCGCTCCAACAATTCCTACCAGAAACGGTACGGCCCCCAGTGAGGCCAGATTGTTTCCCACATTGGCCGCTCCTCCGAGGCGGCTGTATTCATCTTCGATCTCCACAATGGGTACCGGAGCCTCCGGTGAAAGGCGGGTGACCTGTCCCCAGAGGTAGCGGTCCAGCATCAAATCGCCCACGACCAGAACTTTTTTCCCGCGAAAAGCTTTAAGAAACGTTTCAATCTGGTCTTTTCGGAATTTCATGCAGAGAACTCCCCATTCATATCAAAACGGTTTCGGATTCAGCAATGCGGTCTTTCTTTATACAAACGGCAAAGCCAGGTGGCGAACCTGGCTATGCTGTGCACGATCCGGATGTTTCATTTTTCAGGAAAATTTTCCTCAGGCCTTTGCCAGAGCCGTTTCAAGAAACTGGGCCACACGGAATGTCATGCTCTCGTGAAACGGCCGGGTAATAATTTGCGCTCCAATCGGCAGGTTTTTCGAATCCTTCCCGCACGGTAGTGCCAGCGCGTTCACCCCGGCCAGATTTACCGAAATGGTATAAATATCTGAGAGGTACATCTGCAACGGATCATCCAGTTTCTCGCCCAGTTTGAATGCCGTGGTAGGCGACGTGGGTGTTACAATGGCATCGTATGTTTCAAAGGCACGGTCAAAATCCTGCTTGATCAGGGTGCGCACTTTCTGGGCTTTGCGGTAGTAGGCTTCATAATAACCGGCAGAAAGCACATAGGTTCCCAACATGATGCGGCGTTTCACCTCGTCCCCGAACCCCTCGCTCCGGCTGAATTCGTACATTTCGGACAGATCTTTCGCCTTCTCGGAACGGAAGCCGTACCGGGCGCCATCGTACCGTGCCAGATTGGAAGACGCTTCTGCGGTTGCCAGGATGTAGTACGTCGCAACGGCATACTCCGTATGCGGCAGAGAAATTTCCTCCACCGTTGCGCCTCCCTCCTCGAGCAGCTTGAGCACACGTTCCACAGCTGTGCGGATCTCCGGGTCCAGGCCTTCGCCGAAATACTCTTTCGGATAGCCAATTTTCAGGCCATTTACCCCTTTCTCCAGCTCGGCGAAATAATTGGGGATTTCGACGGGCGCCGACGTGGAATCCATGGGATCGTGGCCGGCGATCACCGAAAGCAGCAAGGCCGAATCGCGAACGGTTTTGGAAAACGGCCCGATCTGATCCAGGGAAGAAGCAAATGCTACCAGACCAAAACGGGAAACCAGCCCATATGTGGGCTTAACCCCAATCACGCCACACATGGCCGCTGGCTGGCGGATGGAGCCTCCTGTATCGGACCCGAGTGCCACAGGCGCCATATTGGCGGCAACGGCAACGGCTGAACCGCCGGACGATCCCCCGGGGATCCGTTCGGGATCATGCGGATTGCGCACCGGGCCGAAATAGGACGTTTCGTTACTGGAGCCCATGGCAAATTCATCCATGTTCGTTTTGCCGATCACAATAGCATCTTCGGCCAGAACACGCTCTACAACCGTGGCGTGGTAAGGCGAAACAAAATTTTCCAGAATATGCGAGCCGCAAGTAACCACTTTCCCTCGCACGGCAATATTGTCCTTTACGGCCAGCACCATTCCCGCCAGTTTTCCAACACCGCCACGCTGAATCTTCCGGTCGATTTCTCCGGCCCTTTCCCGTGCTTCTTCTGCATAGACGGAAATAAAAGCGTTCAGATCTTTCCGGTCCTCAATATTTTCAAGATAATAATCGACCAGTTCGCGGCAGGTTAGTTCGCGCCGCAACAGTTTCTCCCGCATCTGATGATAATCCAGCCGCGCCAGTTCTTCCATGGTTCACTTCCCTGTTATTCCGCCTTTTCGCTTTTACTTTCCGGAATTTCTTTTTTCTCGGACTTTTCTTCATCCCCGCCGCTCACGGCTTTCTTGAACTCCCGGATCCCCTGGCCCAGTCCGCGAGCCAGCCCCGGTAACTTGCTGCCCCCAAAGATGAGCAGCACAATAAAAAAGATGATGAGCAGCTCGGTGGTTCCAATACCTCCAAAACCCATGATATGCCTCCCAAGTCGGTTCTGTTACATCCCGCGAACGGTTTACGTCCCTCCCGCCGACTTTCTCTTCTTCTTTTTCAGTGAACGCGTTTGTTCCGGCGAATCTCCGGAGTCTTTACGCGAAGTAGTTTGCCCTTTCCCGTTCGCTTGTTCCGGTGCATCTGGCTTTTTCCCCTCCCCGTCAGTCGCTGTTTTCCCACCCACCGCCTGGGCTTCGTCTTCTTCGGTGTACAGATCCTCGTCCCAATCTTCGTCGGTCGGCGGCGGATAGGCATCGTAGGCCGTTTTGCTTTCCGGAGCTTCCAGGGGTTTGTTCAGGTCCACATCCAGTTCATCCAGCATCAGCTCGTCCCGGATCTCATTGGCAGCCTTACGGAATTCTCGCAACCCTTTGCCAAGTCCCCTGGCCAGCTCCGGCAAACGGTCTGCGCCAAACACAATCAGAACGATGATGAAAATCAGCATCAGTTCCAACGGTCCAATGGACCCAAACATTCAGCAACCTCCAGACAGCTTTGGGACGTCAGTACCAGCGTAAAATATACGCCGCAATCACGATCCCTACAATTCCAACAACATTTAATTTAATCTTAAACCCTACCGTAATGCTAAACAAAACCGCGTTCAGAGTCGCCGGTTCAATCCCACCGCTCACCGAATTGAGAAAAAATTGTTTAACCACGCCGTCCGGCAAAATGAGACCGATAATTTCCCCCAGTGCCGACCCGATCATTGCCCCCAGGAAAAGTACCAGCACAATGTACCCAAATGACTTTTTCCTGGATAAACTCACCGGTCCCTCCTCTCCTGGTAGGTTTACGTTGCGCCTTTTGCCTGCCCGTTCCGGGTTTTGCTCCGCGAATCAACCCCATGCTTGCTTGCCTTGGCCCTTCATCCCTGTTACCTCACCCACCTCTTTTCTTTTAAGGCTGTTTTTGCTTGTTTTCTGCCATCCGTTCTGCACGCTGGGCAGAGGAACAACCACAAACCGGCAGCAAACGGGATTGCGGGAGCCGGCACCCGGGCGCCCGTCCGATGCCAAAGAGCTACGAGAAATTTTCAATGATGGACTCAAATATATACCGGCCATCTTCCGAACCCAGAAGGGCCTCTGAGGCCCGTTCGGGATGCGGCATCAGGCCAAAAACATTACCTGTCCGGTTCACAATCCCGGCGATGTTTCCAAGACTGCCGTTGGGATTGGCTTCGTCCGTTACACGGCCGCCGGCGTCACAGTAACGCAGAATAACCTGACCGTTTGCCTCCAGTTCTTTCACGGTCTCCGGGTCCGCATAGTAATTGCCCTCATTGTGCGCAATGGGTATTTTCAGAACCTGCCCGGGCTGGCATTTGCTGGTAAAGCGGGAACTGGCATTTTCCACCCGTACATAGACAAATTTGCACACGAACCGCAAACTGCGGTTGCGCAACATAGCCCCGGGCAGTAACCCGCTTTCCAGCAGAATCTGAAACCCATTGCAAATCCCCAGAACCGGCCGCCCTTTTTTGGCAAATGCGATGATCTCCTGCATAATAGGGGAAAAACGGGCAATGGCACCGGTACGCAGATAATCTCCGTAGGAAAATCCACCCGGCAGGATCACCGCGTCCACGCCTTCCAGAGAATGATTTTTATGCCAGAGAAAACAGACCTCCTGTTTTAAAATTCGCTTCAATACATCATACACATCGTGATCACAGTTTGAGCCGGGAAAGACAACCACTCCGAATTTCATCGCTGATCCATCTCCACCTCAAAGTGATAATCCTCGATCACCGGATTCGCCAGCAACTTGCGACAGATTTCTTCGGTTCTCCTCCGGACCTCTTCCTCAGTAAGACCGTTTTCAAACGTCAGAGTGATGAACTTGCCCACGCGCACGTCCTGGACCTCGTGTATATTCATGTTATGCAAAATGTGATGAACGGCTTTTCCCTGTGGGTCCAGAATTCCGTTTTTCAGGTAGACATAGACTTTGGCTTTTGGCATCGTTTCCGAACCTCATTAGGTTGAGATATCCACCACTTCCTCTTCACCGTGCAGCGCCTGCAGCACACCGCGCACAAAACCGATCAGCACAAACAGGAGAGTAAGCGGAAAAATAGCAAACTGCGGAAACAGGATGGCAAGAAGGGAGGCACCCAAAAACGCGCTCAGCTTCATGGTATTGCGCAGATCCTTCCGGAAGGTAAATTTTGGCAGGGCCTCATATTCAAAGTGGCTAACCATCAGAAATGAAAGAAAAACAACAAAGGGAACCAGAAATGCAGGGAATCGGATGCCGCCCCAGATGGACATGCAGAAAATCACATAAGAAGCCAGGGCAATGGCCTGCATGGGAATGGGCAGACCAAGGTAGTTTTCTTTTTCAAATCCGGCCTGCAGTACGTTAAAACGGGCAAGGCGCACCGCGCCAAAAAACAGCGGCATAAAACTGATAATCACGCCTACATCACCCAGGGATTGAAAGTGGATGGAATAAAGCAAAAATGAGGGAGCAGCTCCAAACGAGATCACATCGGCCAAGGAATCGAACTCAATGCCAAACTGGCTGTAGCCGCGGATGAGTCGGGCCACAGCGCCATCCAGCGCATCAAATACGGCAGCCAGTATAATCAGCCAGGCTGCAGTAAGATAATGCCCATCAAAACTGTAACGGATGGACAGAAAACCGCAAAATAGGTTGAGAAGTGTCAGGGTTCCAGGAATTAATAGCCGTTTATTCATTTTTTATCCTTGCAATAATGGTTTCGCCACCTTTGACTCGATCATTTTCTTTCACGAGAATCTCGGCCGAGAGTGGCAAAATGAGGTCCACCCTCGATCCGAATTTGATCATTCCAAAACGTTCGCCTTTTCTGACCCGGTATCCTTCCCGCGGGTAGCACACAATCCGCCGGGCCAGAATGCCGGCAATCTGTTTAACTACAATTTTCACAGAATCCCGTTCGATGCCTATAATGGTCTGTTCGTTGGAACGGGAAGCCAGAGCTTTGTACGCCGGCAAAAAAGTTCCGGGCTGGTATTCAAAATACCCGACGCGGCCAGACATGGGAATGCGGTTGATATGCACATCAAAAACGGAAAGGAAGATACTGACCTGGATGGCGTCATCGTGAAGGAACTTGTCCTCCCGCACTTTCATAATTTGCACAATTTTTCCGTCTGCAGGAGAGACAATAATATCGTCACCGGGTGGGATGGTCCGCTCCGGGTCGCGGAAAAAGAACACGGTAAATACCGCAAAAATCCAGCCCAGACCTGCCAGAATTTTGGTTGTCAAAGAACCGGAAATCCAGGCCCCGGCCATCATGATGAGGGCAAACAGGATAACACCCGCCAGAAATCCCAATCCTTCCTTCGCCACGTAGAATCCTCCAAAGATAGGCCTTTTCCGTTACAATTTCAAGACCCTTCTCAACATTTCTTTGTAGGCTTCTTCCACTTTGCCAAGGTCCTTCCGGAAGCGGTCTTTGTCCAGCTCTTCTCCGGTTTCCAGGTCCCAGAACCGGCAGGTGTCAGGCGAAATCTCATCGCCCAGCATCAGCTCTCCATGAAAGCGTCCAAATTCCAGTTTGAAATCCACCAGCCGCACCTTGCGCCGGATGAAGAAGGACTTCAGCAGGGCGTTGATTTTGGTAGCGTAGCGTTCGATGGTCTGCATTTCCTCGGGCGTGGCCAAACCAAAGGCCGCCGCGTGGTACTCGTTCATCATCGGGTCGTTGAGCTCATCATTCTTGAGGTACAGTTCGATGATCGGATAGCGCAAATCTTCGCCCTCTTTGCAGCCGTACTTCGTACAAAGGCTACCCGTGGCGATGTTGCGCACAATCACCTCAATCGGAATCATCTCCAGCCGTTTTACCACCATTTCCCGGTCAGAAATGGTCTGTTCAAAATGGGTAGGAATATGGTAGCTCTCAAGATATTTAAAAATATACTCGGACATTTTGTTATTGACGATCCCTTTGTCTTTAAAGACGCCCTTTTTTCGTCCGTCCAGGGAGGCCGCCTCATCCTTAAATTCGATTATCAGGCGGTCGGGATCGTCAGTTTCGTACAGTTTTTTGGCCTTCCCTTCGTAAATCAGTTTTGCCTTCTTCAATGAACGTCACCTCCTGTCGGTTTTATGCTAATCCCACTCTGGCAAATATGGTGTCTACATGCCGCAAGTGGCGGTTCAGGTCAAAACATGCATCGATCTCTTCATCGGAAAGAATTTTCCGGACCTGTGCCGACTCCTTTACCAGCTGGTAGAATTCCTTTCCGGAATGCCACGACTCCATAGCCAGAGACTGCACCAGCCGGTAGGCATTCTGCCGGGTCATGCCTTTCTGGGCAAGGAGTAGCAACAGCGGCTGGGAGTAGATCAATCCGCGGGTTTTTTCCAGGTTTTTCATCATATTTTCCGGATAGACCTGCAGGTTTTCGATCAGTCCCTTCATTTTAACCAACATATAATCCAGCGCAATACAGCTGTCCGGAAAAATCACCCGCTCTACCGATGAATGGCTGATGTCCCGTTCATGCCACAGAGTGATGTTTTCCATGGCCGCCAGGGCATTTCCTCTGAGGATGCGCGCCATCCCAGAAATCCGCTCGCACAGGATCGGATTCCGTTTGTGCGGCATGGCCGAAGATCCCTTCTGCCCCCTGGCAAAATACTCTTCTACCTCCAGAACCTCTGTTTTTTGCAGGGCACGGATTTCGGTAGCAAACTTTTCCAGCGAAGAGCCAATTAGCGCCAGGACAGTGAGGAAATGGGCGTGACGGTCCCGCTGAATGATCTGATTGCTGATCGGCGCAGGTTTTAGCCCCAGTTTTTCACAGACGCGTTCCTCCACCTCGGGTTCAATGTTGGCAAACGTCCCCACGGCGCCCGAGATTTTCCCCACTCTCAGGTTCTCCAGCGCTTCATGAAGCCGATCTCTGTGGCGAAGAACTTCCGCATACCACAGAGCCAGTTTCAGGCCAAAGGTGATGGGTTCCGCATGCACCCCGTGGGTACGGCCAATTTGGGGCGTGTACTTAAACTCTTTGGCCCGCCGCGCCAGCACCGCAGCCAGTTCATCCAGGTCCCGCAGCAGTAACCGGCCCGCTTCCTGGATCTGCAGGGCCAGTGCTGTATCCAGCACATCCGAAGAGGTCATCCCAAAATGGATCCAGCGGCTCTCGGGCCCGACGTTCTCGGCCAGATTATCCAGAAAGGCATTGACATCGTGGTTGGTAATCTTTTCAATTTCCTGAATCCGCCTGACATCGAAGCGCGCTTTCTTCCGGATTACTTCCCAGGCGTCGCGCGGAATCTGGCCTTTCTGCGCCAGAACTTCACAGACAGCCAGTTCTACATCTAGCCACTTCTGGAATTTGTTTTCTTCCGACCAGATTCGTCCCATTTCGGGACGGGTGTAGCGTTCAATCATGCTTCTTGCGGTCTCCTATGATTTGACCTCGCCGAGGCGCAACCGTACAGAAAAAATTTTCCCCTGCCGGTACACTTTCATTTCGACCACATCGCCGGCTTTGGCATCCATGTTGTCCAGTTCTGCCCAGATGTCCTGGGTACTGCGCACCTTTCGGCCATTAAACTCCAGAATGATGTCCCCAATTTCCAGTCCCGCTTCTTCCGCCGGGCTGTCCGGTTCTACGTTGGAAACGATCACCCCTTGCGTGGACCGCAGCCCAAAGTAGCGAGCTATACTGGGCCGCAGGTTCTGTACCTCCAGCCCGGTCCAGAATCGCCGGTCTACCCGGCCGTATTTTTTTAGCTGGTCGACGATCCGCTTTACGCGGTTAATGGGAATAGCGAATCCCAGCCCGATCGAACCCCGGCTGTAGTCACTGCCGGTAAAAATAAAAGTGTTCATGCCGATTACTTCACCCAGGGCATTGGCCATTGGCCCCCCGCTGTTGCCAGGATTAATGGCCGCATCGGTCTGGATCATATCCTGGTACACCCTGTCGTCCCCTTGCCGGCCAAAATCCAGATTTTTGGCACTGACGACTCCCACTGTTACCGATGGCTGCTGGCCTATCTCGAACAGCCCAAACGGATTCCCCAGTGCGATGACCCACTCTCCAATAATCACGTCATCGGAATTGCCCAGCTTGCAGTATGGCAAGTTTTTACCTTCGATTTTAAGCAGGGCGATATCGGTAATGTAATCGGTCCCCACAATTTCGGCGTCGTACTTCTTTCCAGCCGGAAGCGAGACAATGATCTTGACAGCGTTGTGGATGACGTGTTCATTGGTCACAATATAGCCGTCTGGAGAAATAATAAACCCGGATCCCAGGCTTTTCACCTCCTGCCGGTAGCGCAGTTCCGGGAAGAAAAACTGAAAAAAGGGATCATCCCAGAGGGAACGCGGCACATATTCGCGGATCTGGATGACATTGATGCCCACCACGGCAGGTTCAACCTTCGCCACGGCCCGGGTAATGGCTGTCTGGCGGCTGCTGGCCACCTGGGCTTGGGCCTCCTCGTGGGTTTCCGGTTCCGGCAGAGAGGGATGTGCCTCCTCGACGGGAATGGCTACGGAGGCTTCCTCCACCTTTTCCGGAACGCCCGGACCGGATGGCTGACGCACCTGACTGCCCAGAATAAAACCGGCGACACCAATAAAAAGCAAAAGCAGAGAATAGCCGATTTTTCGCATAACTTTAACAATCCTTTTTACCTGACCCACGCCGGACAGATGCATCCCAGAAAAATCTTCGGCCTGAATCTGCCCGGTTCTTCACCGGCCCTTTACTCCCCGGGCCGGCGCCGAAACCAGCTGCCGGTCCCCCTTCCTGCTTTTCCACCCAACACCGGACCCAGGCGAATCCCCCAGCAAGATCCTGAGCGGATAGGGCCCGAACGTAAGAAAATATAGTAGCACAAAGAGCAATAAGCCACTGTTTTTTCGAAAATTTGCGAAAAATTTTTCAGATCGAGCCGGCTGGACCGGAATTTGCAGGATCATGTTTCAGCCGGCTGGTTCCGCTACTTTTTTACCTTCTCCCAGTCTTTCAGAAAGCGCTCAATTCCAACATCGGTTAGTGGGTGTTTAAAAAGTTGCATGAGTACTTTATAAGGCATCGTTACCACGTGCGCTCCCATAAGGGCCGCATCCAGAACGTGCATCGGGTGCCGTACACTGGCCACCAGTACTTCGGTCTCAAACCGGTAATTCTCAAAAATGCGGACAATTTGCGCCACCATATCCATGCCACCGCTGCTTACATCATCCAGGCGGCCCACAAATGGACTCACAAACGTGGCCCCTGCTTTGGCCGCCATCAGCGCCTGCGTGGGCGAAAAAATCAGTGTCACATTGGTGCGGATGCCCTCTTCCTTCAGAGCCTTTACCGCCTTCAGTCCCTCCGGAATGGCCGGAATTTTCACCACAATGTTCTTATGAATGGCAGCCAGTTCCCGTGCCTCCCGCATGATCCCTTCGAAATCCAGGCTTACGGCTTCTGCACTGATGGGTCCGTCCACCAGCTCGCAAATCTCTTCCAGAATCTGCCGGAATGTCTTGCCCTTGTCAGCTTCTTTGGCCATTAGCGTAGGATTGGTCGTTACGCCATCCAACAATCCAAGGGAAGCCGCTTCTCGAATCTCATCCACGTTGGCCGTGTCAATAAAGAACTTCATAGAACCTCCACCGTTTTTAGTAAATCACTTGTTCAAGGACCAGTCCCTGAGCAGGTGCCGTTCTCCCTGCTTCGGTGCGGTCCCCACTTTCCAGAATTTGTTCGAACTGTTCGATACTTAGCTTTCCCAGCCCAACTTCAACCATCGTGCCCACAAGCACGCGAACCATGTTATGCAAAAAGCGGTTTGCCTCAATATGAAAACGCAACACATGCGGCCGCTCAAAAGTCCATTCTGCCCGGTGCACATAGCACTTGTAGTGATTTACCTCGGCCTGAGTACTGCAAAAGGCCCGAAAACTGTGTTCTCCGCGGATCCGTTCGGCACAGCGCTGCATATCATGCAGATTCAGTGGTTCCTGAAAGATCCAGGCATAGCGTTTCCACAGGGCGGATGGCCGCCGGCAGATGCGATACGCATACACCCGCCGGATCGCAGAATATCTGGCATGAAAATCCTCCGCCGCCGGCTCCACGGCCAGAACGGCAATGTCATCAGGAAGCAAGCTATTGAGCCCGCGGAAAATGGAATAGAGCTCCCGATGTTTGGTGGCATCGAAATGGACAACCTGGCCTTTTGCATGCACGCCGGCATCGGTGCGCCCGGCACCAACCGTCCGGATGGGTTCATCAAACAGGCTCGAGAGGGCTTTTTCCAGTTCTTCCTGAACCGTCCGTGCGTTCTCCTGAATCTGCCACCCTGAAAAGTTCGTTCCGTCGTATTCGATCACCAGCTTATAGCGGCGTTTTTTCATACCCATTTCAGAACCGGCACCGCCATTAATAACACCAGCACAAATGCCACGTAGTCCGCCTGCTGGAACCGCAGTACCCGGAAACTGGTCCGTTCCTTTCCAATGCGGTACCCCCTCGCCTCCATGGCCAGGGCCAGTTCATCGGCCTTGCGGAACGCCGAAACAAACAGCGGCACAATTAGCGGAATCAGACTTTTGACGCGCTGCACAAGATTGCCCTCAAACCGGGCTCCCCGGGCCATCTGTGCCTTTTGAATCCGTTCGGCTTCTTCCAGCAAAAGGGGCACAAAACGGATGGCAATGGTCATCATCAGAGAAAACTCCTGAACCGGAAACTTCAGCTTTTTTAATGGTTTCAGCAGCCGCGCCAGCGCATCCGTTATATCCATGGGAGACGTGGTTAACGTAAAAACCGCCGCCCAGAGAATCAACAGGGCAATGCGTATCGTAAAAACCAGCGCCCGTTCGATTCCGCCCGTTGTTACACTCCAGCCCACTACCGGAACTTGAAACAAAATTTTGCCACTGCTCTGAAAAGCATTAAACCCAAATGTAAGAAAAAAAAGCCACAAAAACGGACGAATATTGCGGAATACAAGACCGAACGGCAATCGGGCAAGCACCACCGTCAGAATCAACACGATGGAAAACCCGGCATAAAGCCACAAATCGACAGCAGAGACCATATAAACCATCAGAATCATCAGGGAAATCAATTTCGTACGCGGATCAAGAGAATGGATTACGGATTGCGCCGGATAATACTGTCCAAGGGTTATGTCTCGCGTGAACCTCATCCCACCCCAAAAGTTTTTGTTAAATATAGCAAATCTGGGCAGAAATTCCAACGAAAGACTTCAGTTGCCGCCTGCCTTTTTCCCGCAAAACCGGATGTTCGGAGCAAGTTGCGGTTTTTTCCGCTATCGCCCCTGAACATACCGACGACGTATTCACCGGAGATTGTTTTTCTCCATCCCTTCGGCACCGAGGCGGATTCCGTTCAATAATTCAACAGAAAAAACAGCTGAAGTACGGTCTTTGAGGCGATTTTTTTTATCAAACGGGAAAATTACCTTGATTTTTTTTCTGACAAAATTTAACATGAGGGTTGCCGCCATAGAGTGGCTGATGGCAAAACAGATCCCCCAATCCGGATCACCGGGATGACACCCGGCCGATTCCGTTTGAGCATAAGCAACAGATCCGAAAATGCCGAAGAGACGGGTTACAAAGCTGGAAAAGATCGCATCGCTGATCAACCGCGACTGCCTGCATTTGCGGAAGGGCGAACGGCTTCTTCTTATCGTCCACCATGAATTTTTGGCCATTGCTCAGGAGATCTGGAAATTCGCCAGCCAGATTTCCACAGGTGCCTGTTTGCTTCAGCTGCCCGGCGACTGGGATTGGTCCCAGCAGATCATCGATCAGTCCATCCAACATGCAGATCTGGTGCTGTTTCTGGTTCCCCTTCGCAATCTTCCGTTCCCGCTTTTGAAAAAGTGGTCTGCACCCCACCGGAAAATCGGCGTTTTGCCCACCAACGACGTGGGTTTTCTTGCCAGAACCCTCTCAGTAAATTACGCCAAAATGGATAAACTCAGCAGAAGGATTGCCGAAATCCTCTCCATCGGGAAAAAATTGCGGATTGAAGACGGGAACGGCGGTTTTCTTGAGGCCTCCATTCAGCATGCGAAGGGACAGGCATTTACGGGCAGCGTGGAAAAAGGGCAGCTTACTTTTTTGCCCGGTGGCAGGGCGCTGATTGTCCCCATGCTGGAACACTGCAGCGGACGGATTGTGCTGGATGGTGCCATTAGCGATGTGGGTCTGGTGAAAGGAACGGTGCAACTTTTCTTTCGGGATGGAAGGCTGGTGCGAATCAGCGGCGGAGAAGATGCTCAGCGATTGCGCAAATATCTGCGTACAGAAAAGATTCCCAGTAAATATCTCACATGGATTAGCGTCGGGACCAACCACCACGCCAAAGTCTGTGGTTCCCTTCACGAAGACGAGCTTTCCCTTGGTCGTATCCAGATTGCCATTGGAGAACCCGGTTCGGAAGGAATGCCGGATCTATCCCGGCCCTATGCCCGTCTAACCCTGAAAAAATCCCGCTTGCTGGTGGACGGGAGATTACTGGTGGACAATGGGAAAATCTGCAAGTGACATCTCCCCTCCAACATTGCAAAAATGCCGTTCGGCCGGCGGAAAAGAATCGTTTACCCGGCCAGGCGTTGCTGTTTCCGTTTTCGTAGCTCCAGGATTTTCTGAACCGGCCAGGTGTTGATCACCTTTTCCGGAGAAAGCCAGGCCCGTCGTGCGACCCCCACGCCGTAAAGCATCATTTTCAGATGATCGATCAGGTGGGCATCCGTATTGATGGCCAACAGAACCCCCAGTTCAGCAGCCCGCCGGGCATGGGCATCGTCCAGGTCCAGACGGTCGTAATACGCGTTAATCTCCAGAACGGTCCCCGTTTCGGCAGCGCCGCGCAAAACGGCCTCCACATCCACCTCGTATCCTTCCCTTCCGGACAGCAGCCGCCCTGTGGGATGTGCCACAATCAAAACATGCGGGTTTCGCATGGCCGCCAGAATGCGTTCCGTCACATTTTGTTTAAATCCCTGATGTATGGCCGCAATTACAATGTCCAGCTCCGCCAGAACCTCGTCCGGGTAATCAAGCTGTCCATCCCCTAGGATATCCACTTCAGCGCCCGCCAGAACCTGAAATCCGTTCAGGCCTTCGTTCAGCCGGCGGATCTCTTCCACCTTCTCCAAAAGCTTTTCGGGCGTTAGCCCCTGTGCGTATTTGACCGACTGCGAATGATCACAGACTCCAATGTACTCATAGCCCCTTTCCTTCGCCGCCTCAACCAGCTCAGGAATGGAAGAATGGCCATCGCTGTACCTTGAGTGGACGTGCAGGTCCCCGCGGATATCCTGAAGGGTAATCAACCGAGGCAAGGCATGCTGAAGGGCCAGGTCGATTTCGCCCCGGTCTTCGCGCATTTCTGGCGGAATCCAGTCCATGCCCAAAATATGATAGATCTCCTCCTCTTCTTTTCCGCCCAATTTTTCTTCCCCACGGAAAATGCCGTATTCGTTGATTTTGAGCCCGTCGCGTTTGGCCAGATCGCGAAGATGGACGTTATGGGCTTTTGATCCGGTAAAGTACTGCAGGGCTGCTCCAAACGAATCCGGTGCCACAGCGCGCAAATCAACCTGGCGGCCTCCCTGCACCAGCACACTGCCTTTCGTTTCACCCGCTGCCAGGATATCCTGCACCTGCGGCAGACGAACAAACTCCTGGATGACTTCCCGTCCTCTCTCCGTAGCTACCAGAATATCAATATCGCCCACGGTTTCCTTCATCCGCCGCAGGCTTCCCGCCGGTGAAATCTTGAGCACCGCTGGATGGGATTTCAGCTGACCAATGATCTGTTCCACAATGGGATAGGCTTCTCCAATGGAAATACGCGCCTGTGACTGTTCAAAAAGCTGGATACCGCGCAAAATATTCTGAACCTTTTTCTCCCCCATGCCAGGGAGGCCGGCAAGGCTGCCATCCGCAATCACCTTCTTCAACGAATCCAGATCCCTCACCCCCAGGTGTTTATGGGCCATTGCCAGTGTTTTGGGACCAAGATTGGGGATCTGCATGAGATCAATCAGCTCAGAGGGAACCTGGCTGACCACCTCTTCGTATTTGGTCATCCGGCCAGTTCGCAGATATTCGTCAATTTTTTTAGCAAGCCCTGAACCGATGCCCGGAATTTTTTCCAGCTCCCCGGCCCTCCAGATTTCCTCAATATCCTGATCCAGATCTTGCAAAACCCGGCTGGCCTTGCGGTACGCATTCACTTTGAAGGGCATCTCACCCTGAAACTCCAGCACATCGGCCATACGTTCAAACATTTCCGCAATTTCGCGGTTTTTCATCGTTCCCCTCCTCCCTTAAACCGCGGCAACCCGGAACATTGCGCATCCAAGAGAAACGGCTCCGAAAGGCCGTTTGTATGTTTAATTTAAAAATTTTTGATGAGTTTCCCGGAACTCCCGTACGCTTTCCTCGAGCAGCCTGGCCAGCTCCCCGGCCTGTTCTTTTCGGTTGAAATGCGAGAGGTCTCGTTTCCACCCTGCCGCAACGGGGTGATCCCGGGAAGCTTCCAGCAGATTCCTCAGTGCCTGCCGAATGTCCTCCACATTGCCCGGCTGGGCCAGATAACAACCGGGCTGCCTTCTGAGAATCCGGAATGCTTCAGTGTGTTCCGGCACAATACCCAGAATCGGTTTTCCCGATGCAAGATATTCAAACACTTTACCCGTTACCATCCCCGGAGCGGAATCTTCAGCCAGCAAGAAAAGGAGTGCCCCTGCACCCTTGAGGTAAGCTATGCTCTGCCGGTGAGGAACGTAATCCACAAATTCCACATACGGTACCAGCTGGTGAGGAATATTGGGCAAACCGATAACATGTCTCCCAACAAACACGAACTCCATACGGCCCCGCCATTCTGGCTGCTCCTTCCAGAAATCCAGAACCGCCTGAAAAAAGGATTGCAAATCCCAGCGCTCGTTTAGATTCCCGGTGTAGACGAATGTAAAACGGTCGAATGAAACCGGAGATACGTCCGCGAAATCGTCCGGGTCAAAGCCGTTGTAAATCACGTGAACAGCGCTATTTTGAGGGCCGAAGGGCCGGATAGCGTCTGCGATTGGCTGGGAGACCGTAATGATCCTCTGGGCTCTTTGGGCAATTCTGGTCATGGCAGATTGATAAGCTTTCCGGTGGCGTGCCGGCAAGGCATCAATCCGGTCTCCGTAGGACCAGTAATCACGGAAATCCGCGATCCACGGCAGGTGAATTTTCTCTGCGAGGAAATGAGCAGAGATGGGCGGAGATGTGGAAAAAACGGCATCAAAATGTTCCCGAGCGAGCAACCGGCGGATCTGCCACCAAGCAAACGGCAGCCAGAGGATTTTGGAATCTGGCACAAAAACTCTGGCCTGCCACCGGGCGAAGGACCGAACCTGCGGAGCAACAAACGCCTGATCCGTGCGGCGCTTCCGCCGTTCTCCCAAAAGTTTGCTCAAAAGGTGCGCCATCCGCGCCGGGTCCAGAGAACCGGTGCGGAATACGGGCACATGCTGAATTTCGTGGAGAAGCGTTTCATCGTACGCGTAATACCGGATAGGTTTAACGGTCACCACATAGGGCATCCACCCAAATTCGGGCAGATAGCGGGCGAATTTGGCCGCCCGCTGAACCCCTCCCATACCCAGCGGCGGAAAATAATAACTAATAAAAAGGAGCTTTTTCACGCCATCCTGTACGCCGACTTGTTTAAAACTTTATTCCTTCGTAACGGCGAAGCAGATCCTCGTGGGTTTCAGCTCTCCGGATCAGACGCACCTGCCCATCCGAAATCAGATATTCCGCAGGACGCAACCTTCCGTTATAATTCGAACCCAGTACACTGGCATAGGCCCCGGCTGAAAACACGGCGAGGATCTCCCCTTCCTGAACTACAGGAAACGGACGCTCCAGGGCCAGAAAATCAGAACTTTCGCAGACAGGCCCCACGATGTCCACAATTTCCCGCTCCGATCGTTCAGGGTCCACCACCGGTAAAATACGGTGATAAGCCTGGTAAAGGCAAGGGCGAATCAGATCGTTCATCCCCGCATCCACAATCAAAAATGTCCGGGAACCGGTACGTTTGACATACTCAACCCGCGTTACCAGAATCCCTGAATTGGCAATGAGGGCCCGCCCCGGTTCAAAAAATAGCTGAACATTTAAATCCCTCAGGTGCGATACAATTTCTTCAATATAGTCCTCTGGTGTAACCACATTTTCCATTTCTCTTTCTGGCGGTGGCCAGGGCAGCACGCCATGATAATCGACTCCCAATCCGCCTCCCACATCCACGGATTGAACAATCCCCCCCTGCCGGCGGATCTCCTGCACAAACTGACGGACCCATTGCCCGCAGAGACGGAAAGGTTCCAGTGATGTAATTTGCGATCCAATATGGACATGGACTCCATGAGCTTCCACAAAAGACATTCCCCGCGATTGCCGGTAAAGATTCAACACGGTGCCGGGATCCATCCCGAACTTGTTCTTTTTCAGGCCGGTGGAAATGTAAGGATGGCTCTTTGGATCGATGTCAGGGTTCACGCGAAAATGGACAGGAACTTTTACTCCCAGCCGCTTTCCCAGCTGATTTAGCCGGTAAAACTCCGCGGGCGATTCCACGTTAAACGCCAGAATTTGCTCCCGCAAAGCCATCTCCATTTCAACCTCTTTTTTTCCAACGCCGGCAAACAGGATATCCTTCCCGGGAATGCCCGCCTTCCTCGCAAGAAACAGCTCCCCGCCCGAAACAATATCAGCACCGAACCCTGATGCCGCAAACAGACGCAAAAGATGCAGATTATCATTGGCTTTCACCGCGTAAAAAACGCGAGCTGGTAATCCTCCCAGCGCCATTTTCCACCGCCGGATCTGCCCCAGAATGGCAGCCTGGCTATAAAGAAAAAACGGCGTATCCACTTTTTCTGCCAGACTGCGTACGGATACGCCATCAACGGTCAGTTCTCCATCGCTATAACGAATTGGAAACTGTTTCGTCACCTGAAAGGCCCTCCTTTCATTTCCGACGGACATGTCTGCACAAAACCCAGCAGGACAGCCCTGACCGCCACTGCACGGACAAAATTTGTTAAGTAGACAAATTTACCCATCTCAAAAAAGAAATCAACCCAAAAATGCCTGTTTTCTGCCGATGTATCAGTAAACCCTATCTTTGAACAGATCCAGTATGTTTTTTATTTCGAGAACACCTTTGTACTTAAACGGCTCTCCATAGGCTTTCCCAATTAAATGCCCAAAATAGGCAGATCGGTTCATCAAGTATTCCCAAAATTGCGGGCTGGAAATAAAGGTCTCTTCCTCATCATTGCGGTGGTAACTTTTATTATGAACCTGGCTTTTGTAAGCTAGGATTGCTTGCTTCTTCTCTTCGATGACATCCGAGATATCCACCACAAAATCCGGCTCAAATGGCCAGGCACACATGTAATAAATCAATGCCGCCGGCCGGAACGGTTCCTGCCCCGTTTCAATTCTCTTCAACCCAGCCAAAAACGCGGCCTCCTGCACAATTTTGGATGCATTGCCATGATCCGGATGCCGATCCTCCCAGTAGGGCAAAAACACAACGGAAGGCCGGTATTCGCGAACCACCTTTATGACAGCCATTTTGGCCTCCTCAGTGGGTGATAGCCACCCATCCCGCAGATCCAACATACGGTAAGCGCGTGCGCCAATGATCTCCGCAGCGCGCTGGAATTCCTGGGCCCTCAGTTCCGGTGTTCCCCTTGTCCCCATTTCCCCGTGAGTGAGCGCCACGATTCCGACGGTGGCTCCTTGCCGGACAGATTTTATGAGGGTCCCGGCACAGGCCAATTCCACATCATCGGGATGGGCACCAAATGCAAGAATATCGAGCTTCATCTATCTTTCCTCCTTTATTTCTCCTCTTCCTTTTCAGAAAGGAAAATTACCTGATGGGCAAACTGGAAGATATCCAGCCTGGAAAAAAGACGTTCGATAAACGGGTCTCCCAGACGAACGTAATATGGCAGAAAGCTGTACACCCGTTCCTGCAGCCGGTTTTCTGGAAAAAGTAACCCGATAACCCGGCCGATCTGCCTGCGGAGATCCTCATCTTTCCGCTTCATGGATTGGATTAGTTTTTTTTCGAGGAAATCGAATTGGCTTAATATGCGGTTGCGCGCTACTTCAGCACTTCGTCCGAGGTTGGGATCGAACGCAGCAAGGACCTGATTCATCTGAGCTACGGTTTTCTCAACCTCCTGCTTCGACCGGGAGATCGCCTGCAAAAGCGAATCGGGAATTTCGGCGCGCACCATTTCCGTTAATAGGCCGCCCTTCTTCTGAAAAAGTTCGCGGATCGGCAGGCGATACTTCTTCAGAATCCGTTCGAGCCCGGGATCCACCAGCGTGGCACTGGCCCTTGGAAACAAGATGGGCATGGGAATCCCCGCATCCCCGTATGCCAGCGGCAGCTGAGCAAAATACGCCAGCTCAGATGGACCCAGAACCACTGCAGCAGTTGGAAATAGAAAATCCTGGAACAAAGGCCGAAGAAGGACATTTGGGCTCAGTCGCTCTGGATGTTCCTCAAGTTCTTGCAGGAAGGATGCCCTTGAGAAACTCCTACCGGATGGCTTCAGCCGGAAAGTGTGATCATTAACCAAAACGGTTTCGCGGGATGGTGTGTGGTAGAAAAAAGTCAATACTTTCTGTTGCGCCCGCACCGCAGCATTATAGCCGTGCTCTTCCAGTACGCGGGTTTGTTTTTTCACGGCGGCAGAAACAGGACTTCCCCTTTCCGCTTCCCACCGGAAAAGACGGCGGGCCAGCCGTTTCAGACGGGGGTCCGATCCATCCACAAAAATCACCCCCCACTTACCGAGAATCTTCTGCATCCACCGGCCGAAGGCCGCCACTACCGGTGTTCCCGGCCGGTAAGCCTGCCCCATGGACCCCAGAACCTCCTGCGTCCGGTCCGTTGCCGGCAGGAGGTCCCGTATTCTGTCCATCACCGCCACAATTTCTTCTGGAATGAGGCGCTCTTTAACAGGCAGGCGCTCATCCGGAGAACCCAGATTCACCTCCAGCCGGACTGGCGTGCCATTCATATCGGGCAGCACCACCCATTCCACTTCCTGGATGTCATGATCATCTCCGGGCAGCCAGAAAAGCGGAACAGCCTCGATGCCGTACCTTCTCGAAATGGCCATTGCCAGTTTCACAACGGTAATTATCTTAAAGAGGGTGAAAAGCGGTCCCCCAAAAAGACCCACTTGCTGTCCCCCAATTACCGCCACACTATCCTCCCGGTTGAGCCGCTCAATATTCCGGAACACGGCATCGTGGGCCTCGTACCGCCGGTTCTGATCCTCGAGGATGGTGCAAAGTTCATCCCGCTCATACACCCGGCCGCGGAGGACGGCAAGTATTTGCCGGAAATTCACCTCATCGGGAAAACAGGAGGACAGGATTGTTCTAACCGGCTCTTTCCGGCAAACGTAATCTGTGAAAAGTTTCTTTGTGGGATAAACCTCCGAAAATGGAATCAGATGTGGCAAGCGCAACCTCTCCGGGTGTTGTACACAAATTCCTATTTCAAACACGGGCTTTTGCCGGAACTCCATTCGAAAAGGATTGGGATTAAACCGAACCAAAATTAAAAAAATGCCGAGAAAAATTCACTATTTTCTCGGCATTGGGGATTCTAAAGGGGGAGCAGTGATTTTACCAATTCAAAATGAAATTGAGAGGATTAACGGGGCGGCCATTTACAGCGACTTCGTAATGGATATGGTAACCCGTAGCCCGGCCGGTTTTACCTACCTCACCGATCTTCTCCCAGCGCCGCACGCGCTGACCCCGTTTCACCAGCACTCTAGACATATGGCCGTACAGGGTGCGAATCCCGTATCCGTGGTCGATAACCACAAACCGGCCATATCCTTTGGGATCGTAACCAACCCGCAAAACCACACCGTCCGCAGTGGCAAAAATAGGTGTCCCTTTTTCGGCGGCAATATCGATGCCATCGTGATGCCGAATCTGATCCACAAAGGGATCCAGGCGGTTGCCGAATTTGCTCTTCAGCCAGCCGGTGTTTACAGGGCGGATGGATGGCGTATGTCGAATCCGTTGCTGGTTCTCGCGGAGAACCCTTTCGATCTCCCTGAAACTCGAAAACTCAAGATCGATCTGACGGTCCAGTTTTTCCAGATCCATTTTAAGCGAAGAAACCCTGTCCCCGAGCACATCGGGCAATTCTTCCAGCACAAGATCCCGGTAATCAACGGTCCCACCAACCCCCACATTCCGCATGTCTTCGTCAATGCGTGGCAGGTCAACCAGAACACGCAGGTCATTATCAAACTGTTGCAGCTGATTGAGTCTCAGACGGATCTCTTTCATTTTACCTTCCATCTGAGCCAGCTGCGAGATAAGGACAATATTTTGCCGACGAAGCTCGGCAATTTTGGAATTCTGATAATATTTGACAATTGCTGCAGTAAGAAGGCCGATTACAACAAGGATGGATAAAACAAGACCAGCAAGAAGCGCGACCAGCGATTTATAACTTAAATTAACACTTTTTATTTCCGATTCTTCCGTTGAAAAATAAAGTAACTTGAGATTTTTAGAATCCATATGCTACCCTGCCATTCGGGTTTTCGCCTACCTCTTCGTCCCTCTCCAAAACTCCCTGGCTTTCTCGCAAAAAATCGATTGCAATGTAGATAAAATTTTTCTTTTTGTCAAGTAAAAATATTCAAGGACGTACAAAAAATTGAAAATTTGTTAATATTTGTTACAGATTTAGAATTTGCCTTAAAAAAAGCTGGTTCAAAATGAAAACTGTGTCAATTTGAAAGGCCATTTATACCCAAATTAATACATTTTCTGCTTTAACCTGAACCTGTGCAAAAACTGATCCACGGCAATTTCTGGCAGGCTCATCCGAGATAAGGTCTTAAAAGCCGGCTGCGCGAGGCGTGCCGCAAACGCTGAATCGCTTTCTCTTTGATCTGCCGTACCCGTTCCCGTGTCAGCCGGAATCGCTCTCCAATTTCTTCTAAAGTCAGGGGACGCTCTTTGCCAAGCCCGAAATACAGCCGGATAACTTCGGCTTCCCGGCGTGAAAGGGTATTCAGCGCAACTTCCAGATCGATTTTTAATGACTCGTCCATCAGTGATTCTTCAGGCGACGGTTCCTGCATGTTCTGGATCACGTCTAGCAAACTGTTTTCCTTGTTATTGCTATCTTTTGTGTTGATGGGGGCATCCAAAGAGATGTGCCTTCCGGCCACGCGCAGGGCTTCATCCACTTCCTCTTCTGTCATATCCAGTTCAGCCGCCAGCTCCTCCATACTCGGTTCGCGTTCGAATTCCTGTTCCAGCTGGTTAAATGTTTTTCCTATTTTATTGATGGCCCCAATTCGGTTCAACGGAAGCCTTACCACCCGAGACTGTTCAGCCAGTGCCTGCAAAATGGACTGCCGAATCCACCAAACCGCGTAAGAAATGAATTTAAACCCCCGTGTTTCATCAAAACGTTTGGCCGCCTTAATAAGCCCGAGATTTCCCTCATTAATCAGATCCCCCAAAGATAAGCCCTGATTTTGGTACTGTTTTGCCACACTAACAACAAAACGCAAGTTGGCTTTTGTGAGCTTCTCCAGTGCCTCTTCATCTCCCTGTTTGATCCGCCGGGCCAGCTCTACCTCCTCTTCCGGTGTCAAAAGGGGAACTTCCCCAATCTCCTGCAGGTACTTCTCAAGCGAATTGTTATACTGGGGGCGATGCTGATTCGGCAAAGCCATAAAACACCTACCTCCATTTTTTAAGAAGACATCCAGAGAAAAAAGTATAAAATTCCCGACTTTTGAAGAAAAAAAGGAGTGCCAAAAATAATGCGGAACCGTTTCAACGTTGACCCTTCT
>Ga0209426_1000694_pt1 | contig 29453 bp, 30 predicted proteins | sample Deesub1362B_J571_FD_187697 | JGI IMG/M metagenome (GOLD analysis project Ga0209426, IMG submission 187697) | Deep oceanic, basalt-hosted subsurface ecosystem from Juan de Fuca Ridge flank, Pacific Ocean, CORK Borehole 1362B_J2.571 (SPAdes)... ...
CCCCCGAACGGATGAGATATATGCTGGAGAGGGCTCTCAGCGTGAAAAAGGGAGCTCCATCAAGTGCGGAGTTTATTGACTTATGAAACTGAGAAACGTCTCCAAAGAGGAACTGTACCGCTGCTCCTATGGCTGTGCCGGCTGCGCTTCCGTTCTGGCGGTGCGCCTCACTTTAAAGGTGCTGGGCCGAAACAGCGTTTTTGTGGTCCCGGCCAATTGCATCAGCACCGTATCCTGTTACTATCCGCAGGCGCCATTCTTTGTGCCGATGACGGTGATGGCTTTTGCCGCCACCGGGGCGGCCCTTTGCGGCATCAGCGCCGGTTTTAAGCGGCGGGGGAGGGAGGATATCCATGTAGTTGGCTTCTCCGGGGATGGGGGCACGGCGGACATCGGGATTCAGTCCCTCTCCGGGGCCATTGACTCTGGCTACAAGTTCATCTACATCTGCTATGATAATGAAGCCTATATGAATACTGGCATACAGCGCAGCGGCCTGACCCCGTATGGCGCCACTACCTCCACCACTCCCAGCCCCTGCTTTGAAAACCGTCCCAAGAAGGACATGATGCGCATCGTGGCGGCGCACGATATCCCCTATGCCGCCACCGCTTGCACCTCCTACCCCTTGGACTATATGCAGAAGGTGGAGAAAGCGAGCAAGGTAAATGGCCCCACCTACATTCACGTCCTGGCGCCATGCCCCACTGGATGGGGTTTTCCCCCGGAGCGCACCATTGAGATTGGCCGCATGGCGGTGGAGAGCGGCATGTGGCAGCTCATGGAATTTGAGGGGGGTGAATTCCGCATCACCCACACGCCGCGCCGCAGGCGTCCGGTGGCGGAGTACTTTGAAGCCCAGGCGCGCTTCCGTCATCTGCGCCTGGAGGAAATTGAGGCTATCCAGCGTGAAATTGACGCAAGTAGGTAAGTTGGAGGAGAGTTGCTAGATGGAAGCTATGGAGGCCATTTTATCCCGACGTAGCATCCGTAGATATACTGCCGAGCCAGTTCCAGAAGAGATGATACAGGAGTTATTGGCTGCGGCGATGAGTGCTCCCTCGGCGGGAAACCAGCAGCCCTGGCACTTTATTATCATTGATGACCGCCGCATCCTTGGTGAGATTCCTACCTATCACCCCTATTCAAGCATGCTAAAACAAGCCCCCCTGGCCATCGCTGTCTGCGGGGATTTGACCTTGGAGTTTATGCGGGGGTACTGGGTGCAGGACTGCGCCGCCGCCACGGAGAATATTTTGATTGCTGCCCAGGCAAAAGGTCTGGGGGCGGTATGGCTGGGGGTCTATCCCGTGGAGGAGCGGGTCAAGGCCACCCAGAAACTGCTCGGCCTTCCGGAGCACGTGATACCGCTCTGTCTTATCTCCATCGGTTATCCCGCCGAGAAAAAGCCGCCGGCCAATCGCTATAATGCCTCTCGGATTCACCGTAACCGATGGTAACCTGCCTAGCAAGCCAAGCACGATTCTACAAAATCAAGTTGAGCGGGTTTTCCAGGTAGTGCTTCAGGCTTTGCAGGAATTTGGCCCCCAGGGCGCCATCCAGAACACGGTGGTCAATGGATAGCGTCAGCGTCATCATGGGCCTGATGACAATTTGGCCGTTTCTGGCCACCACTTTATCCGCGATGCGTCCCACCGCCAGAATCGCCGCTTCAGGCGGCTGAATGATGGCGTTGAAACTATCTATCTCAAACATTCCCAGGTTGGAGATGGTGAAGGTGCTGCCCGTCATCTCCTCCTTGGTGAGGTGGCGCTCCCTCGCCTTCTGTACTAGCTCAGCTCTATTTTTGGCAATCTCGGCCAAGGACTTCTTATCCGCCTGGCGGATGACTGGGACGACCAGTCCTCCCTCCACCGCGGTCACCAGGCCAATGTCTATCCGCTTGAAGAGTTTTACCCCTCTGTCAACGTAGGCACAGTTGAGAGACGGATTATCCTTAAGCGCCTTGGCCACCATCTTGATGATTAGGTCAGTTAGCGTGAGGCGAACTCCGGTCTGTTTTTCGATGACGGGAATCAGGCGCTGGCGCGTCTCCTCCAGCGACTCGGCCTCAACCTCCACGGTGAGGTAAAAATGAGGCGTTTTGAAGCTCTCCGTCATGCGGTGGGCGATAATCTCTCGCATGGTGGATAGTGGCGTTACTTCCTCTTCACCTGGCTCGGTTATGGCTGGGGTGGGTGGAGCCGCTGCCTTGCCCTCCTCAATAAACCGCAGAACGTCTTCCTTGGTGATTCTCCCGCCCGGCCCGGTTCCGGTGACCAGCGCTAGGTCAACATTATGCTCTCTGGCGATGTTCTTGGCCAGTGGCGAGGCCCTTATCTCTTCAGCCCTCTTGGGCGCCTCAGGCTCTTTGGGGGTTGCTTCTACGGGTGCTTTTTCTCTGGCCTGAGCCAGAACCGGCCCGGTAACCTCGGGTGCTTCTTCACCGGGCTGAAGAATGAAGGCGATGGTGGCTCCCACCAGCACCTCATCCCCAGCTTGAGCCATTATCTTGCTTAAAATACCTGATGCCTCTGCCTCAAGCTCAAAGGTGGTCTTCTCCGTCTCGATTTCCAGGATAACCTCCCCCTTTTCCACCCAGTCCCCCTCGTTCTTCAGCCACCTCACGATTTTGCCACTGGTCATGGCCTCGTCAAGCTTGGGAAAAATCACGGCAACCGCCATATACTACCTCCCAGTCTTCCTGAGGCTTTTTATTTGCCCATCAGTTCCCGGGCCGCCGCCTTGATGTTATCCTCGTTGGGGAGGACGTAATCCTCCATTTTGGGGTTGAAGGGGACTGGCGAATCAAGGGCGGCCACCCGCTTGATGGGGGCGTCCAGATAGTCAAAAGCCTTCTCGCTGATAATGGCGGCGATCTCGGCACCAAATCCGCCGGTGCGGCAGGCCTCATAAACCACCATGGCTTTGCCCGTCTTCTGCACTGAGCTCAAGATGATATCTTCATCTAATGGCTTTAGCGTCCGCGGGTCAACCACTTCTAGCTCAATCCCCTCCTTGGCCAGGTCTTGGGCAGCGTTGAGGGCGCGGAGCACGCAGCGTGAGTAGGCGACGACGGTGATATCCTTGCCCGGGCGCTTGATTTCCCCTTTCCCCAGCGGAATCAAGTACTCTTCCTCAGGAACCTCACATGCCTCACCATAGAGTTTCTTGTGCTCAATGAACATCACCGGGTTATCTTCCCGGATGCTTGACTTGAGCAGACCTTTGGCGTCATAGGCGTTGGAGGGCATCACCACAAATAGTCCGGGGATATGGGCGTAGATTGCTTCCAGGGACTGGGAATGGTGGGGCCCGGCGGCCACGCCGCCGCCACCCTGGGTGCGGATCACCACCGGCACCTTTACCATGCCACCGGTCATATAGCGGAGCTTGGCGATTTGATTGATGATCTGGTCGGCGGCGATGAAGGAGAAGTCAATATACATAATCTCGGCGACGGGCCGCATCCCGACCAAGGCTGCCCCCAGGGCAGCCCCGGCGATGGAAGCTTCCGCCAGCGGGGTATTTCGCACCCTCTCATGCCCGAACTCGTCCACCAGCCCTAGAGTTACTTTATAGGAGCCGCCATATTCAGCGATCTCCTCTCCCATCAAAAAGACCTTGGGGTCACGCTTCATCTCTTCGCGGAGCGCTTCCCGTATTGCCTCTCTATAGGTTAACTCTCGCATGCTAACCCCCTTCCTTATGCGTAAATGTCCTCAAGAGCCTCTTCCACTTTGGGCTCGGGGCTTTCCTGGGCGAATTTGACCGCCTCATCAAGCTCCCGCAGCGTGGCGTTGTGAATCTCCTCAATCTCGGCTTCAGTAGCTATCTTGTTCTCTAGTAATTGGCGGCGCAGCCGGTCAATCGGGTCTTTCTTCTTCCATTCCTCCACTTCCTCTTTGCTGCGGTAGCTGGTTCCGGGGTCGCCCATATGGTGGCCGACGGTGCGGTAGGTATTGCCCACCACCAGAATGGGGCCCTCACCTTTGCGGCACTTCTCAATGGATTCCCTGGCCACCTCGGCCACGGCGATGGCGTCATTACCATCCACGGTTATTCCGGGAATCCCGTAGGCCTTGGCCCGGTCGGCAAGGTCGGTGAGCCTGGTGTAGTCCCTCATGGGAGTGCTCTGCTGGAACTGGTTGTTCTCGCAGACAAAGAGCACCGGCAGAGACCATATCGCGGCCAGCCCCACGCCCTCATGGAAGGCGCCCGAGTTGGTGGCCCCGTCGCCGAAGAAGGCCACCACCACCCGGTCTAGGTTCTGCATTTTACATCCCAGGCCGACCCCGGCGGCGATGGGTATGCCATCGCCCACGATGCCGGTAGCCCCGAGGATATTGCGCTCAACGTCGGCGATGTGCATCGAGCCTCCCTTGCCCCGGCAGTAGCCGGTTTCTTTGGCGAAGAGCTCAGCCATCATCCGATCAAGTCTGGCTCCCTTGGCGATGATATCACCGTGACCGCGGTGGGTGGTGATGATGTAGTCATCTTCCCTCAGAAAGGCACACACCCCGGCCGGGATAGCTTCCTGGCCGATGGAGGGGTGGATGAAGCCGGGCAGCCCCTTGCGGTACTCGGTGATGGCCCTCTCCTCAAAGAACCGGATTCTCACCATGGTGGCGTAGATTTCTTTAAGCTTGGCAGCGTCCATCTCTGGCATAAGTCTCCTCCTCTTCTGGAAATCGGCCCAAGTTAGCCTACCATACCGCGCGAGCGCTGGTCAAGGCTAACCTTGCGGAGGATATCTTGAGGGAGTATAATCTTCCTAGCCCGTTTCGGGCTGAATTCCGCGGTCTAAGGAGGTACGCCAGTGAAGATAACTGACCTGCGTGTCTTGCGGACGCAGGGCGCCCATGCCAACTGGACTTTCGTCAAGCTCTATACTGATAGTGGTCTCACTGGGGTGGGGGAGGCAAGTTTAGAGCGCTTTGATGAGCCGGTGGCTAAGGCGCTCGAGTCATTCAAGGATTTCCTCGTGGGCAAGGACCCCTTCCAGATTGAATATATCTGGAACGCCCTCTACAAGGGGACCTTCTGGCATGGCCAGCTCATCATCCTTACCGCCTTAAGCGCCGTGGAGCAGGCGTTACTGGATATCAAGGGGAAGGCGCTGGGTGTGCCCATCTACGAGCTCCTGGGCGGGAAATTGCGGGATAGGGTGAGGGCCTATGCCAATGCCTGGGCTTTCCAGCGCGTGGTCACCGAGATGACGGCGGAGGATACTCCGGAGTCTGTGGCCAAAAATGCTCTCAGGATGGTGGAAAAAGGTTTTACCGCCATGAAGTGGGACCCCTTCCGCCACGGTGGCCAGGTCATCCCCAAATCAGAGGAGGAATTTGCCATCGCTTGTGTTAAGGCAGTGCGGGAGGCAGTAGGGCCATCGGTGGATTTGCTTATCGAGTGCCATGGCCGCTTCAACATGCTGAGCGCCATCCGTATGGCCCAGAAGCTGGAGCCGTTTGACCCCTTCTTCTATGAGGAGCCCATCCCGCCTGATAACATTGATGCCATGGCCGAGGTACAGCGTGCCATCAACCTGCCCATCGCCACCGGGGAGCGCCTCTACACCCGCTGGGACTTCCGCGCTCTTCTGGAGAAGCAGGCGGCGCGCATCATCCAGCCTGACATCTGCCATTGTGGGGGTATAATGGAGCTGAAAAAAATCGCCGCCATGGCCGAGGCCTACTACGTCTCGGTTCAGCCACACAATTCCAACGGTCCTATTTGCGTGCTGGCCAGCCTGCATCTGGACGCCAGCATTCCTAACGTCATCTTTCAGGAGTTCTTCTACCCCTACCTTGAGCTCTACAACGAGATGCTCACCGAGCCGATCAAGTATGAAAATGGCTACCTCGAGATTCCCAACGGTCCTGGTATCGGCGCGGACCTCAATGAGAAGTTCATCCTCAAGCGGCCCCCGGTGCCCCAGCCGCAGCTGGCCACCTGGATTGGCTCTTACTGGTAATGGTGAGCAGAGAGGAGGCCATGCTATCTTCTTCAAGCAACCACTGGGATGAGACGGCGGAGATCGTCATCATCGGCTATGGGCTGGCTGGCGCCGTGGCGGCGATAACCGCCCACGACCTCGGGGCCAGCGTCTTGATTTTGGAAAAACAAAGCGCTGAATCTCATTGCAGTTGCAGCAGCCTCTCCATGGGCATTTTTCTATCTCCCTCTGACGCCGACCGGGCCACTGAGTACATGCTGGCGTTAAATCAGGTGGGGGGCGAGTCAGGGGTGCTGTGGACTGACCTTGACACCATCCATGCCTGGGTGAAATACGTGGCGCAGAATAAGGACTGGATAACAAGGCTTGGGGGCAAGGTCAAATTCTTCTCCCGGGGTGGGGAATTCCCCGAGCTTCCTGGGGCAGACAGCATGGAGTTATGGAAGTATCAAGGTAATGGCCTGCGCCTGATGCAGTTCATGTATCACCAGGTAGCCTTGCGGAAAATCAGCGTCTGGTACCAGACGCCGGCCCAGCGCTTGCTCACCGGTAGGGATGGGCGGATAATCGGGGTGAGGGCGGTTGACGAGCGGGGTAGATCGCCGAGGGTGGTGAACATCAGGGCGCTCCGGGCGGTGATACTGTGCAGCGGGGGCTTTGAGGGCAATGAGGCGATGAAGCTGCAGTACCTCAGGGTGTATCCTATGTATTTCGCCGGGGGCACGGCCAACACCGGGGATGGTATTAAGATGGCGCAGCAAGTTGGCGCTGACCTCTGGCATATGAACTGCGTCTCGGCACGCCTGTGTGCCAAATTTCCTGATTTCCCAGTAGCTTTCTTCATTGACTTCAGCGGTGGTGGGTGGAGCCAGCGCGCTATGGCGGAGGCGAAGGGGAAAGCCGCAGCTGGTTTTATCTTCGTTGATAAGTATGGGCGGCGCTATATGAATGAGGATTTAAAGCCCCATGCCGCCGCTTATGACCTTGGCCTGTTTGACTCTCGCAGGCTGGAGTACCCCCGGGTGCCCAGCTACCATATCTTTGACCAGAGGAGGATGGAGCGTGGCCCCCTGGGCCAGGTTACCAGCGGCCCCTCAGGCCCCCAGCAGCTCTATAAGTGGAGCCGGGATAATCTGGTTGAGCTGCGGAGGGGATGGATTATCCGCGGCCAGACGGTGGCTGAGCTTGCCGGCAACATCGGGGTGCCCCCGGCCAATCTTGAGAACACAGTGCAGCTTTGGAATAAGTATTGTCAGGTTGGCAGGGACCCTGATTTTGGCCGCAACCCCTTGGGGCTTGTTCCTCTGGACACGCCACCATTCTACGCCATCAAACTATTTCCCGGTGGCTCCAATACCCAGGGAGGCCCCAGGCGGAACCACCGGGCGCAGGTGGTGAACCCGTTCGGCGAGCCCATTCCCGGCCTGTATGCGGCGGGGGAGTGCGGCTCCGTCTTTGGCATGCTCTACCCAGCTGGCGGAGGTAATCTAGCGGAATGCATTGCCTTTGGCCGTATTGCCGCTGAGAACGCGGTAAAGGAAAGTTAGAGCGTAATCTGACTGGGATTTCATAGACATAGAAAGGATTTAAGGAGGGAAAGCGTGGCAAGGAGAGAGCTTAAAGGTAAAGTGCAGACGGTGCTGGGCTTGATTGCGCCTGAGGAGCTAGGCATTACCCTGCCTCACGAGCATCTCATCTGCGATGCCACCACCTGGTTTTACGAGCCCGAGGAGGCTTCGGAAAGACGGCTGGTGCGGCATCCGGTGAGCTTAGAAATCCTCTGGTGGCTGCGCTACCATCCTTTTCAAAACTGGGATGACCTGCAGATACTGGATGAGAAAGTGATAATTGATGAGGTGCTCATCTATAAGGCCCTGGGTGGTAAGTCAATCGTTGAGCTCACGGTGAGAGGCCTTTACCCTGACCCCCCGGCGGTGGCGCGCATCTCCCGAATCACCGGGGTAAACATCATCATGGGCACCGCCTACTACGTGGAGCAGTCCTACCCGGCGACCAAGGTTGATATGGATGCCAAGAGTGAGGAGGAGATCGCCGAGGAATTTATCACCGATATCATCGAGGGCTTTGGCCATACCGGGATACGGGCCGGGATTATCGGGGAAATCGGCTGCTCCTGGCCCTTGGCCGATAATGAGAAGAAGGTGCTGCGCGCCGGCGCCCACGCCCAAAAAGCCACCGGGGCGGCGATAAATGTGCACCCTGGCCAGAATGAGATGGCGGCTATGGAATGTATCAAGGTGCTGGATAAGGCTGGAGCTGACCTTAGTCGTGTTATTGTAAGTCACATTGACCGCGCCGTGAGGGAGCCGAAAAATCGTCTTGAGCTGGCCAAGACCGGTTGCACCCTAGAATATGACCTCTTCGGGAGGGAGGGTTATTACCCCACGCGTTTTCGCGTTCTGGATATTCCCAATGACGCCCAGCGCATCAACGAGCTGAAGGAGCTCGCTGACAACGGCTTTCAGAATCAGCTCCTCATCTCCCAGGATAACTACACCAAAAGCTCGCTCTGCCGCTACGGTGGCTGGGGGTACGGGCATATCCTGCGGGATGTGGTGCCAGTGATGAAAATCAAGGGGCTCTCCCAGGAGCTGATAGATGCCATGCTCATTGAGAACCCCAAACGGCTGCTCACCTTTGTTTAGATAAAATTAGGGTGCCAGGGAGATAAGCTCACTGGCACCCTGTTGTGTGGCTCTTTACTTTTAATTCATTCTCTGGCAGTGATGTAGCCGCAAGGAAGGTCACTGGGGGAAGTACTGCAGCGTGCCGTCAGTGACCACCACGGCCCTGGCCTTATCGCCATAGCGCTCTTTCAGCCTCTCCAGAATCTCCGCCCAGCTATTTAAGATGGTGATTTTGTCCATCGGGCCCACCCAGTCCAGCCCGGCCTTATCCAGGTAAGGGCCGAGGGCGAACATACACTTGACTCTGGAGGGCAGCTTGGTCTGCGGGCCCCACAGCCGTCCGCCCGTCTTTACCCCAAAGCTGCGGGCGAGGTAATGGCAGATCTGTCCCTCGGGGATATTGCCGATGATGACTAGGTCACCGCCGTCCTCTTTGAGCATCTTGCCGCCCAGAGGCACCACCAGCGCCGCCTCATTCGCCTTGGCGTAGGCGTTGGCGATGACGATGTCGGCATCGCGCGGCGTCTCGGTGGCGTAAATCTTACGTGCCATTTTGACCCCCTCCCGATGCGCCTCAACCAGGTCACCGACGAACAGCCCGATGGTATCCCGCTGCATATTGACCAGCGCGTTAACCGAGACATCCAGCCCGGCCATTCTGGCCACCTCTTCCATGTCCAGCCGCATGGCGTTGTCATCAACCCTGCCCCAGGTGTCAAGCACCATGGTGCCAGCCTCCGAAATCTGACACATATGGCGGTGGTTATACTCTATGGTGTCAATGTGAGCTACACCGGGGAGGATCATCTTGCCTCCGCCACCGAAGCCGGAGGTGGGATGGGGCACGATTGACCCCATGGCGATCTTCAAATCGCAGGCCATGAATTCGCTGTTGATGTAGACCGGCGTTCCCCGAGACGTCTTGCCCAAGTAAGTGCAGTTCTCGTAGGGATTGTGGTTGTAGACTGGGAATCTCAGCGGTATATCTTCGCCCAGCTTCTTCTGGAAGTCCATGAGCTTCATGGCGCCATGGGCGCCGATGGCGGCAATAAATCTGATGTTCTCATCTTTGATGCCGCCCTCTTTCAGCTCTTCCAGCACGTAGGGGACTAGTTCAGCGAGCTTGGTGGGGCGGGTGAGGTCATCAAAGATAATCACCACCTCTTTTTTGCCCCGGGCAAGCTCAGCGATGCGCGGGGTGCCGATGGGGTGAAGAAAGGCCTCCCGTATCTGCTGGTCGCTGAGCTTGGGGGCGTTCTCCCCCGGCATTCGGGGGACGAGCACCTCCCAGGAGTCGGGGAAGTCAAGCTCAAGCTCACTGTCCCCGTACCAGGGAAACTGCGGCACTTTGACAATCATGAGACTACCTCCAAGGTGTTTCTCGGGCCAAAATCAACATCAGCATATCTTCTAACAGAGCTGCTCCCTTTGTCAAGAAGGCTTCAGGCTACAGGATGGGGCCGGTGGTGTACATGACGATTGGCTCCCGGTAGCCGGAGCGCATCTCCCGTTTGGTCAATTTACCGGAGGCGACGGCGATAATCTCCTCAAACAATCGGTCAGCCACCTGCTCAATAGACTGCGTGCCCTCAATTATGGTGCCAGCGTAGATATCAAAGAACTCGCTTTCTAGATGGTCCCGCGGTTTGCTCGGTTTGCTGACCACGGCTATCTGGGGGAGTATCGGGATTTCGCCCAGCCAACCGGGTGGGCAACGGAAGCTGGAAGATATGCCACCACCGACGTTGTAAATATGTATCTGTGCCCCCGCCGCGGCTTCTCCACTGACCAGTTCGCTGGTCATGGCTGAGCCATCCATGAAGAACAGCCCTTTACCTTTTGGCTTTTCCGCATATTCCAGCACGCCCTGCAGGGGCGAGGTGCCTGTTTTGGCTAAAGCCCCCAGGGATTTCTCCTCAATCGTGGTCAGGCCCTCGGCGATATTGCCCCGGGTGGGCTGGCTACCTCTGATATCCTCCCCGGTGGCCTTAATCCTCGCCTCCATCCGGTCCACCGCCTCCCGGAACCGCCTGGCCACCTCCTCATTTATGGCTCGCTTGGCCAGCAGGTGGTCAGCGCCGATGACCTCCGTGGTCTCGGAGAAGATGGCGGTGCCTCCTTCAGCGATGAGCCGGTCAAAAACTCGCCCGGTAACCGAGTTGCCGGCGATACCTGAAACGGCGCTGGAACCACCACACTTTACCCCGATGGTGAGGTAGCTTAAGGGGAAGGGCTTGCGTTGTAGCTGGGATGCTTCCGCAACCATGCTGCGGGTTATCGCCAATCCTCTGTCCATTAAGTCCTGGAAGCCGCTACTTTCCATGATGGTCAGGACCTCAACGCGTTTTTTGGATTTGGCTATCTCCTCGCCGATTTTGCCGGGAGATGGATTTTCACAGCCAATGCCCACCACCAGGGCGGCGGCGACATTGGGGTTGCTCCCCAGCCCGGCCAGAACCCGCAGAGCGCGGTCATTGTCATCTTTGAGCCGAACGCAGGGATGGGTGTGGATGATGGGCGTGGCACCCGGCACCGCATCGGCGATGACCGTGGCCATCTCATTGGCGCACCTCCCGCTTGAGATCACCGCCACGTGGTTACGCACCCCCACCGAACCATCAGGTCTCTCATAGCCTAGAAATTCCATTACCCGACCTCCTTTGGGGGAGGGAGCAGAGCGCTTTCCACGTTGTGGACGTGGATGTAATCCCCCTTATTGATTGCCTGGGTAGCTAGACCAATAACTTCTCCGTATTTGAGGACCTTGTCTCCCCGGCCAATATCAGCTACCGCCAGTTTATGCCCAAAAGGTACCGCTTGTTGGGCCTTTACCTCACCTATGATTCGTCCTGAGCTTGAGGCCAGGCTCACCATCTCCCCCGCCTCAATGTCATTCAGGGCGGTGGCGGTGTTATCTTTGGGGTTTATTACCAGCGCTCTTTTCATGGCATCACCTCCTTTGCTTCCGGCCAATAATATACCATATTGGATGGACAAAGGAGTAGCCAGCTTTACCTTTGAGCCGAGCCTGAAGAGAGCCGCTCTATGACCATACCCCGCTTCCGGGTATGACCAGATTATCAAAGTGGTCTTCCAGAGGGTAGGTGCCGTACTTGTGGATGGTTTCCACCATGGCCAGGTAGTTCTCCGGCTTCACCCCGCTGTGAATTGAGTTGCTGGACATGCAGATAAGGCCGCCTCCCTTGCCGCCCTTTCTGATGCACTCCTTGGTGGCCTGGCGCACCTCATCTGGAGTTCCCCAGGTGAGGAGCGGGCCACAGTCTATATTGCCCAATAGACAGATTCGGTGCCCGTACTTGGCCTTGGCCTCTCCCATGTCCATGCCCGCCTCAGGGTCAATGGGATGGATGCCGTCCACGCCGGTATCGACGATCTGGTCAAACAGTGGCCACAGCAGCCCGTCACTGTGCTTGATCAGGAGCGCCCCGTTCTGGTGAACAAACTCGACGATGGCTTTGAGATAAGGCATGAGGAACTCGGCGGCCATCTTGGGAGATACCATCGGGCCGTTGGTGGTGGCGTAGTCTCCGTTGATGAAGAAGAAGTCCGCCCCGACTTCAAGGCAGTTCTTGATATACCTCAATTGGTAATCCAGAACGCGCTGGCTGATCTGCTTCACCAGCTCAGGGTTCCGTATCATATCCATGAACATGGTGACATCGCCGAGGAAGCTCTCTTTCACGATGTCAAAGATGTCCGTGGCGCCGCAGATGATGGCTCTTTCCCCCTTGAACCTTTTCACTGCTTCCCGGAGCTTGTCATAGCGCCAGTCTTCATCAGGGTCAGGCATGACGTAGCGCTCAAAGTCACCCTCCGATTTTATCGCCGGCTCCTGGGGAATGCCTCCGGCCTCGGTGGAGAACTTGACCAGCGCTCCCCACTGGTCGCGGTAAAGCCTTTCCCCCTCGTTTACCAGCTCGTAGCGCCAGGCAGTGTTTTTGTCCGGGAGCCCAATGCCGTCAGCGTCCATCAGCACGTGAAAATCCTCATTGGAGATGCCCGGTTTTATCGCCTCCCTCACCTTCTTGTCCACCAGGAACTCAAAGTGGGGTACTCTGTCTGGCTCTTGGCGCTTCAGCGCTCTGTGGATTCTCTCTAGCCCGTTCATTTCCGCCTGTCCTTAAATTTAAGATTTCCCGATGAGCCTTTTGGCCTCGATAACAGCGTCAACCGCATCTTTGCCGTAGGCGTCAGCGCCGATCTGCTCAGCATAGGCCGGGGTCACCGAGACGCCGCCCACCATCACTTTAATCTTATCCCGGAGCCCCTCTGCTTTCAGCGCCTCTATCGTTTCGGCTAGATGAGGTATGGTGGTGGTGAGCAGAGCTGACATGCCCAGGATGTGATAGTCACCCTCCCTCACCGCCTTGAGGAAGGTCTCGGTGGGAACGTCTATACCCAGGTCAGTTACCTCCCATCCGTTTCCCTCCAGCATCATGATGACGATGTTTTTCCCGATGTCATGGATGTCACCCCTGACCGTGCCGATGGCGTATTTCCCCATGGTGGCGCCGCCAGCCTTAGTCAGCGCTGGTTTCAGGCGTGCCAGGGCTTTCTTCATCGCTTCTCCGGAGACCAATAGCTCGGGGAAGAAGTATTCTCCCTCCTGGAATCTCCTCCCCACTTCATCCAAGCCGGGAATGAGTCCCTTATCCAATATCTCCTTGGCTGCCACCCCGGCCTCCAGGGCGGCTTCGGTCAGCGCTTCAGTCTGCTCTATATCTCCTGATATCAGGCTATCTTTGAGCTTTTCCAGGTCAAACATTTTACCCCCCTTGAAAGTGGATGCAGCGCCTTTGCCCTTTTGGGGCGGCTTTGCCGCTAATTCAGGCGATAATTTAACTCCTCCAGTGCTGGAATTCCGCTTAACTATTGTACAACAGCACTGCCTGCTGCTTATAGTCTACTGCCCGATCATTTGGTTCGGGAGCCACAGGGCTATCTGAGGGTTAAAGATGACTATCATCAAGCCAACGAACTGAATCCCCATGAAGGGCCAGACAGATTTCACGATATCCAGCATGGTGACCTCGGAAGGGGCCACCCCTTTCACGTAGAACATACCCTGGCCGAAGGGAGGGGAGAGGTAGGCCATCTGGATGTTCATCACGAAGAGGACGCCAAACCATACCGGGTCAAAGCCCAGCGAGGTGACAATGGGAATGAAGAGGGGTACGGTGAGAAAAAGGATACCCAGCCAGTCTATAATCATGCCCAGCACGATGATTATCAGCTGCATGACGATGATGATGCCCAGCGGGCTTACCGGCATGGCCAGCATCAGCTGTTTGATGAAATTGGCACCACCCGCCAGTTCATACACCGATACCAGTGACAGTGAGCCGAAGGCAAGCCAGGCCATCATACAGGTTGCCTCCAGCGTGGGGTAGAGAGATTCTTTAACCAGCGTCCAGTTGAACTTGCGGTGAACCATCGCCGAGAGGAAGGCGCCAATGCTGCCCACGGCCCCGGCTTCGGTCGGCGTCGCCAGGCCACCGTAAATTGAGCCCAGAACCATGATGATGATGAGCCCGGGCAGGATGAGGCCCTTGCCCAGGGCCAGCTTCTGGAGGAAGGTGATCTGTCTCTCTTCCGGAGGTGCCGGCGGGCCGAGCTTGGGGTTGATGAGGCATCTCACCACCACATAGGTGCAGTAGCCCGCGGAGAGCATAAGTCCCGGGAATACCCCGCCCATGAACAGTTTGCCCACCGAGGCTCCGGTTACCAGCCCATAAACGACGAAGACGATGCTGGGTGGAATCAGCGTGCCCAGGCCGCCCCCGGCCATAATCGCGCCGCAGGCAATTTGTTTGCTGTAACCGTACCGAAGCATGATGGGAAGTGCAATGAGAGTAAGGCTGACCACCGCCGCCCCGATGATGCCTGACATGGCGGCCATGATGGTGCCAACGATGATGGAAGTTATGGCTAGTCCGCCCCCTACCGGCCCGAACCATACCCGCACGGCGCGGAAAAGGTCCTCCACCACCCCAGATTTCTGCAGCACATTGGCCATGAGGATGAACATAGGGCCGGCGATGAAGACATAGCTCTTCATAAAGCCGGTGACGCGGTTGAGGACGATTTCCAGGCTATTTGGTCCCCAAAGCAGCAGGGTGATGACCACCGCCATGGTGCCGGTAACAAAGGCCATCGGCAGACCGGCCAGAAGCAGCACAAACATGCCGACGACGATGAATATGCTGAGCGGTACAATATCGATATCGAGATTCAATCTAGCCTCTCCCCTTTCACGACCATGTGGAAGTCCCGGATGGCCTTGGCCAGACCTTGGAGCAGTATCAGCAGGCCGCCCAAGGGAATTGTCAGCCTGACCGGCCAGACGATGGGCCGAAAACCGGTAATAAGCTTTTCATTCAGCAGGAAGGATTCCCAGCCCCGGATTGCCCCTATCCAGAGCAGGATGCCGCAGAAGATGACAAATCCTGGCAGGGTGAGCAAGTCAAGGAGTGATTGGATTCGGGGAGGAAGACGGACGAAGAGCACGTCCATTCTGACATGGCGGTCCTTTAAATGGGTGTAAGCCCCGCCGACCACATAGACAGCACCAGCCTGAAATAAGGTGACATCAAAAACCCATATCTGGGGGTTACCGAATATCCGCATTAATATATTGAAGCCGATGAGAAGCATCACCGAGAGTAGCAGGAAAGAGAAAATCTTTCCGCTCCACTCGCTTATCTGGTCAATGGTATGCAGAAACCGCTTCATCTTTTTCCTAGGTTATACTTGGGGGAAACAGGTGGTGTCCACCTGCTTCCCCCAGTAACTTTTGGCGTGCCGAGGGTTAATCCTAGCCGCCCTCTATCGTGGCTAGGAAGTCCTCAACGGCTTTGATGATCATCCTACCTTCCTCGGTTTCTGAGCCGCGCTTCTTCTGTTCCTCGGCAATCAGCCGCTTTATCTCCTTGGTGAACTCGGGATCCCAGACCACCATCTCAGCGCCCGCTTCGGCCAAAGTCTGGGCGGCGATCAGGTCGTCGTAGCCGCTCAGCGTCCAGGCATCGATATTTTGCCAATCGGCAGCAACCTGGACTATCTCCTTGAGGTCGTCAGGGAGCGAGTTCCACGCCTCCCCGTTCATGACCATAACGGCGACAGCACCCATATAGTAGTCGCCAGGTCTGGAGTAGTATGGGGCGATCTCGGCGTAGCCCATCCTCATGTTCATGGCCGGTGATCCCCAGTCAGAGGCCTCAATGAGGCCGGTGGACAGGGCGGTGTAAACTTCGGCTCCGGGGATGGTGAGCACGTCAGCCCCCAGGGCAGCCCAGACCGGTGCCATTGTCTCCGGGGCCCTTATCTTCAGCCCCTTGACATCCTCAAAGCCGCGGATGGGTTTCTTGGAGACGATTGATTCGCCGGCGAAGGTGTAGAAGCTGGGAGCTAGGAATTGGAGGTCCCATTTGCCATACAGGTCTCTCGCCAGGTCGTTGCCGCCTCCGGCGTAGAGCCACATAAGGGTGCGTGGATAGTCACCGATGATTATACTGGCAGACTCATAGGCCACAAACGCCGGGTCTTTCCCGGAATAGTAGCCTCCACCGGATTGCATTATCTCCACCACCCCGCTTCTCAGGGCGTCAAAATACTCGGTGTAGGGCATCAGTGCTCCGGAGGAGAACGCCTCAATCTGAATCCGGCCGTTGCTCATATTCCTGACGTTATCGGCAAACATTTGATTGGCCTTGAACAATAGCTCAGCCTCAGACCACATGCTCACCATTCGCCACTTGTACACCTTCTCGGGCTGAGCTGGTGCTGGCGCCGGTGCTGGTGTTGGGGACGGAGCTGGCGCAGGAGCCGGTGCCGGGGCCGGAGCTGGTGCTGGAGCTGGAGTTGGAGCCGGTGCTGGCGCAGGAGCCGGTGCCGGAGCTGGTGCCGGTGCTGGCGCGGCACAGGCGGTGGCAACTAAGCTGACCACCAGTAGCAGCCCCAGCATACTTAGCCATGTTTTTCTGCTCACTTCCTTTCCTCCTCTAAAATATTACCATACCGTAGCAAACTCTTCCCTTTGAAAGCTATCACCCCCTATCATCTTTTTGAGGTAAAAGCACCCTTCTCGTTTGAGCCGTAAGGTCAAACTTATCTTCTTTGCCCAATTTGGCAAGCCGGAGATAGCTAAAGGATATACCATTATTCCTCTCTGTTCAACGGACTTTTGGCCGTGTACCAAAGTTCGCCTCGTGGTCAGAAGCTGGTGTACTTTGGTCCGCTTCCACTTTGTGCTAAAATGGTAGCATGACCGAGTTGCGTGCCGAAGTTGACCCCGCTCAGGGGCAGCCGGATACGATCACCATAATGCTGGCTGATGACCACCCTCTGCTCCGCCAGGCGCTGAGAAATGTCCTGGAGAAGCAGGCTGATTTCAAAATCATCGCCGAGGCCGGCGATGGTGAGGAGGCGGTGAAATTAGCCACGGAGCTGGTTCCGGATGTGGTGATTATGGATATAGGTATGCCCAAGCTCAATGGTCTTGAAGCCACGCGGCAGATCAAGGAGAAGTGTCCCCGCATCGCCATACTGGTGCTTACCGTTCACGATGATAGCGAGCATATCTTGGGCATACTTGAAGCCGGCGCCGCTGGGTATCTCACCAAGAGCGTCTTCGGTGACGAGGTGGTCTGTGCCGTGCGTGGGGTGGCTGCTGGGGAGACGGTGCTATCTCCCTCAATCTCGCAGCGGATAATCAAACACGCGTTGCGCCATATCGCCAAGCCCTTGCCTCTGGACGTCGGTGAGAAGATTACCAGCCGGGAGCTAGATATCCTGAGGCTGGCGGCAAAGGGCCTGAGCAATAAGGATATCTCGCTCAAATTAGACCTCAGCCTACGCACCGTTAAGGGGCATCTCTCGGAGATTTTTTCCAAGTTGAACGCCGGCAGCCGCACCGAAGCGGTGATCACTGCGCTGCGCGCTGGTATCCTCACCATTGATGACCTCAACTGAGGTGGTGGATGGTAAAATGATGAGTCGCTCGGAGCTAGGCAGGCTTGCCCGCAACGTTCATTTCTGGATTATCCTCATCATCACCGCTGCCATCGCCATTATCTATTATGAGTGGAGCAATTGGTTTCCCTGGTTCTGGCGCTATTTTGTTTTTGAGTTTGCCAACGAGCTTATCGGTAGCCTTTTCTTCATCCCCTTCCTCTACGCTTCCCTCGTCTTCTGGTGGCGGGGCTCTCTCTTCGTTTGGGTGCTGTCTCAGGCGGCGGTATTTCCCCTTCTGCTCTATTACCGCTCCAGCATTGAGGATGTGCTGATCAATGTGGCACTGTCCTTCGTTCCGCTGACGGCGGTGATGATTATCACCATGGAGCTAAAGTGGCGCGAGCGCCAGAGACAAATTATGGTGGAGCGGGAGCGAGAGCGCCAAGTGTACATGTCTGAGATCTTCAGGGCCCAGGAGAATGAGCGCCAGCGCATTGCTCAGGAGCTTCATGATGATACCACCCAGGAGCTGCTGGTGATAGCCAACCGTGCGCAAAATCTGGTGTCTGGTGACCATGGCCAATCTTCGCCCATGGTGCGGGAGCAGGCGGAATGGATACGGGATGCCGTGCTTAAGCTCTCAGAAAATGTGCGACGGCTCAGCCTGGACTTAAGGCCAAGCGTTCTGGATGACATCGGGCTTGTTCCTGCGGTCAGATGGCTGGCTGACCGCTTAAATCAGGAGGACGGCATCAATACCAAGGTGGTGGTGAGTGGCCAGGAGAGGAAGCTGCGCCCGGAAGCTGAGGTCACCATTTTCCGCATCATCCAAGAGGCCTTAAATAACGTCAGGCGCCATTCCCAGGCCAGCGAGGCGGTGGTCACCCTGGACTTCGCCCCCCAGTCACTCAAGATAACGGTGCAGGACAATGGCAACGGCTTTTCGCTCAAGGAGACGCTCAGTAGCCTTGCCAGCAAGGGTAAGCTAGGGCTGATCGGAGTGCAGCAGCGAGCTAGACTACTCAACGGCACCTGTGTCATCTGCTCCCAGCCTGGTGAAGGCACCTCGGTCTCGGTTGAGATAGCCGGGTAGCTAAGCTTGTTACATTATTTAATTATTAGCCCCCCAGAGGTGCTGGTTTCCCCGCAGGATTCCCTCAAGCGTTTTTAAGTTTGGTTTCGGTATCCTTTTGTTGACAACCATTTTCGGGCCAGTTTACAATGGGCACGAGAAATAACACCAAACTAGGAGGCGAGCTTGATGGAGAGACCCAAGGTAGTGCGCGTGGACAAAAAGATTGACCGCCATTACATCAAGGAGGAGTATGAAGGGCTGGCCAAGGTCAATGCTGAGCTGGTGCTCGCTGAATGCGAGACCGAGGAGGAGATAATTGAGGCGACCAAGGACGCGGACGCGGTGCTGACCATGTTTGCCCCGCTGACCCGCCGCGTCATGGAGGCGTCCCCCAAATTGAAGGTGATCGTCCGCTATGGCATTGGCTATGATACCGTGGACGTGGACGCCGCCACCGATAATGGAATCCTGGTGGTCAATTTCCCCGATTTCTGCCTGCGGGATGTGGCGGACCACACCCTGGCCTTGCTCTTGGCCTGCGCCCGAAAGGTGGTTTACTATAATAACCTGACCAAGCAGGGCTACTGGCCTGAGTACAGCGAGCAGGCGCAGACGATCAGGCCCGTCTATGGGGAGACGCTGGGGCTGATCGGCTGTGGCAACATCGGGCGGACGGTGGCCCGGAAGGCGAAATGCTTTGACTTAAGGGTGCTGGGCTGTGACCCGTATGTGGATAAAGCCGTGGCCGAGGAGGCCGGCATAACTCTAGTGAGCATGCCCGAGCTGCTGAAAGAGTCAGACTATGTCTCGGTGCACACTTTTTTGAGCAAGTCAACTTGGCATCTCATCGGGGAGAAAGAGTTCCGGCAGATGAAGCCAACTGCCTATTTCATCAATACCTCGCGCGGTCCGGTGGTTGATGAGGCGGCGCTGATCAAGGCGTTGCAGGAGAAGTGGATCGCCGGGGCGGGGATTGACGTCTTTGAGCAAGAGCCGGTCCAGCCCGATAACCCCCTGCTCAAGATGGATAATGTCGTCGTTTCTCCCCACGCGGCTGGTGTCTCTCAGGCTTCGGTGAGTAACTTGAGGAGGCGGGTGGGGGAGGAGACCGCCAGGGTGCTCAGCGGCCACTGGCCCCAGAACTGGGTGAATAAAAACGTCAAGCCCAAGGTGCCGCTGGTCAAGGAGGAGTAGATAAGCCTTTACGTCCGCTTGAATATCCGGAAGGAGAGGTTTTATGAAGGACAGGCCGAAGATCACCAGAATAGAGGTGCACCAGTTTGAGTATGAGATCCGGGACGTGGGCCTGGAGCCAGTCCTCTCCCTCCCCGTCTACGAGCCGGGCTCGGTTATCTCTCTGGTTGCCCACGCCATCAGAATCTTCACTGATATAGGCATCACCGGGGAATACGTGGGCGGGCGCCCCACCGAGTATGCGGCCATGCCCATGATTGCCCGCCGTATCATTGGGCGCAATGCCCTGGATAGAGAGGGCATCTACAATGACCTCAAGCTGACCCTGCGCCAGGTCGCCCGCATGGGGATGAGCCAGGTGGACATCGCCCTGTGGGACTTGGCCGGCAAGTTCTATGGGGCTCCCATCTATGAACTCTTGGGCGGGAGCAGGATTAGTCTGCCCTGTTACGCCAGCACCTACGTGGGGGATAACCAGCCCGGGGGCTTGAGCAGCCCCGAAGCCTACGCCGATTTCGCTGAGCAATGCCTGGAGATGGGATATCCGGCCTACAAGATACATCCTTGGGTGGAGGCGCCCATCGAGCGTCATCTGGCCACGATACACGCCGTGGGCAAAAGGGTAGGGGGTAAGATGGACCTGATGCTTGACCCCTTCTGCGCCATCAAGACCTTTGGCGACGCCCTGAAGCTGGGATGGGCCTGTGATGAGGAGAAGTTCTTCTGGTGGGAGGACCCGTTTCGGGATGGGGGTATCTCCGCCTTTGCCCATCGCAAGCTGCGCCAGCTGGTGAAGACGCCTCTTTTGCAGTTGGAGCACGTGCGGGGACTGGAGCCTCACGTTGACTTCATTCTCGCCGAGGGCACCGATTTCGTACGGGGTGACCCCGATACTGATGGTGGCGTCACTGGGGTGATGAAGATCGCCCACGCCGCCGAGGGCTTTGGCCTGGATATCGAGCTTCACGCCCCCACCGGCCCGGTGCGCCGCCACCTGATGGCGGCGATACACAACAGCAACTACTACGAGATGGCGCTGGTTCACCCCAAGGCGCCCCTCACCCCGAGCCCGCCCGTCTATAAAGATGACTACCGGGACGGTCTGGACGCCATTGACGAGAACGGGTGTGTCCAGGCGCCCCAGGGCCCGGGTCTGGGCGTGGAGTATGATTGGGACTTCATCACCAAGCACAGCAAGGGCGTGGCGGTGTATGATTGATACCGGGCATAGTCCTGGCCTTCGGGGGGAAGTGAGGGTAAGGGGGTTACGTTACCTATTATTTAGTAGTTTCAGCATCTTTTCCGTGGCCTTCAGCCCGTGCCCGGTAAACGCGGAGATGATGACCTCGCCCGGGCGGGAGCAGGGCAGGTATTTCTTGACGCCGGCAACTGTCGCCGCCGCCGTGGGCTCAATATAGTATCCTCTCTGGCAGGTTTCTTTGAGGGAAGCTTCGATTTCCTCCTTGCTGACGGCGATGAAGTCTCCCTCGGTCTTTTTCACCGCGGCCACAATCTCCTTTCCCCTGACCGGCTTAGCGACGGCAATCCCTTCTGCCAAGGTTTCTTTTTTATAAGTTGGAGGGATTTCGTCTAGGTTTTCCCGGAAAGCCTGGCACAGAGGAGCGCAGTTTTCCGCCTGCACGGCGATAATTTTGGGTATCTTCTCAGTGATTTTCGCCTTCAGAAGGTCACTGAAGCCGAGATAGGCGCCCAAGAGAAGCGTCCCGTTGCCCACGGGCAGGATGAGCGTGTCCGGGGATTTCCAACCAAGCTGCTCACAGACTTCATAGGCAAAGGTCTTGGTGCCCTGAAAAAAGAACGGGTTCCAAGAGTGGCTGGCGTAGTAAAATTTCTCCGCTGCCTTGAGGGCGGCTCGGGCGGTATCCTCCCTGGTGCCGGGAATCCGGTTTAGGCTAGCTCCGTAGAATTGGATCTGGGCTAGCTTTCCCGCTGCAGTATCTTCAGGCACAAAGATATGACAGTTAATACCGGCCCGGGCACAGTAAGCCGAGATTGCTGCCCCAGCATTTCCCGAGGAATCTTCCACCACCTCTCTGATGCCCAGCTCTTTTATCTTGCTCACCAGAACTGAAGCGCCTCTATCTTTGAAAGACCCGGTGGGGAATAGTTGCTCTTGCTTGATTAGAATTGCCCTTTGAGCCAAGGTTACTTCCACCAGCGGGGTAAACCCCTCACCCATGGAGACGATGTTGATGTCATCCCAGACTGGAATCGCTTCCCGATACCGCCACATACTCGGCGGCCTTTGTGCTATTTTGGCCAAATCAAAGGTGGCCTCAAACTCAATGTCCAGAACTCCGCCACACTCGCATCTCCACCTGGGGTCATCCAGTGGGTAGGTCGCCTGGCAGCACGTGCAGATAAGCTGGTTCATTACCGTACTTTCCCTCAGCGCGAATATTTATTTCAGCGCGGCGATGGCTTCAATCTCAATCTGAAAGCCAAAGTGTAAATTCTTGGTGGGCACCACCGCCCGCGCCGGGCGGTGCTCTCCGAAGAATCTGGCGTAGACGCTATTTACCCGACCCCAGAGCTCAATATCGGCAAGGTAAATGGTGGTTTTCAGCACTTGACCGAGGTCAGAGCCCGCCGCTTTCAGTATCTCGGCCAAGTTCTTTAATGCTTGTTCTGTCTCTTCTTCAATCGAGCCAAGGCGCTTCTCCCCAGTCTTTGGGTCTATTGGTAATTGTCCGGAAACGTAAACGATATCGTTATGAACTATCGCCTGGGAGTAATGCCCGGCGGGTTTGGGGGCCTTTTCTGTCAAAATCGCTTTCATCTTGTCACCTCCAGAACTCCTAGCTATTCTGAACTACGCTTGTCTAGCTGTCAATGCTGCCCCGGAAAAAAATAAAGAGGCACTAGACCTTAAGTCCGTGCCTCTTGCCAAAGTTGTATCGGTGGCTTGGGCCTAGATTATGCCCATCTCTTTCAGTGCCGCTCTGAGCTCCTCTCTTTCCTCAGCGGTCAGGTCCTCCATGGGCAGCCTCAGCGGGCCGCCATGCAGTCCGACGATATCCATGGCCGCTTTGCCGATGCCCATGTACATGTAGTTTGACCTCAGGCACTCAGGTATCACGGAAAGGGACTCTCGCTTCTTGTCGAACTTGGCCAGCAAGTTCCATATGGGCAGTTGCTTCCTCAGGGCTTCCAGCGCCCTATTGAAGTCACCTGCCTCAACCGCCTCATAAATGGCGTAGCTGGAGGCGGGGGCAAAGTTGCCGATGAAGTTGACGAACCCCCGGTATTTGTATCCGTAGGCCGCGGAGGCAATATAGTGCACCTCGCCCAGGCCGTTGATCAGCACCATGTCCTCTGGGTCAATGCTGAGGGCTTTGAAGGCGTAGTCGGCGGCGTTGGTGGCGTTGTCCTTGACGGCGATGATGTTTTCGATTTTGGCTAGCCTTGCTATCAGGTCGGGAGAAATCAGCGTCCCGGAGACCGCGGGGTTGTTGTAGATCATGATGCCTATCTTTACTGAGCTGGCCACCGCCTTGAAGTATTGGTACATCCCCTCCTTGCTTGCCGCGTGATAGTAGGGTGGCGTCACCATGGCGCAGTCCACCCCAACCTCCTCCGCATACTTGGCCAGCTCTATGGTTCTCTCCGCAGCTGCCTGGGAGACGCCGGCCACCACCGGAATCTTCCCGCCCACAGTCTCCACCACCGTTCTGATGACCGTCTTCTGCTCCTCAATTGAGTTGGCGTAGCACTCCGTGGTGCTGCCATTGGTCATCAGCACGACATCTTTACCACCATCTTTGGCGAAATCAACCAAAAACTGGGTGTTCTCCTTCAGCCCCGCGATGTCCAGTTCCCGGTCCTTGGTGTAGGGACAATACTGCACGGGGATGATGCCCTTAAGGCGTTTTTTCAGTTCCTCCAAACTCATTGACATCTTGGCTCCTCCGTGAGTTTATTTGGCTTTCCGCCTCAAAAGCTAACAGAAAGAGGAGAGCTTGTCAAGGAAGCGGGAGAAATATAAGGCATTTTTTGAAGAAAAAACAGGGCATTTTGACCAACCAATTTAGGGCATTATTCTCTACTAGAGCCCGCAGTGATAGGTTAAAGTAATAGGGAATCTAGATTATGGATATACTACCTCTTATATCCAGCATTGTCGCCCTCATCTTTGCCCTGACCGTTCTTGACCAGTTCTTTGCCCGGAGAAAGCCCTACCAGCTTGTATGGTCGCTCGGGCTGTTCATGTACTTCATCAGCACCGGCACCGAGTTCTGGACTGGCACCTGGGGGCTAAATCAAGTAGTCTACCGTCTCTGGTACCTCATCGGGGCGATATTCGTTGCCGCTTACCTCGGGATGGGCACCATTTATCTCTTGGCGCCGCGCCGTGTGGCGCACATCATCATGGCGGTTTTGCTCATCGCCTCGGTGTATGCCGCCTTCAAGGTCTTCACCGTCAGCATTGACTTGAGCACTTTGGACCATCTTTCCGGACGGGCCATGCCCTTGGGGGTGCGGCTGCTTACCCCCTTCTTCAATACCTTCGGCACAGTGGCGCTGGTGGGAGGGGCCATCTACAGCGCTGTGGTTTACTGGCGGCACCGGCTCATGCCGCACCGGGTGGTTTCCAACATATTGATTGCGGTGGGAGCGCTGCTGCCGGCGTTTGGTGGCATCCACATCCGGCTGGGTGGGGGCATCCAGCTCTTCTACCTCTTCGAGTTATTGGGGATTATCATCATCTTCATTGGCTTTTTGCGCAGCCGGGAAGTCTTTGGTTTCTACCGTGTTCCCCTGATTCATGGCTTCAAGAAGGTGACGCAGCCTTATTGACCGGATTCAGCGTTCTCTAGTGGATAAGAGAAGGAGGGAGGCAAGTTTGAGAGGTTTGGCCTTATCGCTGGCGGCGGGTTTCGCCTCGGCCGTGGTGATGCTGGCCTTCAGTGGCGGTCAAATCTATGCTTTGGATGAGAACAACTGTCTCTCCTGTCATGGCAACCCGGAGCTGACCAAGACCAACGGGGAGGGGAAAGAGGTCTCCCTGTACGTGAGTGAGGAGGCGGTGAATACTGCTGCCCACCGTTTTATTGACTGCACCACCTGCCATACTGCCCAGCCCCATCAGGTCAACACCCCGCTCACCAAGCTATCTCTGGCGCAGAAGTGTGGCACCTGTCATCAGTACCAGTATAAGCTGCATCTCCAGAGTGTCCACGGTCAGCAGTTGGCCCAGGGTAACCCTGATGTGGCCACCTGTGTTGACTGCCACAGCCCGACGGGCAACCCCCACAGCGTCATCCGGGTGCTGGAATATAGCGCCCCGGCTTACAAGAAGAACATCGCCCAGACCTGCGCCAAGTGCCATGATAACGAGGAGTTGATGGCCAGCTACGGCATTGTGGAGAAGGTGTATGAATCCTACATGCGCAGCTTTCACGGCAAGGCGATACAGCTGGGCACCTACGAGATAACCCAGCTGGACAAGGCGACCTGTACCAATTGTCACGGCTATCACGATATCAAGAGCACGCGCGACCCCACCTCTCCGGTCTCCGGAGTGCAAAATCTGGCCAAAACCTGTGAGCAGTGCCACCCCGGCGCTGGGGTGGAGTTTGCCCGCGGCTTCCTTGGCCATAAAGAGGCATCGCCAGAGAATATTCCGGCGGCCCATTACACGGAGGTGTTCTTCACCATCCTGCTGACGGTGGTGGTGGTGGCTGGCGCCTTCGTGGTCGTCACTGCCGTGGTTCGGTTTGCCATCAACCGATGGAGGGAGGAATAGCATGGCCACAGTAGCTAGGATTATCTCGGCAGAAGGCGCTCAGGAGGAGGTCATCACCCGTTTTGACATCCACCAGATAATCCAGCATGCTGGACTGATGGTGAGCTTCATCCTGCTGGCGGTTACCGGGCTGCCTTTGAAGTTCCCTGACTGGGCGGTCAGCCAGTGGTGGGCGGGTGTCTGGGGAGGTATTGAGACCCTGCGCGCCACGCACCACTTTGCCGCCTGGATGATGGGCGCCGTCGCCCTTTACCACGCCCTCTATATCCTGTATTCCGTCCTCATCTTGAAAAAGCCTTTCCCGGTGAAGATGCTTCCCAGCTGGCGGGACTTCATCGTCTTCTTCCAGGAGCTGGGGTATTTTCTGGGATTGAGGAAGGAAAGGCCCCTGGTTGACCGCTTCCACTGGAGGGAGAAGTTTGACTACTGGGCGATTTTCTGGGGGATGCCGGTGATGGGAATCTCAGGCTTCATCATGATGTATCCGGTCTGGGCCACCAAGTTTCTCCCCGGGTGGGTGGTCCCGGCTGCCCTGGTAGCCCACAGCGATGAGGCGATGCTGGCCCTGATCTGGATTTTCATGGTGCATATTTTCTTCAACCATTTTGCCCCCGGGGTATTTCCCTTGAACACCTCCATTTTCACCGGCAAGGTGAGCCGGGAGCGATACCGCCGGGAGCACCCCCTTGAGTATGAGAGACTAACGGGAACCGATGAGAGAAAGGAGGCGGAATGAGGTACCTTCGCGAGATATTTGATGACTGGCTGACGAGGGCCGCTGGTATCAACTTCGTGCTCATTGTGGCCCTGGTTATGTTCAACGTTTTCTCCGACCTGCCGGAGAGATATCCCCTCTTCGGTGTGATCAACTTTTCCATGGTGCCCATTCTGTTTATCAGCGGAGGGATTATCTTCGTCCTGGCCATCCTCAAGAGCTATGAGTAGTTAAGGAGCAAAGCTGGAATGCAGATGAACTACCGGAGACATCGCGAGAAATTGCTTTTTCTTATGTTCGCTGGGGCCATCGGCATCATACTGCTGGTCATCGGTGGCTATCAGCTGATTGAGTTTATGGATTCCACCTCTTTCTGCGGGCGGCTGTGCCATGAGGTGATGTACCCGGAATACACCGCCTATCAGGCATCACCTCACTCCCGGGTGGCCTGCACGGAATGCCATGTTGGCTCGGGGGCTGACTATCTGGTCAAGTCCAAAATCAGCGGCATACCGCTCATCTTCACCACCATCGCCGGCAACTATGACCGCCCCATTCCCACCCCGGTGGAGAATCTCCGCCCAGCCCGTGAGACCTGTGAGCAGTGCCATCGGCCGGATAGGTTTGCCGGTGACCTGGTTCGCGTCCATACCACCTACGCCGCCGATGAGACCAATACCGAGAAGGTTGATACCCGCATCCTCCGGGTTGGTGGTGGGGAGTCTGAGGTCGCCCAGGATATTCACTGGCATATCGCGGCCAAGGTCTGGTATCTCCCCATTGATAAGAAGCGGCAGGAAATAGCTTGGGTCGGCGTTGAGGATGAGGCTGGTGGCCTCATAGAATACGTTGACCCGGATAAGGTGGCGGAGGTCACCCCGCAGCGCCTCGCCGAGAAGAAACGCCTGATGGACTGCGTGGACTGCCACAACCGGGCGACGCATATCTTCCGCTCGCCGGAGGAGCTCATTGACATGGCGCTTGCCCAGGGTAAGATAGACAAAACTCTCCCCTACATCAAGAAACTGGGGCTGGAAGCCCTGGACCCGCCCAATCCAAGCTTAGAGCAGGCCTTCACCAAGGTGGAGGCGCTTGAAGAATTCTACCGCACTTCCTATCCGCAGGTTTACCAGGAGAGGAGGGAGGCCATTGATAAGGCGATAGAGGAGCTCAAGGAGATCGCCCGGCTCACCACCTTCCCCAAGATGAAGGTAACCTGGAAAACCTACATTGATAACCTGGGGCACCAGGAATCTCCGGGGTGTTTTCGCTGCCATGGCAAGCTGGTGGCAGCCGCCGATGACCAGGAGGGCGAGGTCATTGATGCCGATTGTCAGCTATGCCATTACTTCGAGCTCCAGCAAAAATAGGGCATTTTTCTCGGACAAAATGGGTATAAATACCCGTAGCTGATAGGGTAAAGATATGTTAGTCTACCCTTTAGGTTATGTAGGCACAGGCGATAAGAAAAAGAAAGGAGGGATGGTATGAGAAGAAAGCTCATCTGGGTGGCGTTGCCAATAATAATATTGGTAGCGCTGCTCGCTGCTTGCCAAGGTCCACCTGGTCCTCAGGGTCCGGCAGGTCCCGCAGGCCCGGCAGGCCCACAAGGTCCGGCAGGCCCGCAAGGCCCACCTGGTCCACAAGGTCCGGCAGGTCCCGCAGGCCCAGCAGGTCCGGCAGGCTCGGCGGCTGAGATTAGCGCCGAATATGTCACCTCTAAGGTCTGTGCTGCTTGCCATACTGAGGAAGCGGAGGAGGTTGGCAAATCCGGGCATGCTTACAAGCTGAACCCGGTGATAAATGGCCAACCGCCGAAGTATCCTTTCTCCGAGGTACCGAATCCACCCGAAGGCTATACCTGGGATGATATCACCTACGTTATCGGTGGCTATGGATGGAAGGCTCGCTTCATTGACAAGCAGGGCTACATTATCACCGGCGCTGACGAGAGTGCCACCACGCAGTATAACTTCGCCAATCCGGTGGTAGGCAAGGAGGCTGGCTGGGTGGGGTATCATGCTGGTGAAAAAGAGAAGCCGTATAACTGCGGACGCTGTCATACCACCGGCTACAAACCAGACGGGCATCAGGATGGTTTGCCCGGCATCGTTGGCACCTGGGCTGAGCCGGGGATTCAGTGCGAAGCCTGCCATGGTCCGGGTGGTAATCACGTGAACGACCCCTATGGCGTGGCCATGAAGATAGACCGCAGCTCGGCGATGTGTGGTGAATGTCACTCCCGGGGCGCGGTGGAGACCATTGACGCCAAGGGCGGGTTTATCAAGCATCATGAGCAGTATGAGGAGCTTCTCCAGTCCAAGCATCTGGCTCTGAGCTGCGTTGACTGCCATGACCCGCACCAGGGTGTCATCCAGGCGCGCAAGACTGGCGAGGCCACCGTGCGCATCGAGTGTGAGAGCTGCCACTTCCAGGAGGCCAGATACCAGAAGTCGGCGGCGATGAAGGCATCGGTGGATTGCATTGACTGCCATATGCCTCGCATCGTCAAGAGTGCCTGGGGTGATGCCGAAGCTTATACTGGGGACATCCGGTCTCACCTCTTCGCTATTGACCCCGAGGCCACGGCGCAGTTCTCGGAGGATGGCAAGAAAGCCATCTCTCAGATCACGCTGGACTTCGCCTGCAAGTCCTGCCATCGCAGTGGCGGAACCGCCACGGTGAAGACGGATGCAGAGCTGAAGAGCGAGGCCATCGGCTATCACCAGAGATAGACGCGTATCAGCTAGATACGGTAAAATTAAATAGGGTGATGGCGGAAGGCAAAAAGGCAGTCTCATCCGCAGTGCTCTTTGGCAGGAGGAAATAGGGGAGCGGTAAGCTCCTTTAAGAGGGGAAGCTAGGAAAATCCCTTAGCTTCCCCTCTCCCTGTGCTTAAAATATTTTGTTTTAAGGAGGCCAGAGTTGAGGAGCAAAATTACACTGTTACTGGTAGCGGCGCTGCTGGTTATAGTGCCCTTGCTCGCAGCTTGTGGTGGTGAGGAGGCAGCTCCGGCGCCAGCGCCAAGTCCAGCCCCGGCACCAAGCCCAGCTCCGGCACCGGCGCCAAGCCCAACGCCGACGCCAACCCCGACCCCAACACCGACGCCAACGCCTACACCAAC
>Ga0209426_1000695_pt1 | contig 29452 bp, 30 predicted proteins | sample Deesub1362B_J571_FD_187697 | JGI IMG/M metagenome (GOLD analysis project Ga0209426, IMG submission 187697) | Deep oceanic, basalt-hosted subsurface ecosystem from Juan de Fuca Ridge flank, Pacific Ocean, CORK Borehole 1362B_J2.571 (SPAdes)... ...
TACTTCCCGGGCAAGGACGCACTGATGGCCGCCCTGGTGCGCCGTGACGCCGCCCGTTTCGCCGCCGAGGTGGAGGCGGCGGTCGCCGCGCGTCCGGGCGAGGACTGGCGCGAGGCGGTGTCGCGCTTGATCGCGGTCGCCGTCGGACACCAGCTGGACCTGCCGAACCTGGCGCGCATCCTGGACTTCGAGGAGGCGCGCCTGCCGCTGGACGAGGAAACCGAGGCCGCCGAACGGGCGATGCTGGCGGCGATCATCGGGGTCCTGCAGCGCGGCGGAGAGGCTCTGGCGGGCCTGGATCTGGTCGAGGCGGCAGCCGACCTGATCAGCCTCAGTCGGGCCCTGGTCGACGCCGAGGGCCGCAAGAGCGCCCCCGACCGGGAAGGGCTTTCGCGACGTCTGAAGCGGGCCGTGTTCGGTTACCTGACCTGGGAAGCGGACGCCGAAAGCGGGCTCTCGAACCTAAACCCAACCTGAACGAAGGGTCCCGATCAGGTTCAGGCGGCGAGTCCTAGAACAGACATCAACAGCGCCGCGAACGGGCGACGCCTCTGAAATAGGAGCCCCGCCATGAACACCACTGGCAAGATCACCAAGACCATCGTCGCCGTCGCCATCACTGGCGCGCTGGTCGCCCCGGCCACCGCCGCCTTCGCCGGCGAGAAGACCGACCGCGCCATCGTCGGCGCCCTGATCGGCGGCGTCGCCGGCGCGGCCCTGGGCCACGGCAAGGGCGACGCGGTCGCCATCGGCGCCGTGGCCGGCGCCGCCCTGGGCGCCACGACCGCACGCGATCACCGTCGCGACTACGGCTACGACCATCGCTACGCCCCGCGCTACGACAACCGCTACGCCTATGACCGCTATGGCTACGGCCGCTACGGTCACGACGACGGCCGCTACGGCTACGGCCGGGGCTACGACCGTTACGACGCCCGCTACGACTACGGTTATCGCCGCTAAGGCAAGACCCGATACGCTCGAGTCCTGATCCCTCCCCGAGCGTTCAACCTGCGCCGTCTCCGCCCGGAGGCGGCGCTTTTTCGTTCGCTCGCACCTAATCGCCGTTCGGTTGTCGTCAGCGGCTATCGCGCTGGCGAAATCTGCTGTAGCCCCCATCTTGAGCGCGTCGGCGCCAGGCTTGCGACGGTCAGGCCGCTTCGGCGCACGCTCGGACTTTGAAGGCGAGGTCTGTTCATTTTGATTTGGATGGTTTCATCCAGATCGGACAGGCTCTAGAGGCGGACGTGGTCTTGACCCTCGGCGCGCGACGCCGGGCTAGACCTTCGTCCTTTGGGTTAGGGAGCGCGCTTTAGGCTCATGGCGGCATCCGGCATCGCCGTTCGAGGACCTCGCAGCCTGCTGCGGCAGATACGCGAGGCCATGGCTGGCGGCGGTCCGGCCCAGGCCAAGCTGGACATGGTGGTGCGCACCATCGCCGTCTCGATGGTCGCCGAGGTCTGCTCGATCTATCTGCGCCGCGCCTCCGGCGATCTGGAGCTGTTCGCCACCGAGGGTCTGTCGCGCGAGGCCGTCCACGTCACGCGCATGAAGCCGGGCGAGGGCCTGGTCGGCGAGACCATGCGCCTGGGCCGGCCGCTGAACCTGTCCGACGCCGCCAGCCACCCGGCCTTCTCGTACCGCCCGGAAACCGGCGAAGATCCCTACCACGCCTTCCTGGCGGTGCCGCTGCTGCGCGGCGGCCGGGCGATCGGCGTGCTGGTCGTCCAGAACCGCACCGAGCGGATCTATGACGAGGAGGAGGTCGAGGACCTCCAGATCATCGCCATGGTGCTGGCCGAGATGGTCAGCTCCAGCGAGCTCCTGGGCGCCGACGAGCTCAAGGACGTCGAGCTGGCGCCCCACAAGCCCGAGCGGCTGAAGGGGACGCGCTTCGCCGAGGGCCTGGCCTATGGCGTGGCGGTTCTGCACGAACAGCCGGTGGCGCCCGAGACCCTGCTGTCCGACGACGCCCTGGCCGAGGAGGCCCGGCTCAACTACGCCATCGAGGCGCTGCAGACCCAGATCGACGAGATGCTGGAAGGCCAGCATGGCCTGGTCGGCGCCAGCTACGAGGTCTTGGAGACCTACCGCCTGTTCGCCCACGACCGGGGCTGGAACCGCGGCCTGCAGGAAGCCGTGCGGTCGGGCCTGACCGCCGAGGCCGCCGTCGAGCGGGTGCGTTCCGAGCACCGCGCCCGTCTGGGCCAGGCGCGGGATCCCTATCTGCGCGAGCGTCTGCACGATCTTGAAGACCTGAACGACCGCCTGCTGCGCCACCTGTCGGGCGACGTCCACGCCGTGCGGGTGCTGCCCGACGACGCCATCCTGATCGCCCGCAACCTCGGCCCCGCCGACCTGCTGGAATACGACCGGACCAAGCTGAAGGGCATCCTGCTGGAAGAAGGCAGCGCCGCCAGCCACGCCGGCATCGTGGCCCGGGCGCTCGACATTCCTTGCGTCGGCCGCCTGGCCGGTCTGCGCGACCGGGTCAGCGAGGGCGACCCCGTGGTGGTCGACGCCGAAACTCAGGAAGCCTGGCTGCGGCCGCGTCCGGACGTCGTCAAGGCGCTGAAGGTCCGGATGGAGGTCCGCGCCCAGCGCAAGGCCGAGTTCGCCCGCCTGCGCGACACCCCGCCGATCACCAAGGACGGGGCCAAGATCACCCTCCTGATGAACGCCGGCCTGGCGGTCGATCTCGACATCCTGGCCGAGACGGGCGCCGAGGGCATTGGCCTGTTCCGCACCGAGTTCCAGTTCATGGTGGCCGAGGAGTTGCCGCGCCTGGAAGCTCAGACCGCGCTCTACGAAAAGGTGCTGGAGGCCGCCAACGGGATGCCGGTCACCTTCCGCACGCTCGATCTCGGCGGCGACAAGCTGCTGCCGTACATGGAGCTGGAGCGCGAGGACAATCCGGCCCTGGGCTGGCGCGCCGTGCGGATGGGCCTGGACCGTCCGGCCCTGCTGCGGATGCAGATCCGGGCGCTGGTCAAGGCGGCCGCCGGACGGCCGCTGAAGGTGATGTTCCCGCTGGTCGCCAATGTCGACGAGTTCCGCGCCGCCCGAGCTTTCGTCGATCAGGAAGTCGCATGGGCGCTCAAGCGCGGTCGGCCCGCGCCCTCGCGGCTGGACGTCGGGGCGATGATCGAGGCGCCGTCGCTGCTGTGGCATTTGGACGCGCTGCTGCCGATGACCGACTTCGTCTCGGTCGGCACCAACGACCTGATGCAGTACCTGTTCGCCGCCGACCGGGGCAATCCCAAGGTCTCGGACCGTTACGACCCCCTTTCGCCGGCCGCGCTGCGGGCGCTGAAGACCATTCAGCAGGCTTGCGCCGACACCGGCACGCCGGTGTCCGTCTGCGGAGAAATGGCCGGTCGTCCGCTCGAGGCCTTCGCCCTTGTGGCGCTGGGTTTCGAGGGGCTTTCGATGCCGCCGGCCGGCATCGGTCCCGTCAAGCAGATGGTGCTGAGCTGCGATCGGGAGGCGGCTCGACGCAACGTTGAAGCCCTGTTGAAGGGCTCGGGCGGATCCTTGCGCGGAGAGATCGAAACCTTGGCGCGCAAGCTGTACGTGGCGGTGTGACGAAAGGCTTGGCCGTTTACCAAGCGTCACCGTTTAGTGCATTGAATCCCGTTACTTAGTCTGATATCTCGAAAACTTGTTAAGAACACCGTGCGTCACGGGTGGGGGAGTGCGACGCGCTTCGCGCGCGGCGCGAGTTTTCGGGGTCTCTATTTTTCATGCCGCTGGATACGGGCACCGTGGGGCGCTTGCACTTGGTCGCCGACGCCGACGTCGATGATGCGCCGGTCGCGGCCTATCAGCCCTCGCTGAACGAGGGCTCCGATCTTGGCGTGGCCCTGAAGTCGGCCCGCCAGTTCCGGGGGCTGACCACCCAGGACGTCGCCGACGCGACGCGCATCCGTCAGGCCTATATCGAGGCGCTGGAGGACATGCGGCTCGAGGACCTGCCCTCGCGGCCGTTCACCATCGGCTATGTCCGCGCCTATGCCGGCCTGCTGGGCCTGGACGCCGAGGCGGCCGTGGCCCGCTTCAAGCATGACGCGCCGGACGACGGCGCCGAGCTGCGCGCCCCGGTCGGCGTGCGACGCGAGCGCGACCCGCGCCTGGCGCTGATCTTCGCCGGCGGCCTGCTGGTAGTCGGCGCCATCCTGCTGTGGAACGTGGCGCAGCACGCGATCACCAAGGTCGAACCGCCGCCGCAGGTGGCGCCGGCCGCCGCCTCGACCCAGGTCGCGCGCGCCGCGAGCGGCAGTGGCGGGGGCTCGGTGTCTCTGGGCGCGCCGCTGCCGGCCCCGGTCGAGTCGACCACCCCCGAGCCCTACAAGACTCCCGGCCTGGACGACGCGGCCGCCAATGGCGGGTCGGTCGACGCGGCCAAGGCGGCCGCCAAGGCCCGCGAAGAGGCCGAGGCCAAGGCCGGCGAGGCCAGCCAGCAGGCCCGGCTCGGTTCGCCCTTCAAGCCGAAAGGGCAGATGCTGGGCGCGACCCAGGCCGAGGCCTCGGGCGTGGTGCTACAGGCGCGCAAGGCCACCTCTCTGACAGTGCGCGGCCCTGACGGCGCGCCGGTGCTGACCCGCTGGCTGTCGTCGGGCGACGCCTATCGCGCGCCGCGCACGCAGGGCCTGACGGTCGACGTGGTCGAGCCCGAGGCCTTCGACGTCTATTATGGCGGCGTGCTGACCGGCCGGCTGACCGCGAGCCAGACCGCCCTGGCCAAGCTGATCCCGCCGCCGCCTCCGGCTCCGAAGCCGGTCGCCAGCGCGCCGGCCCAGCCCGTGGCCGCCAAGCCCGCGGTTCCAATTCGCATTCAATAGCGCCGATCTCGGCCCAGGCCGGGGAAATCGACGGGCAGGCGGTGGAAGGCCTTCTATCCGCCTTCGACACCCTCTAAATTGACGTCATGGCCGCAGACCACACGCACGTCCGTCCCTGGCGCATGATCACGCGCCGGCAATCGCGCAAGATCCGCGTCGGCAAGGTCGAGGTGGGCGGCGACGCGCCGATCACCGTCCAGTCGATGACCAACACCCTGACCAGCGACGCCAAGGCGACGCTGGAGCAGATCCGTCAGTTGGAAGAGGCCGGCGCCGACATCGTCCGCGTCAGCTGCCCGGACGTCGAGAGCACGGCGGCGTTCAAGACCATCGCCCGCGAGGCCAAGGTCCCGCTCGTGGCCGACATCCACTTCCACTACAAGCGCGGCATCGAGGCCGCCGAGGCGGGCGCGGCCTGCCTGCGGATCAATCCGGGCAATATCGGCAGCCCCGACCGCGTCCGAGACGTGATCCAGGCCGCCCGCGACCACGGCTGCTCGATGCGGATCGGCGTCAACGCCGGCTCGCTCGAACGCGAACTGCTGGAAAAGTACGGCGAGCCGTGCCCCGAGGCGATGGTCGAGAGCGCCCTGAACCACGCCCGCATCCTGCAGGACCACGACTTCCACGAGTTCAAGATCTCGGTGAAGGCGTCCGATCCTTTCCTGACCGTCGCCGCCTATTACCAGCTGGCCGAAGCGATCGACTGCCCGTTGCATCTGGGCGTCACCGAGGCGGGGGCCACGCGCACCGGCACGGTGAAGTCCGCGATCGGGATCGGCTCGATGCTGTGGGCCGGGATCGGCGACACCATCCGCGTGTCGCTGGCCGCCGATCCCGTCGAGGAGATCAAGGTCGGCTTCGACATCCTGAAGTCGCTGGGCCTGCGTCACCGGGGCGTCAACATCATCGCCTGCCCGTCGTGCGCGCGGCAGGGCTTCAACGTCATCAAGACCGTCGAGACGCTGGAAGAGCGCCTGGCCCACATCGCCACGCCGATGTCGCTGTCGATCATCGGCTGCGTGGTCAACGGGCCCGGCGAGGCGCTGATGACCGACATCGGCTTCACCGGCGGCGGGGCCGGGGCGGGCATGGTCTATATGGCCGGCAAGCCCGACCATAAGCAGTCCAACGACGGCATGATCGACCACATCGTCGAGCTGGTCGAAAAGCGCGCCGCCGAGATCCAGGCCGCTCAGGACAAGGCCGACAAGGACGCCGAGGTCGTGGCGGCCGAATAGGGAGCGCGAAATGCGTCGCTGGGTTTCTGGTCTGATGGCGGTGGGTGTTCTGGCGACGGCCTCCGGCGCCCTGGCCGCCGAGCCGCCCAACCCCGCTGGCGAGGCTCAGCTGGCCAAGCTTCTGGAGGGGCGCGTCGCCGGCAAGCCCGTCAGCTGCCTGCGCCTTAGCGACATCCAGGGCAGCGAGATCATCGACGGCACGGCCATCGTCTATCACCTGCCGGGCAACCGCCTTTATGTGAACCGGCCGCGCGGCGGCGCCAGTTCGTTGCGCCAGGACGACGTCCTGGTCACACGGACCTATGGCGGCGATCTCTGCGAGCCCGACGCCGTCGATCTGTTCGACTCGCTGGCGCACTTCCAGCGCGGCTTCGTCAGCCTGGGTCCGTTCGTCCCCTATTCGAAACCCGCCCGCTGACATTTTCTCTGGCCATCGCCGCCCATGACCGCTAACGCCGGCTGATGATCGGACCACACCCCACCGGCGGCTATATCCTGGAAGAACTGTCCGTCGGCATGACGGCCGAAAAGCAGGTCGTCGTCACCGAAGCGCGGATCGCCCTGTTCGCCGAGGCCTCGGACGACTTCAATCCCGTGCATACGGACGAGGCCTACGCGGCCAAGACCGCCTATCGCGGCCGCATCGCCCACGGCCTGCTGTCGGCCTCGTTCGGCTCGGCGGTGGTCGGCACCATCCTGCCGGGGGCGGGGGCGATCTACCTGTCGCAGACCCTGGCCTTCCACAAGCCGGTCCGCATCGACGACGTGGTCACCGCCCGCGTCACCGTGGCGGCCATCGACCCCGAAAGCGCCCGCGTCACGCTCAGCTGCCAGGGCTTCGTCGGCGAGGACCTGATCATGGACGGCGAGGCCATCGTTCGCGTGCCTCGGCGTCGGCGGCCGAAGGCCTAGTCTGCGGCTCAGCCCGCGATCAGCGCCGCGCGCTCGGCGCTGGTCAGCGGACGCCAGCGGCCTTCGGGCATGTCGCCGAGGTCCAGCGGGCCGATGCGAACCCGGAACAGGTCGACGACCTTCAGCTCCACGAGCTCGCACATCCGGCGGATCTGGCGGTTGCGGCCCTCGCGCAGCACGAACTTGAGGCGTTGGTCGGAGATGACCTCGACCTCGGCCGGGCGCAGTTCGCGGCCGTCCAGTTCAAGGCCGAAGCGCAGCAGTTCCAGCTTCTCTTCGGTCAGCTCGCCCATCACGGCGACGCGGTATTCCTTTTCCAGATCCGACTGAGGGCCGATCACCGCCTTGGCCACCACGCCGTCCTGGGACAGCAGCAAGAGGCCGCGCGAGTCCTTGTCCAGCCGCCCGACCGGCGGGATCAGGTCGCCCGAGCGTGGGATCGTCGAGCCGGGCGCGTCGCCCCACAGGTTGGCCCGCGTCAGCAGGCGCGCGGCCGGGACCTGGCCGGGATCCGGCTGGGCCGAGACCACGCCGCGCGGCTTGTGGATCAGATAGGTCGGGGTGGCGTCCAGCTTGGCCGTGGCCCGATCGGCCAGCACCAGGGTCTGGCCAGGCTGGATCTTGCGGCCGACGTCCTCGACCACCTCGCCGTCGATCGACACCAGGCCGTCGGCGATCAGCTGCTCGGCTTCGCGGCGCGAGCACACGCCGCTCTGGGCCAGCCACTTGTTGACCCGCTGGGGCTCGGCCTCGTCATAGGTGCGGGTCCAGGCCATCAGAGCATGATCCCGAAAAGTGGGAACCGGTTTTCGGACAAGATCATGCTCCAAGCCATCAGCCGAAGCTCTCTTCCAGGCTGGCCAGGCGCTCGGCCTGATCTTCGGCGATCAGAGGATTGATCACGTCGTCCAGGGCGTCGCCCTCGATGATGCGGGCTAGGTTGTAGAGCGTCAGGTTGATCCGGTGATCGGTCACTCGGCCCTGCGGGAAGTTGTAGGTGCGGATGCGTTCGGAGCGATCGCCGCTGCCGACCTGGCTCTTGCGCGCCTCGGAGCGGGCGCTGTCCAACGCCTCGCGCTGCATGTCGTAGAGGCGGGCCTTCAGGTTCTTCATGGCCCGGGCGCGGTTCTGGTGCTGCGACTTCTCCGACGAGGTCACCACGACGCCCGTGGGCAAGTGGGTGATCCGCACCGCCGAGTCGGTCTTGTTGACGTGCTGACCGCCCGCGCCCGACGAGCGGTAGGTGTCGATCCGCAGGTCGCTTTCCTTGATGTCGATCTCGACGTCCTCGGCCTCCGGCAGCACCGCGACCGTGGCGGCCGAGGTGTGGATACGGCCTTGCGCCTCGGTGGCCGGCACGCGCTGCACGCGGTGGACGCCGCTCTCGAACTTCAGCCGGCCGAACACGCCCTCGCCGGTGATCGAGGCGACGATTTCCTTGAAGCCGCCCATTTCGCCTTCCGAGATGCTGTCGATCTCGACGCGCCAGCCGTGGTTCTGGGCGTAGCGCTGGTACATGCGGAAGAGGTCGCCGGCGAACAGGGCCGCCTCGTCGCCGCCGGTGCCGGCGCGGACTTCCAGGATGGCCGAGGCGTTCTCGTCCTTGTCCTTGGGGGCCAGCATCAGGGCCAGCTCGCGCTCCAGGACCGGCAGCCTTTCGTCCAGGCTCTCGATCTCGTCGCGGACCATGTCGGCCATTTCCGGATCGGCGGCCATGGCGTCGAGCTCGGCGCGCTCGGCGGACAGCTTGGCCAGCCGCTCGACGGCCTCGGCCACCGGCTTCAGCTCGGCGTGCTCCTTGGAGAGCTTGACGATCTCGGCCCCGTCGGTGGCCGCGCCCATGCGCGCCTCCACCTCGCGGAAGCGATCGAGAACCTGGTCGAGGCGGGCCTGGGGCAGTCGCAAGGGAGACGTCGCACGATTGGAATGGAACGGGTCGGCTTCTCTAGAGCCTTTCGCGGCCGATGGGAATGTTCGCGACGTCGCAAGACGCGTTCTCAGAACGCCGGCTTGACCTCGATCGACACCAGCTGGCGCGGCGCGCGCGAGGGGCGAAGGTCGCCGTCGACCACCAGGCGATAGGGGCCCTCGCGGTCGTCCAGCTTGTGGCCGTTGACCGTGTCGGCGACCACCACCGGATTGGCGCGGTAGACGGGGTCGGTTTCGGCCAGGGACAGCACGCTGAAGAAGCCGTCCTGGGCGCGGGCCACCACCACCTGGTTCAGGTATCGGCCCATCAGCCGCTCGCCATGCACGACTCCGGCCTGGGCCAGCACCGCGTCCAGCCGGGCGCCCTGGTAGACGACGCTGGCGCCCTTGACCTGGATCGTCGCCTTGGCGCGGGGCAGGGCCGCCAAGTCCTTCGGGCTCAGCGTCACGCTGTCGCGGCCGGCGACGATGACCTTGAGGTCCTGGGCCTGGGCGGCGGTGGCCAGCAGCAGCGTGGCGGCGAGGGCGAGCAGGGGGCGCATGGTGATCTCCTTGCGCCGACCCTGGCCCGCGCGCCCTTTATCGCGCAAGGGCTATCCGCGCGGGCTCGGCGACGGGCTTGCCCTCGGTCAGCAGCGGGTACAGCGACGCGACCAGCAGCACGGCCATGGTGATGTTGAACGTCCGCAGCACCGCCGGCCGGTCCAGGAAGGGGCGCAGACCCTGGCCAAAGCCCGCCCAGGCCGCGCTGCACGGCGCGCCGACCAGCATGAAGGTCCCGGCCAGCAAAGGCACGATGGTCCAGCCGCCGCCCTCGGGCGCATAGGTCGTCACCGCGCCCAGCGCCATGGCCCAGGCCTTGGGATTGACCCACTGGAACGCGGCCGCCTGAAGGAAGGTCATGGGCTTGCCCAGGTCCTTGTCGCTGATCTTGGTCGAGGTCCCGATCTTCCAGGCCAGCCACAGCATGTAGGCCGCCCCGACCCAGCGCAGCGCCTCGTGCAGCACCGGATAGGCGCGGAAGACGCCGCCCAGGCCAAAGCCCATGGCCAGCACCATGAAGCCGAGACCGCAGCTGATTCCCAGGATGTGCAGCACGGTGCGGCGGAAGCCGAAGTTCGCGCCCGACGCCAGCAGCATCATGTTGTTCGGTCCCGGCGTACCGGCCGTGGCGAAACAGAACAGGACGTAGGCAAGAAGCAATCCCGGGGTCATCACGGCCTCCATGTCGTGTAGTGTCACCGTGATGATTTTCATTGTATCGAGAGTCAAACTGCATATTGTTATCGTGACAATATAGGAGATATTCCGTGCCTCCGGCCTGGACCCCTGCCATCCCCGAGGGCGCGGCGCCGCTGTACGAGCGGTTGGTGGCGGCGCTGCGGGCCGATATCGCCTCGGGCGCCTTGGCGGCCGGCGCGCGGCTTCCACCTCAGCGGGACCTGGCCTACCGCCTGGGCGTCGGCCTGGGCACCGTGACCCGCGCCTATGTCGAGGCCGAGAAGGCCGGGCTGGTCAGCGCCCACGTCGGTCGGGGCAGCTTCGTCAACGCCCCGGCCGCCCACCGCGCGCGCGACCGCGAAGGGCCGGCGAACCTGGCCCAGAACATCGCCCCGACCGGGCCGGCCGCGACGCGTTTGCCCGAGGCCCTGGCCCGGCTGCGCCGGCGCCCCGACCTGCTGGAAAACCTGGCCTACGCGCCGCCGGCGGGACACGAGGTTCAGCGGCGCGCGGGCGCGGCGTGGGTCGCGCGGACCGGCGGCTTCCAGGATGTGGATTGGCGGCGTCTGGTCTGTTGCGGCGGCGCCCAGCAGGCCCTGGCGCTGTCCCTGGGCGCGGTGACGCGGCCGGGCGACACGGTGCTGGTCGAGGCCGCCACCTATAACGGCCAGAAGGCCTTGGCCGCGCATCACGGCTGGCGGCTGAAGGGCGTCGCCATGGACGACGAGGGACTGGACCCCGAGGCTCTGGGGGCGGCCGCGCGCGAAACCGGAGCGCGGGTGTTGTCGATCCTGCCGACCCTGCAGAACCCCACGGGCCGGATCATGAGCCTGGCTCGCCGCGAGGCCATAGCCGCCATCGCTCGCGAGCACGACCTGACGATCGTCGAGGACGACCTCTACGCGGCCTACGCCCCGGGCGCGCCGCCGCCGTTCGCCCTGATCGCGCCGGAACGGACGTTCCATGTCGCCGGCGTGTCCAAGATCCTGGGGCCGGGCCTGAGAGCCGGCTTTCTGATCGCCCCGACGCCGGCGCTGTTCGAGCGGGTGCTGAGCGCGGTGCGGGCCCTGACCTACGCCCCCTCGGGCTTTGGCGGACTGATCGCCACCCAGTGGATCGAGGATGGCGCCGCCGACCAGATCCTGGCCGAGGTCTTGGACGAAAGCGCCGCCCGCCAGGCCCTCGCGCTGGAGATCCTGGGGCGCGCCGTCGAGGCGCCGCGCACGCCCTACGCGCCGCATCTGTGGCTGCCGATGGGCGAACTGGACGCCGAACGCGTGGCCGGCCGCGCGCTGCGCGGCGGGGTCGAGGTGACGCCGCCGGACGCGCCGGCGGTGGATCCCCGGCTGGAAAGCGGCGTGCGGGTCTGCCTGGGCGCGGCGCCCGATCGCGAGACCCTGAAAGGCGCGCTCGAGGTCGTCGCCGGCGCGCTGTCCAGCGAGGTCGCCGAGCGCTCCCGAGCGGTGGTTTAGGGAGGCTCGCGCTAGGGTCGAGCCTCAAGAATGCTCGCCACCCTTCGCGCCACCGATCCCGCCTCGATCGCATGGAGCGCGTAGCCCAGCTCCCGATAGGTCGCTTCGTGCAGGGCCTCGAAGCGCAAGGCGTCGTCGAGGCTGATCCGCCCCGCCGTCGGCGTGACGAACCCGAGGCCGCGCACCAGGAACACCCGCCGCTGGTAGATACGCTCCGCCGCGATCCGCTCGAGTTCCTGGCGAAGCACAGGCGAGACCGGATGATCGAGGAACCGCGCCAGGGCCAGGGCGCAGACGGGCGAACGGTCGAAGAAGATCGGATCGCCGACCGCGCGGGCCTGACGCTGGATCTGCAGGCGGACGATCGCGTCGATAAAGCCCGGATCGGTCCAGGGCTCGGCCACGCCCTCGGCCTGGGCCAGGACGATGACGTCGGTGGCGGCCTCCTCGACCACCGTGTGGCCCGCGCGTTCGAGGGCGCGCAGCAGCACGGTTTTGCCCGCGCCCGGAGCGCCGGTCAGGATGTAGCGATGCATGGGAGTTCCTCGCCGAAGGCGGCGTGTCCCCAAGACCTTAGGGCTTCTACAGCGCCTTTTCCAGAATGACGAAACGCAGGTCGTCGCGCTGGGGAACGCCGAAGCGTTCGTCGCCATAGGGGAAGGGCTCGGTGGCGCCGGTCAGGCGGTAGCCGCGGCGCTCGTACCAGGCGATCAGGGTGTCGCGGACCGAGATGACGGTCATCTCCATGGTCTTGCCGCCGCGCGCGCGCGCATGGGCCTCGGCGGCCTCCAGCAGGGCGCGACCGATGCCGCCGGCCTGGCGCAACGGCGAGACGGTGACCATGCCGACATACCAGGCGTCGCCTTCCGACGGTTGCAGCCAGACGCAGGCGTGGGGCTTGTCGCCCTCGGCGTCGCGCAGGGTCAGCAGGGTCGAACCGGGATGGGCGGCGAGGTCGGCGCGCAGGGACGCTTCGTCGGTGCGCTGGCCGCCCAGCAGAGAACTCTCGCTGGTCCAGCCCTTTTCCGCCAGCTCCCCGCGATAGGCCGAGTTCACCAGCGCGGCGAGATCGGCCAGTTCGTGATCCTGACAGGGGGCGAGCAGCGGCATGGACGGGCCTTCGATGGCGAGGGGCGAAGGCTAGAAAGGGCGTCCGCGCGTCACAAGCCGATTCCCGGCGTCAATCCGAACAATGATCAGCGCCGGATCCGCTTCCACGCCCCCCGCGCCATGCGCCGGACGCCGCCGGTTTCGCGCTGGATCATCTCCCAGGGATGAAAGGCCACGCCCACCGTGTCGGCCATCGCCGCCCCGCGCGCGCCCATCGGCTGGGGCGGACCGGTGGTGGTGTCGACGGCGGTCTGATGTTCGATCTCGGCGTTCAGCTCCGCGCCGACCAGGATGGCCATGATCGAGAACCACACCCAGACCATGAAGGCGATCACGGCGCCGAGCGCGCCATAGGTGACGTCATAATGGGCGATCTGGCTGAGATAGACCGAAAAGCCCAGCGATCCGACCAGCCAGGCGGTCGCCGCGAAGGCCGCGCCGATCCAGATCCATCGCCAGCGCGCCTTGGTCCGGCTGGGTCCGAAGCGATAGAGCAAGGCGAAGGCCGTGGCGGTTATGGCCAGCACCCCCATCCAGCGCACGGGGGCCAGGATCGGCTCCAGCACCGACAGCCGCGCCAGCTTCAGCGCCAGCGGCGTCGCGATCAGCGCACCCGCCGCCACGACCGCATAGGCCAGGGCGCTGAAGGTGAAGCCATAGGTCATCGGGATGCGCCGCGTCAGCGGCCGTTTCTCGTCCTCGTCATAGGCGATGTTCAGGCCGTCGAAGAGGGCGCGCATGCTGGCGTTGGCGCTCCACACCGACAGCAGCAGCGAGGCGGCGAAGGCGACGCCCAGCTTGCCGCTCTTCTGCTCGGCCAGGCGGGTCATCTGGTCGCCGACGATCTGGATGACGCTGGGCGGAAAGACCCCGGCCATGCCGCGCAGCTGCTTCTCCACCTCGCCGATGTCCGCGAACAGGCCATAGAGGGAGACGAAGGCGCCGATCGCGGGGATCAGCGCCAGCAGGGTGTAGAAGGTCACGCCGCCGGCCACGGCGGGCAGGCGATCGGCGCCGATCTCGGCGACGGTGCGCCACAGGATGTCTCGCCAGCCGAGCAACGGGATCTTGGTCGGGCGGTCGGCGGCGCGGCCCCGCCCCGGCTCGGCCGCGTCGAACGCGTCGGGCGGCAGGGCGCGGTCCTCGGAAAGGCCGGGCAAGGGCGCCTTGAGCTCGTCCCGGGCGGGCCGAGGCCGAGGCAGGGCGAAAGGCGCGGCGGCCAGCAGCACGATCCACGGCGTCAGATGGTACGGACGCGACTTCAGCCACGAAAGGATCGGACGCTTGGGCGCGTCGGCCATGGTTCGCCCTCCAGGCCTGGAAAAACCCGGACGTCCGCGCTCCGTTCCGCCAAGCCTTGCCATGGCGGCGGTCAGCGCCGATGTTCCGGCCATGCACGCCCGGATCGCCTCGCTGTATCGCCACCCCGTCAAGGGGTTCACGCCCGAGCGCCTCAAGGCCGCCGAGCTCGCGGCGGGGCTGTGCTTTCCGTGTGACCGCCTGTTCGCCGTCGAGGATGGCCCCAGCGGCTTCGATCCCGCCGCGCCGAACCACCTTTCGAAGATGAAGTTCGCGGTGCTGGCCAAGATCCCGGCCGTCGCCAAGGCCCGCACCGCCTATGACGAAGCCCGCGGCGTGTTCAGCGCCCGCGCCGAGGGCCGTCCCGATTTCGCCGGCGACCTGAGGACGGCCGAGGGGCGCGCCGGCTTCGAGGCCTGGCTCGCCGACCTGCTGGGCGAGGCCGTCTCGGGGCCGCTGAAGGTGATCGAGGGGCCGGGCGCGCACCGGTTCATGGACAGCCGCTCCGGCTATGTCTCGATCGTCAACCTGGCCAGCGTCCGCGATCTGTCCCAGCGCGTCGGCCGACCCCTGGATCCGCTGCGCTTTCGCGCCAATCTCTATGTCGAAGGCTGGCCGGCCTGGGCCGAGAACGACTGGACCGGCAGGCGCATGACGATCGGCGCCGCCAGGGCCGAGGTCCTCAAGCCCATCGTCCGCTGCGCCGCCACCCATGTCGATCCGACCACGGCCGAGCGGGACGTCGAGGTGGTCAAGGCGCTGTTCGACCACTACGGCCACATGTTCTGCGGCGTCTATGTGAACGTCACCGAGGGCGGCGCGGTGGCCGAGGGCGATGTGGCGGCGGTGGATTAGGCCTCAGCCGAGGTGGGCTCTGGCGTTCATGCTTTGGTGCAGCACACGGACGATCTCGACCCCGACGCCGATGCGATAGAAGATCACATGCGAGCCTGCGGTTCGTCGCCGATAGCCGGGACGAAGGCTGTCGTCCGGCCATCCGAGGTCCGGACGTTCGGCGATCATCTCGATCGCGGCTTGGATCTCGTGCAAATAGTCCGCGGCGCGTCGGGAGCCCCAACGATGTTCCGAATAGCTCCAGATGTCGTCGAGGTCGGCTTTGGCGCGACGCGATAGCCGATAGGGTTTCATTCCTCGTGGAAACCCGGGGGCGCTGAAGCCCGCGCTTTTTCGTCGATGAAGGCGTCGAAATCGAAATCGTCGATGAAGCCGCTTTCCTCGCCCTCGACCAGGGCGGCCCGCAGCGCCGCTAGTTTGGCTTCATTCTCCTCCAGCAGGCGAAGACCGGCCCTGATCACCTCGCTGGCAGAGCCATAGCGCCCCGCCGCGAGCTGATCGTCGATGAAGGTCTGGAAGTGATCGCCCAGGGTGACGGAGGTGTTCTTACTGGCCATGTCGTCCAAAGTACCAAAAACTGGTACCTCTTTCAATCTCGCCTCCTTCCGCTTAACCCGCTAAATCCTCGCCATGACCCTGACCCTCGTCAAAGCCTGGACCGCCGCCAAGGATCGTCTGAAGGACGCCGGCATCGATCAGCCGTCGATCGACGCGCGCCTGATGCTGGAGGTGGCCGCCGGCGTCACCCGCACCGAGATCGTCACCGATCCCTATCGCGAACTGACCGCCGAGCAGGTCGCCACGCTGAACGACTATCTGGACCGCCGCGCCAAGCGCGAGCCGGTCAGCCACATCATCGGCCGCAAGGGCTTCTGGAAGATCCTGCTGCAGGTGAACAAGAACGTGCTGACGCCGCGTCCCGAGACGGAGGTGATCGTCGACGAGGTGCTGAAGGCCTTCCCCGAGGCCATGCCGTTCTCGATGCTGGACCTGGGCGTGGGCTCGGGCACGATCCTGCTGGCGGTGCTGGCCGAGCGGCCGGCGGCCAAGGGGCTGGGGGTCGACGCCTCCGACGAAGCCCTGGCCGTGGCGCGCGACAACGCCGCCAACCTGAACCTCGACGGCCGCGCCGCCCTGCTGCGCGGCGACTGGACGGCCGGGCTGGGCGACGCCAGTTTCGACCTGGTCGTCTCCAACCCGCCCTATATTCCTACGGCGGTGATCGAGACCCTGGAGCCCGAGGTTCGCGACCACGAGCCGCGTCTGGCGCTCGACGGCGGGGCCGATGGCCTGGAAGCCTACCGCCTGCTGGCGCCGGAAATCCTGCGGGTGCTGAAGCCCGCCGGCATGTTCGCGGTCGAGATCGGTCACGATCAGTCCCAGGCCGTCGAGGCGCTGTTCCGCGACGCGGGCGCCCGCGAGGTGCGGACGGTCAAGGATCTGTCGACCTACGACCGCGTGGTCGTCGGGGTGAAAAATCCCTTGGAAACCGGGGCGTGAACCGCTAGACGAGTCTTGTCTCCTTCCAAATCGCCGGGTGACGGGAAAAGCGGGCGTCGCAGACGCTTGCGAGGCTCCCCCGGCAGGCGCGCCCGGTCCGCCGGTCGCCGCGCCGAAAGACAGGGCGGGGGCTCTACGGAAACCCGTGTCTCTGAAACCTAATCAGGGTTCGACCCGCCCAGAGACCAACAAGGCCGGACGCGCCAGCGCAAGACTGACCTCCGGACAGGTTCAGAAGAGAACATGAGAGATTTCAAGGGCATGAAGCGCCAGCGCGGTCGCAATAATCGCGGCGGAAGCGGTGGCAAGCCTCAGCAGCACAACGCTAACCGCGCGTTCGACTCGAACGGACCCGAAGGCGTGAAGGTGCGCGGCGCCGCCCAGAGCGTCTACGAGAAATACCAGCAGTTGGCCCGCGACGCGTCGTCGTCCGGCGACCGCGTGCTGGCCGAGAACTATCTGCAGCACGCCGAGCACTATTTCCGCGTCCTGCGCGCCATCCAGCCGAATCGTCCGGTGGCCGACATCGTCGGCAAGGACGTCTACGCCGCCTACGAGATCGACTTCGAGGCCGAGCCCGAAGAGGTCGAGGCCGTCGAGACGCCGGCCGCGGCCGACGGGCAGGGCGAAGGCGCGGAGGGCGGCGAGGGCGGCGAACAACGCCGCGACCGGTTCGAGGGCCGCGACCGCGATCGTAACCGTGACCGCGACCGCAACTTCGATAACCGCGACCGTGATCGCAACCGCGACAACCGCGACGGCGAAGGCCGCCGCGACCGCTGGCGCGACCGCGACGACCGCGACCGCAATCGGGATGACCGCCCCCGTGATGACCGTCCGCGTGACGACCGTCCCCGCGAGGAGCGTTTCCGGGATCGTGACGACCGTCCGCGTGATGATCGTCCGCGCGAGGAGCGTCCGGCCGCCGAGGGCGACCAGCCGCAGGCCGAGGGCGAATACCGCGAGGGTCGCCGCCGCCGGGACCGCAATCGTGACCGCGACCGTGACTGGCAGCCGCGCGGCGACCGCGATCCGATGGCCGTGATCGAGCCGGAAGCCGCGCCCCTGCCGTCGTCCGGCGAAGCGTCGAGCGGCGAGGGCTCGCCCGTTCTGCGCGGTCAGGACGGCGCCATCAGCCATGCGCCAGCCTTCCTGGGTCGCAAGGCCGAACGCGCGGCCGAACCCGCCGCGCCGGCCGCCGAGGCGCCGGCGCCCGCCGCCGAGGCGACCGAAGAGGTCAAGAAACCCCGCCGCCGCGCCCCGCGCAGCTTCGAGGCCGGCGAAGGCGCTCCGGCCGGTTCGGAGCCCGAAGAGGCCTGATCGGCGCAGCATTGCCGTAGATCAAAGGGAGTCGCTTCGGCGGCTCCCTTTTTCGTTGGGCCCAAGGGGGCGCCTTATGGCCCCGCTTGCGCCCGAGTTTCGCCACCGACCTTGGCGATAGAGCCTTATCCGCTCGAATGGAATCATTCGAGCGGAAAAATAAGGCTCTAAATCAAACATTTAGAGCGTGATAACCGCCGAAATCGCTCACACTTTCGGCTATCACGCTCTAGTGTCGCGACCTGGGGTTTAGAGGGGCGGGCGGTGGGCGGCGGACGGGCGCGGCGACGGCTAGTGGTCGTGATCGTGGTCTCGGGAGGCTTTCACCTTCTGCTGCTCGCGGCGTTCATCGTCGACCTGGATCGAAGACCTGTCGCCCCCAATCCACCGCCGATGCTGGTCTGGCTGGAGAAGCCGTCCGCGCTCTCGCCAGCCGCTCGGCCGTCAAGGCGAAGTCCGGCCAGGACGTCCGTGGCGCGGCGCCCGAGCGATGTCGCGCCGACCGCGCCATCGGAAGCGCCCTCGACTCCAGCCGGCGCCGCGTCCGCCGAAAGCGCCGCGGCGACTCCCGCCGCGCCGGCTTTTCCGCGTGGTCTGGGCGGCTGTCGGCTGGCCGATCTCGAGCGTCTGCCGCGTGACGAACGCGAGCGCTGCGAGGAGCGCCTGGCCCAGGGAACCGGCGGGGCGGGCGTCGGGCCGAACCTGCAGCTTGGCGGTCGTGGGGCGCGAGACGTCAGGCCCTATCTGACCCGCCCGCCCAAGGACGGCTGCAAGCCGGTCGGGAGCGTCAAGAATAACGGCCCTTTAGGAGAGACGAGCGTCACCATGGCCGTTGGCTGCGCGCGATCCTTCTAGCCGACCCCAAGGGCGGGGGAGGGGCGGGGCGGTTGCGCCCCGCGCCGCCGCCGCCGATAACGACATTGTCGAGTTTGGAGCACAGCGCCGAGCCCATGGTTGTTCTTCGCCGTCCGATCCTGCCGCTGCTGCTCGCCGCCACGACGGTGCTGGGCGGCTGCGCGTACAACGCCGATCTGGGCCGAGACCAGCTGCTGATCGTCAAGGACGAGAACCTGGCGGCCGATGGCGAAAAGGCCTGGGCCGATACGCTGCGCACCACCTACACCTCCAAGGAGCCGCGCCGGAACGCCCGGGTGCGCGCCGTTGGCCAGCGGGTGATCACGGCGGCGGGTCTTGGGGATCGGCCGTGGGACTACGCGGTGTTCCTGGACGAGAGTCCCAACGCCTTCGTGCTGCCCGGCGGCCATGTCGGCGTGACGGTGGGGCTGCTGGACATGGTCGACAACGACGACCAGCTGGCCGCCGTGATCGGTCACGAGGCCGGCCACGTCGTCGCCCACCACGCCGCCGAGCGGGCCTCTCAGGAAACGACGTCCAAGATCCTGCTGGGGATCGCCGGCGCGGCGGCGGGCGGCAGCGACTTCGGCAAGCTGCTGAAGGACCACGGCGATCAGGCGGCGAAGTACGGGGTGCTGCTGCCCTTCTCGCGCAAGCAGGAGCTGGAGGCCGACCGCCTGGGCGTCGATTTCATGCAGCGCGCCGGCTATCGCCCGCGCGAAGCCGTCCAGCTTTGGCGCAAGATGCAGGCGCTGGACGCGGGCCAGGGCCATGCCTCGGGCGGGGAGCTGAGCTCCACCCACCCGTCGGACGCCCTGCGGATTTCCGAGCTGGAACGTTATCTGGCCAGTCGCGGCTGGTAGGCCCTTGTGTGGCGGATCGGCCACACCTAAATGCCCCTTCGGAGCGCGTTGTGCTTGCTCAAGGCAGCGCGCCCAGATCCGCCTAGGAAGGGGACATCATGAATATCGATCTCTATTCGGATCGCGCCAAGCAAGCGATCCAATCGGCCCAGAGCCTGGCCCTCGCGCGGGGCCATCAGCAGTTCGCGCCCGAACACCTGCTCAAGGTCCTGCTCGAGGAGAAGGACGGGCTTTCCCGCGCCTTGGTCCAGAGCGCCGGCGGTCGTCCGGACCAGCTGGACGGCGGCGTCGAGACGCTGCTCTCCAAGACCCCGCGCGTCGATGGGGCCGGCGGCCAGCTCTACATGAAGCCCGATACGGCCCGCGTGTTCGCCGAGGCCGAAAAGAGCGCCAAGGCGGCCGGCGACGCCTTCGTCACCACCGAACGCCTGCTGATCGCCATCGCCAAGGAAGGCGCGGAGGCGGCGAAGCTGTTCAAGGAGGCCGGGGTCTCGCCCAAGGGGCTGGAAGACGCCGCGACCGCCATGCGCAAGGGCCGCACGGCCGACAGCGCCAACGCCGAGGAAGGCTATGAGGCGCTGAAGCGCTACGCCCGCGACCTGACCGCCGCCGCCAGGGACGGCAAGCTGGATCCGGTGATCGGCCGCGACGAGGAAATCCGCCGCACGATCCAGGTCCTGTCGCGCCGCACCAAGAACAACCCCGTCCTGATCGGCGAGCCCGGCGTCGGCAAGACCGCCATCGTCGAGGGCCTGGCGCTGCGCATCATCAATGGCGACGTGCCCGAAAGCCTGAAGGACAAGCGGCTGCTGTCGCTGGACATGGGCAGCCTGATCGCCGGCGCGAAGTATCGCGGCGAGTTCGAGGAGCGCCTGAAGGCGGTCCTGGGCGAGGTCACGGCCGCCGAGGGCTCGATCATCCTGTTCATCGACGAGATGCACACCCTGGTCGGGGCCGGGAAGTCCGACGGCGCCATGGACGCCTCCAACTTGCTCAAGCCCGCCCTGGCGCGCGGAGAGCTGCACTGCGTCGGCGCCACCACGCTGGACGAGTACCGCAAGCACGTCGAGAAGGACGCGGCCCTGGCCCGTCGTTTCCAGCCGGTGTTCGTGCAGGAGCCGACGGTCGAGGACACCATCTCGATCCTGCGCGGCCTGAAGGAGAAGTACGAGGTCCACCACGGCGTGCGGATCAGCGACAGCGCCATCGTCGCCGCCGCGACCCTGAGCAACCGCTACATCGCCGACCGCTTCCTGCCGGACAAGGCCATCGACCTGGTGGACGAGGCCTCCAGCCGCGTGCGGATGGCGATCGACAGCAAGCCCGAGGAACTCGACGAGATCGACCGCCGCCTGGTGCAGTTGAAGATCGAGCGCGAGGCGCTGGCCAAGGAAACCGACGCCGCCTCCAAGCAGCGCCTGGAGAACCTGGAGGTCGAGATCGACGACCTGCAGTTCCGCAGCGACGAGATGACCGCCAAGTGGAAGGCCGAGAAGGAGAAGGTCGGCGGCGCGGCGCAAGCCCGTGAAGCCCTCGACCGTCTGCGCGCCGACCTCGCCAACGCCCAGCGCGCCGGCGACTTCGCGCGCGCCGGCCAGATCCAGTACGGCGAGATCCCGGCCCTGGAAAAGCGTCTGGCCGACGCCGAGGCCGGCGAGGGTTCGGCCCTGACGCCGGAAGTCGTCGACGCCGAGCAGATCGCCGCCGTGGTCAGCCGCTGGACCGGCGTGCCGGTCGAGAAGATGCTGGAGGGCGAGCGCGAGAAGCTCTTGAAGATGGAGGACGAGCTGCGCGGTCGCGTGGTGGGCCAGGACGAGGCCTTGCAGGCCGTGTCCGACGCCGTCCGCCGCGCCCGCGCCGGCCTGCAGGATCCGTCGCGCCCCATCGGTTCGTTCCTGTTCCTGGGCCCGACGGGCGTGGGCAAGACCGAGCTGACCAAGAGCCTGGCCGAGTTCCTGTTCGCCGACGAGCACGCCATCACCCGGATGGACATGTCGGAGTACATGGAAAAGCACTCGGTCAGCCGCCTGATCGGCGCGCCTCCCGGCTATGTCGGCTATGACGAGGGCGGGGCGCTGACGGAGGCCGTCCGTCGACGTCCGTACCAGGTCGTGCTGTTCGACGAGATCGAGAAGGCTCACCCGGACGTCTTCAACGTGCTCTTGCAGGTGCTGGACGACGGTCGCCTGACCGACGGCCAGGGGCGCACGGTCGACTTCCGCAACACGCTGATCATCATGACCAGCAACCTCGGCGCCGAATTCCTGGCCAACCAGGAAGAAGGCGAGGATGTGGAAGCCGTCCGGCCGCTGGTGATGAACACGGTGCGCGGCCACTTCCGTCCCGAGTTCCTCAACCGGATCGACGAGATCATCCTGTTCAAGCGCCTGAACCGCGCCAACATGGGCGACATCGTCAAGATCCAGCTGCAGCGCGTCGACAAGCTGCTGGCCGACCGCCGCATGGCCCTGGCGCTGGACGCCGAGGCCCTGAACTGGATCGCCGACAAGGGCTACGACCCGGTCTATGGGGCGCGCCCCCTCAAGCGCGTGATCCAGAAGGAACTGGTCGACCCGATCGCGCGCAAGCTGCTGGCCGGCGAGATCGAGGACGGCGGCGTGATCGCCGTCGGGGTCACGGACGGGCAGCTATCGTTTGGGAAAGCGGTGCTGCAGTAGGTGTTCAAAGCCCCTCTCCCCTTGCGGGAGAGGGTGGCCCCGGCGAAAGCCGGGGTCGGGTGAGGGGTTGAGGATAATATCCGCCGCGACGGGCCTTTCCGCTGGTCGCGGCGGTTTTCGTATGAGCGCCCCCTCATCCGTCGCTTTCAGCGACACCTTCTCCCGCAAGGGGAGAAGGGGGAGGCTTTTCCCTCACCGCCCTTCGCGGTATCTCCCCGCATGGCCAAAACCACCAAACTGATCGTCGAGTTCGACATCGAGGTCGACGGAGACCCCTATGTCTGGCGGCTGCATCGCCTGCCGCAATGGTCCTACGACCCCTCCGAGCGCCACGGCAAGGTGCTGGCCGTGCGCCACAAGGAAGGCCAGCGCGAGGCGCTGATCGAGTTTCCGCCCGGCCCCAAGCCCAAGTTCAGCGCTCCGCCGCTGAAGCCCTCGCAGATCCCGGCCCGCCAGGTCTCCACGGCGATTTCCGCCGCCATCGAGGCGGGCTGGGAGCCGCTGTCGCGCGGCAAACCCGTCGTGATCTATGTGGACGAAGAAGGCGGTTGATGAACAACCCTCTGCGACTCCTGGCGCCGGCCCTGATCCCGTCGTGGAACTTCTTCGACGTGATCGCGCCGTCGCCGCGTGTCGAATACGCGCTGAGCGAAACCGCGACGGCCGCGCCGGCCGCCTGGACCGAGTTCCGGCCGCGTCCCGCGCGCGTCTCGATCCTGACGATGCTGACGCGGCTTTTCTGGAACCCGCGCTGGAACCAGAGCCTGTTCGTCACCGCCTGCGCCGAGCGCCTGGTCGATCAGCCCACGGCCCACAGCGAGGATGAGATCTTCCGCCGGCTCGCCGTCGACCTGCCCGATGACGCGGCCGGTTGGCTGGCCTTCCGCCTGGCATTCGTCAGCCGCCAGGGCGAGACGATCGAGCGCGAGGTGCTGTTCCAGGCCGCGCCGCGCCGGCTGGAGACCTTGCGGTGATCACCCTGACCGGCGCCGCGCGCCTCACCGAGCTGATGTTGGCCCTGGCCCTGCTGCAACAGAGCCTGGAGCACCTGCGCGGGCTTCGCGACGAGCGGATCTTGTTCGGGGCGCGGATCGCGCTGTGCCTGCTGGTGCTGGCCGGCGTCGCGCGGCCCTGGCCGCTGGTGGGGATGGCCGGGCTGTCGCTGCTGATCCTGCAACGCTTCCAGGGCCCCTATAACGGCGGCAGCGACCGCATGGGCCTGCTGGTCCTGTGGAGCCTGGCCCTGGCCGAGCTGATGCCCAGCCGGCCCTTGCAGGAGCTGTTCTTCGGCTATCTGGGCGCGCAGCTGATGCTGTCCTATTTCGTCTCCGGCGCGGTGAAGATCGTCAATCCCGACTGGCGGTCGGGCCGGGCGCTGTCGGACGTGTTCCGGTTCTCGGCCTATCCCGTCAGCGAGGGCCTGCGAGCCTGGGCCCAGCGCCCTCGGGTGCTGCTGGTCATGTCGTGGGCGGTGATGGCGTTCGAGCTGGCCTTTCCGCTGACCCTGCTGTGGCGACCCGCCCTGATCGCTGGCTTGGTCGTGGCCGCGACCTTCCACCTGGCCAACGCCTGCCTGTTTGGCCTGAACCGCTTCTTCTGGACCTGGCTCTGCGCCTATCCGGCGATCTTGTGGCTGCAGGGACGGGTCTTGGGGCACTGAGAGCGGCTTCAGGCGTCCATGGCCAGGCCTCCGAACCCCGCCGTCACAACCGCCCGCGCCACGTCGGCCAGCACGGCGTCGCGCCCGTCGTCGTCGAGCTTGGCGCCGGTCAGGTAGGTCGTGATCAGAAGCGGCGCGCGCCCGGGCGGCCAGATCACGGCGATGTCGTTGGTGGTGTGGCGGCCGTCGCTGCCGGTCTTGTCGCCGATCTTCCAGCCCTTGGGCAGGCCGGCCCGCAGCCGGGCGTCGCCGGTCTGGTTGGCGACCAGCCAGCCGACCAGCCGCGCGCGCGACTCCGCCGTCAGCGCGTCGCCGACCGCCAAGGTCCGCAGCGTTTCCAGCATCGCCTTGGGGCTGGTCGTGTCGCGTAGGTCGCCGGGTCTGGCCGCGGTGTTCAGCGCGGGCTCGATCCGGTCCAGGCGCGTGACGGGGTCGCCCAGGGCGCGGGCGAAGCGCGTGACGCTGACCGGACCGTCCACGGCGTCCAGCAGCAGGTTGGCGGCCGTGTTGTCGCTGAGCGTGATCACGGCCTGGCACAGGTTGGCGATCGTCATGCCGGGGCCGACGTGCTTCTTGGTCTCCGGCGAGTAGTCGACCAGGACCTCGGGGCCATATTGGACGCGGCGGTCCAGGCGTTCGCGCTTCTGGTCGACCCGGCGCAGCACGAGGCCCGCCAGCAGCATCTTGAAGGTGCTGCACATCAGGAAGCGCTCGTCGCCCCGCGCGGCGAAGCGGCGTCCGTCCTGGGTGTCCAGCACCGCCACCCCCAGCCGGCCGCCGCCGCGCTTTTCCAGGGCGTTAATACGTAGGCTAAGGGAATCCGCGAGCGGCGCCGCGCGCGAGAGGACGGGCAGGGCGGCGGGCGCGGCCGCCAGGGCCGCCAGAAGGGTTCTACGATCGAGCATGCGGGGTCTCCTTGCTCGTGAAACCTGCCGGGGACTGGCCTTGGCCGCAAACGACGATACCTTGGCCGAGCCCCTAGCTGAATTTGGGTCTCCATCATGAGCCGCGCTCAACTGCCCCTGAACGCCCTGCGCGCATTCGAGGCCTCGGCCCGCCATCTGTCGTTCACGCGCGCCGCCATCGAACTGTGCGTGACCCAGGCCGCCGTCAGCCATCAGGTTAAGGGGCTGGAGGCGCGGCTGGGCGCGCCGCTGTTTCGTCGGTTGCCCCGGGGACTGGCCCTGACCGACGAAGGCCTGGCCTTGCTGCCGTCGGTGCGGGAGTCGTTCGACGTGCTAGGCGACGTGCTGGCCCGTTTCGAGGGGGGGCGGGTCATGGAGGTGCTGAGCGTCGGGGTGGTGGGCACCTTCGCTGTCGGTTGGCTGTTGCCGCGCCTTCCCCGATTTCGCGCCGCCCACCCGTTCGTCGATCTGCGGCTCTTCACCAACAACAACCGCACCGACCTGGCCGGGGAGGGGCTGGACTGCGCGGTGCGCTTCGGCGACGGGGCCTGGCACGGCACCGAGGCCGCGCCGCTGTTCGAGGCGCCGATGAGCCCGCTGTGCGCGCCGGCCATCGCCGAGCGGCTGGAGGAGCCGGCGACCCTGTTCCGCGAGACTCTGCTGCGCAGCTATCGCGCGGCGGACTGGCCCGACTGGTTCGCCGCCGCCGGCCTGTCACCGCCGCCGATCCGAGGCCCCGTCTTCGACAGCTCCTGGGTGATGGTCGAGGCGGCGATGCAGGGGATGGGCGTGGCCCTGGCGCCGCCGATGATGTTCGCGCGCGATTTGCAACAAGGACGCCTCGTCCGGCCGTTCGCCGCAGAGGTCAGCGCGGGTCGCTACTGGCTGACCTGGCTGAAGTCCAAGGCCCCGAGTCCGGCCCTGCGCGCCTTCCAGGACTGGCTGTCCGAGGTCGCCAACGAAGAAAATTTTTCACGGAACCAAAGTCCCGCCGCCGCGCTCGCGCGCTAAATAGAAGTCACATATTTCTCTGCTGCATCAAGGCCATGGCTTGGCCGCGAAGCGCCGGAATCGCGCCTATCTTTGGACAAGTTCGGCTGTCCGATTTGCAACGGCGAGCGTTGCAGGACGTCTCGCTTTCACGACGGACGAGACAAACATGATAGCCAACACGAAGACCATGATGGTCGCCGCCGCCCTGGTGATGGGCGGCCTCTCGGTCAGCGGGTGCGCGACCAAGAGCTATGTCAACAAGCAGGTTGGTCAGGTCGATGCGCGGGTCAGCGCGCACGACACCCAGATCGGCCAGCAGCAACAGCAGCTGGGTGAGCTGGACAAGACGGCGAAGGACGCGCTCGAGCGCGCCACCGCCGCCGGCAAGCTGGCCGAGGGCAAGTTCCAGTATGCCCTGGTGCTGAGCGACGACTCGGTGAAGTTCCCGACCAACGCCTCCACCCTGTCGCCAGAAGCCGAACAGCGCCTGGGCGAATTCGCCGAGAAGCTGAAGGCCGACAACAAGAACGTCTACCTGGAGATCCAGGGCCACACCGACAACAAGGGCGGCAAGGCCTATAACGACGAGCTGGGCGGCAAGCGCGCCGAGGCGGTGCGCAAGTATCTCAGCATGCACGGCGTGGCGCTGAACCGCATGGCCACGATCTCCTATGGCCAGGACGCCCCCGTGGCGCCGAACAACACGCGCGAGGGCCGGGCTCAGAACCGCCGCGTCGTGGTGATGGTGCTAAGCTAGCTTTGGTTCCAGGAGGGCTTCCATCGGCCCGCATCAACCCGATGGCAGCCCTCCAGGGCGGACCCGCCGGCGCGGGAGTGAGCGCCGCGCCGGCGAGTTTGCGCGCGATTAGACGGCCTTGAACCGCGCCGCCGGCGTGTTGCGCGACAGATTGGGATAGAGCTTGGCCTTGGCGGCCAGGGCGGCGTTCCAGTCGGCCGCATCGGGCAGGGACGGGATCGTCACCAACTCACCTTGATCGAAGCCCGCGAGCGCCGCGTCGACCAGGTCGTCGACCTCCATGAGCGTGTTCGGATCGATGGCGTTGATGTCCGAGCCCGAACGCTCCCAGATCTCGGTGCGCGTGGCGCCGGGCAGCACGGCCTGAAGGCGGACGGCCGACTGGGCGAACTGCGCGCGCAGACCCTGGGTCAGGTACGTGACGAAGGCCTTGGTCGCGCCATAGACCGGCATCCCCAGCTCCGGGATCAGCCCGACCACCGAGGCCAGGTTGACGATCGCGCCCCTATCGCGCGGCACGAAGTTACGCGCCGCCGCGGCCGCCAGGCGGGTCACGGCGACGACGTTGAGTTGGATCATCCTTTCGAAGGCGTCGGGATCGTTGGCCACGAAGTCATTGGAGCCCGCCACGCCAGCGTTGTTGACCAGGACGGTGATCGCGGCGTCGGTCGCCAGGCGCTGCTCGACTCTCTTTAGATCGGCCTTGTCGGTCAGGTCCGCCTTGAGGACCTCGACCTTGACGCCGGTCTCGGCGCGAAGCCGTTCGGCCAGGGCGTTCAGGCGGGCCTCGTCGCGGGCCACCAGGATCAGGTCGTGGCCGCGCTTGGCCAGGCGATCGGCATAGACCGCGCCGATGCCGGTGGACGCGCCGGTGATCAGGGCGGCGCCTTGGCTGGTGTTGTCGCTCATGGTGTGGTTCCTGAAAGGGTTGGCCGAGGCCCCAGCGGTCCGGCGTGTCCTCTAGCTATGGGGTAACTTGCTTTTCGCAAGTGACAGACCACATCTTTTGTCATGAGCAAATCTGAACGCCTTTCGACCCAATGTCCGGTCGGCCGCACGCTGGAGCGGGTGGGCGACTACTGGACCCTGCTAATCCTGCGCGACGCGTTTCAGGGCCTGACGCGCTTCGACCAGTTCGAGAAGAGCCTGGGGGTCGCGCCCAACATTCTGACGAAACGGCTGGCCGGCCTCGTCGAAAGCGGATTTCTGGACAAGCACGCCTATAATGAGCGGCCGCCGCGCTACGAATACCGGCTGACGGACCGGGGCCGCGACTTCGCGCCGGTGCTGACGGCGATGCTGGCCTTCGGCAACCGCCAGCTCGCCCCAGAGGGCGTGTGCGGCCAGCTCGTCGATCGCGACACGGGCCGGCCGGCCGAGCCGATCATGGTCGACCGGATCAGCGGCAAGCCGATCACTGCGGAGGCCTTCGCCTACGAGGCCGGACCGGCGGCCGGACCCGAAGTGCTGGATCGGGTGGCGTTCATCGCGGCGAAGCAGGCCAGCGCGCGATAGGGGTTGTTCCGAAGCGGCGGGAACGGCAACGTCCGACCGCTGCTTTTTCGGAGCCTCAATGCGCCTGCCCCTGATCCTCGCCGCCGGCCTGATGGTCGCGAGCGTCGCCCAAGCCGAGACCCCGGCGCCCAGCAACGACCAGCCGACGCTGCGCGCCATCGCCGCCGACGTCGATCCCAAGGCGTTGGAAGGCACGATCCGCGCGCTGGTCGGCTTTGGCACGCGGCACACCCTGTCGGACGTCACCTCCGACAAGCGCGGCATCGGCGCGGCCCGCCGCTGGACCAAGGCGCGCTTCGAGGCGATCTCCAAGGACTGCGGCGGTTGCCTGACCCTCGAGACGCCGTCCCAGACCTTCACCGGCAAGCGCGCGCCGAACGGCGTCGTGGTCGAGGACGTGCTGGCGGTCCAGAAGGGGACCACCGACCCGAGCCGCGTGATCATCATCGCCGGCCATATCGACAGCCGGGTCACCGACGTCATGGACTTCACCAGCGACGCGCCGGGCGCCAATGACGACGGCTCGGGCGTGGCGGCGGTGATCGAGGCGGCGCGGGTGCTGTCCAAGCACAAATTCCCGGCCACCCTGGTGTTCGCGGTGCTGTCGGGCGAGGAGCAGGGCCTCTATGGCGGCAAGGTGCTGGCCGACCACGCCAAGGCCCAGGGCTGGAAGGTCGAGGCCGATCTCAACAACGACATCATCGGCAACAGCCACGGCCAGAGCGGCGTGATGGACAACACCCATGTCCGCGTCTTCTCGGAAGGGACCAAGGCCGTCGAGACCCCGGAACAGGCCAACGGCCGGCGCTACAACGGCGGCGAGGTCGACAGCCCGTCGCGCAACCTGGCGCGCTATCTGGACGGCCTGGCCGATCGCTATCTGACCAATCTGGACGTCACGATGGTCTACCGCACCGACCGCTATGGCCGGGGCGGCGACCAGGTTCCGCTGCTGGAGGCCGGCTATCCGGCGGTGCGCGTCACCGAGGCGGTCGAGAACTACGATCGTCAGCACCAGACCCTGCGCACCGAGAACGGCAAGGCCTATGGCGACACCATCGAGGGCGTGGACTTCGCCTACCTGGCCCAGGTCACGCGGCTGAACGCCATCGCCATGGCCAGCCTCGCCTCGGCCCCGCCGCCGTCGTCGGGCGTCAAGATCGAGGGCGCGGTCAGCCCCGACACCAAGGTTTCGTGGACGCCGACGCCGGGCGCGGTCGGGCATCGCGTGTGGTGGCGCGGCACGACCGACCCGACCTGGCGCTTCAGCCGCTGGGTCCCGGGCGCGGCGACCACCACGCTCAAGGACGTGGTGATCGACGACTTCTTCTTCGGCGTCTCGTCGGTCAGCGCCGACGGCTGGGAGAGCCCGGTGGTGTTCCCGGGGGCGGCGGGCAGCTTCGAGAGCGCGGCGCCGGCGACGGCTCCGAAGTAAGCGCCCCCTCCGTCACGTCGCGTTCCGCGCCGCGCCACCTCCCCCGCGTCGCGGGTGAGGAGAGTCTCATCCTCCCCCGTGCAACGGGGGA
>Ga0209426_1000696_pt1 | contig 29451 bp, 29 predicted proteins | sample Deesub1362B_J571_FD_187697 | JGI IMG/M metagenome (GOLD analysis project Ga0209426, IMG submission 187697) | Deep oceanic, basalt-hosted subsurface ecosystem from Juan de Fuca Ridge flank, Pacific Ocean, CORK Borehole 1362B_J2.571 (SPAdes)... ...
AGTATAGATGCTAAGTCTAGTAAAGAACAATGCTAATCCCATAAACCCTATTAAAATAACAGAAAAATTAAATATGCCATATTTTAAAGTTGTAAATATTTCTTTTCCACCGGAACGTTCAAAATCTACTTCAGGTAGGAAAAAATAAACTAAAGATAACAATATTAGGCCGAATAAAAGCATCACCAAGAATACATATCTCCAATAGATTAACCCTATAAACCCCCCTACTAAAGGACCTAACGTCGCACCTAAAGTGGTTGATAAAGCTCCAAACCCCATAATTTTTCCTCTTACATCTGCTTCAAAAACATCTCCTACCAATGCCATGGAGATAGGGGTTATAAACGCTGAACCCATGCCCTGTAACATTCTAGATAATAGGAAAACTGTGATAGAAGGAGAAAAATAGGATGATAAAGCCCCGAGTGAATATATTATTGCACCAAGTAAAAGCATTTTTCTCCTACCATAAAACATGTCACTTATCATGCCAGAGAATAATTGCAAAATACAAAAAGGTATCATATATAACGTTATAGTTAAACCAAGATAAAATTGATTTACATTAAAATCAGTACCAATATGTCGAAAAAGAGGTAGAATCATATTCCCTCCAAAAGGCCCACTAAAAGCTGCAATAACAAGAACAATTATTACTATTAATCTTCTTTGCATCATTATAATCCCTTAACACCGACAATTGTTATAAAATTTCTTCATAAACTGCTGCTATAAGTAGAGGAAATATTATTGTTGCATCTCCCTGGATGGTTGATATTACTCCTTCTTCTTGAACTTTACCCCATGATATTGCTTCGGTGAGTCTTGCACCTGAGAGACTACCATCGTAAGGTTGTGCGGTTGTTATTTGCACGGCATAATCTAAACCGCCTCTCAAAAGATTTGAAGCAATGGTGTAATGTTTTGAAATTCCACCACCAAGAATAATTGCTCCAGTTCTCTCCGAATCATAAACAATATCTGCAAGCTCCTTCATATCCTTAGTTGCATCAACGACAAGCTCATGTTCCTGATTAAACATAAATACTTGTAGGCCTAAGGCTGAATCTTGAAATCCAGGTGAAAAAATTGGCACATTATTCTTAGCTGCTTGGTAAACAAAAGAATTTTCATCCGGTTTCATTCTTTTACCTATTTCATAAATTAATTCCCTAATAGAAATAATTTTCTTCTCCTCATATATTTCTGAGAGCATTTTTTGTAGAATTTTTTCTAAAAGCTCATAATTCTCATTAGGAACATAAATATTGCCTAATCTGTTTATATTTTCTCTATGAAGCTTTACATCATTTGCTTCAAAATTCCCAACATAATATTTTCCACCGTAGGCCTTTATAACATCATGATCAATGCTTCCACCAGTAGTAACAATCACATTCACAAGATTACGCTTAACTAAATCGGCAAAAATAGATCTCAAACCAGTTGCGACAAGATTAGCTGTAAAAGACAAAAAAACTGTGCAATTCTCATCCAAAAACATCTTTCTAACAATATCTACTCCTCTAGCCAGATTTAGAGCCATAAATCCTCCACATTTCTTCAATTCCTCTATAAACTGTTTCATAGTCATTCTTTCCCTCAAACACATATTTTCAACGCACATTTTCATCAGACAACACCACCTAAATCCCGTCTAAAACGATTCATCACCTTACCTTATCACAATTTAATGAAATAAATATTCTCTTCTTCCCTGAAATGTACGTATTTTAAAGCTCTTAAAAACGTGAAAATCAATTCACTGACAACACTTTATATCTGCAAGTCAAAAGGGGTAGGAATACTTCTCATGCTTCCAACGAGAAAATGCCCGACGCAAATTAGGTGAGGCACTTTGTGTAGCTATACCAGAATATAAGGTTTCTGTCATAACTTATGTTATTTTATAATTTTAAGTGGAAATGGAGTAGTTTGTTAAATCTAAGGATCATGTATAGGGGGTATGAAAGATGACGACGTATTACAAAAAATTACAAAAAATATATAGACATTAGACTATACTCAGCGAGTGTTATAAGGTACACTACTACATAAAAGGGTTACTACCATCAAATCAGATATGTTAATGAAGGTGGGTACAATAAATGATTAACAACGGTGCAATTCCTCCAGAAATTTGTCGTTTCTTTTCTATTGGAAAAAGTAACTCGTTACTGGTAAAAGGGCCTCCGGGGACTGGTAAAACCATTTTTTCTTTGCAATGCGTTAAAGATCTTCAAGATAGAGTCGCAGGAGTATATTTTTCAACTCGAGTGGACGCCAGGTCTCTTTATGAGCATTTCCCTTGGATAAAGGAGCAAATCCCGATAGAAAATGTGGTAGATGCAACTAAAAACATCATACCGAAGAAGGTAGATTTCACGTATGTCATTGATTATTCTTCATTACCTGATTTTCTTAAGGGACTTTATTCCATTACGCATAGAGTTTCGCAGCAACAAACACCTTTAATCGTTGTGGACAGTATTGATGCACTTGCTGCAAATGTTAAAATGCCTGTTGAGGAAGTATGTTCAATGCTCGTAAATTTTGCTGAAAATATGCAGTCACAGATAATATTTGTAACTGAAAGGCATGGTACATCTATGATTGATTATATGGTTGATGGTGTAATTAGACTTGAGAGAAAATTCATTAAAAACAGACTTGTGAGAAAGATGACAATAGAGAAACTAAGAGGTGTGGAAATAGGTAACCCCGTATACTACTTTACATTACAAAATGGAAAATTTCAGTACTTCAAAAACTTCCAACATATCATTGGTTAGATGCATCTTACAAATTAGAATATCATCCACCAATAAAAGATGGCAAAGACACCAGTTTTTTCATCAAAAGATTCGCTGGAAATGATCCTTTAATAAAGAAACCTGCGGGATGTTGTTCTATAAATGCTACACCTTTAAATGCGGACTTTTTTTGAATGTCACACTCATCTGACAACTAAGCTACCTCAATTTCCACCAATAAACACAAAATTATGGGAAAGAAAGAAGTATATAACAGTGTGTAATTGTATGTGATACAACAAATTACACTAGTAGCCAAAACGAGCACAGAAAAACGAGCATCGAACATGAATGTTTGTTGATTGTTATTTAAGGTGTTTACAGACCTAATTTAAAAGCAATGATAGTAACTGTTATATTCATTAGGCTGAAAACAACAAAATTTTTACGTCTTAGAATACTTATCAGCTTGTGCTCTTCATTTTATAGGAAAACTTTTTACTTAAAATATGTTTATGAGCCTCATATAGATTCATTTGTCTCAAGAGGTGTATGAAATGGGTGAAGATATGGATGTTATTAAGGTTGAGGAAGGAGAGATGCTTGAAATAGAAATTGAAGAAGATTTACTTAAAGCTAATGAGCAACTTGCAAATGCTAATAGAAAAATATTTGATAAGCATAATGTAAAAGTTATAGACGTAATGGGATCAATAGGATCTGGAAAAACATCGATACTTGAGAAACTTGTAGAAAAACTTAGAGAAAAATATAAAATCGCTGTTATCGCTGGAGATGTGACCACTACTATTGATGCAGATCGAATCAAGAGACACGGTGTCCGAACAATTCAAATAAATACAGGAAATGAATGCCATCTTGATGCATTAATGATTAGAAGAGCGATAAAAAGATTAAATCTCGACGAGTTAGACTTAATTTTTATTGAGAATGTTGGGAATCTTATTTGTCCAGCAGATTTTCCACTAGGCTCACATAAAAGAATAGTTGTGGTAAGTGTTACAGAAGGTCCCTATATGATTCGAAAACATCCAATGATAATTAAAGGCGCAGATATAGTGGTAATTAATAAAATAGATTTAGCAGATGCCATGGAAGTCGATATAAACCAATTGATTAGAGACGCAAAAGAAATAAATCCTAAAGCAGAAGTTGTTTGTACAAATGCTAAAAGCGGCGAGGGAATAGATAATTTAATTAAAACCCTAAACCTATAACCATATCAACTCATACGAACTTGTTAAGATATTAAAATATTATTAAGGTGATAATATTGAGTGAGAAATGTATGTTTCCCCCTTGCCCAAAATGCGACAAAGGATATTTAGTTCCTTTGAGCGCAGCCAGCGACAAAGGAATACCAATAGTTTTTTCTAGCTGGGTTTGTACAAATCCTGAATGTTCATTTACAATACATCAACATGACGTTGAAAGCAAAATATACTGGAAAGACGGCGAAAAAATGAATGCGAAAAAAGCAAAGAAAGCAGGAATAATATAACCCGTAGCGAATAAAATTTAACACTATTCTTCTTTTTATATTATAAACATGTAGAGAATTGTTGGTGTAATGGTATGGTTAAACCTAAAGTTTTTGTTACCAGAGAAATCCCTGACAAAGGTCTTAACATGATATTAGAGAGGTTTGATGCAAAAGTTTGGAGAGAATACACTCCACCACCAAAAGAAGTGATAATTGAAGAAGTTAAGAGCGTTGACGCTCTTGTTACGCTTTTAACAGATAAAATTGATAAAGAAGTTTTAGATGCTGCTAAAAACCTCAAAATAATAGCTCAATATGCGGTGGGATACGATAATATTGACGTTGAGGAATGTACAAGGCGGGGAATTTACGTTACAAATACACCTGAGGTTCTCACAGAATCTACTGCAGACTTTACATGGACACTAATTTTAGCGGTCGCAAGACGAGTAGTTGAAGCAGATAAATTTGTTAGAAGTGGAGAGTGGGAGAAAAGTAAAACTGGATGGCATCCAAAAATGCTTTTAGGAACAGATGTACATGGAAAAACTCTCGGCATCATAGGACTTGGAAGAATAGGTACAGCAGTTGCAAGAAGAGCTAAAGGATTTAACATGAAAGTCATATATTATAGTAGAAAAAGGAAAGAAGAACTTGAAAAAGAATTAGGCCTAGAATTTGTAGACTTTGAAACTCTACTTAAAGAAGCGGATTTTGTATCGATTCATGTACCCTTAACAAAAGAAACTTTCCATTTAATTGGTGAAAGAGAATTAAAACTAATGAAAAATACAGCTTTCCTCATCAATACCAGTAGGGGTAAAGTGGTTGATGAAAAAGCCCTTTACAAAGCTTTAAAGAAAAAGTGGATTGCAGGCGCTGCACTAGACGTTTTTGAAGAAGAACCAACACCTGCAGATAACCCATTGTTAAAGCTGGAAAATGTAGTTGTAGCTCCTCATATAGCGAGTGCTAGTCACGAAACTAGGTCAAAAATGGCTGAAATGGTAGCAAAAAATCTCATAGCCTTTTTTGAAGGAAAGATACCTCCAAATCTCGTTAACACAGATGTATTAAACAAATCTAAGTCTTGAAGTCCACCCTTTATTTTCATCGTCGCTAAATCTCAGAATGTGAACTACTCACCTACTTGTAGGTGTGTCGTCTGCCGCAAATTCTTATAAATATTTTTGCGGTCTAAATGTAATTGTGATTGGTGATGTAGTTTGAAGAAAGTTGAAAGCATTTTTGAGATTATCGGGCCTATTATGGTTGGTCCTAGTTCTAGTCATACCGCTGGTGCCGTACGTATAGGCAAAATTGCACGTGAAATACTTGGTACGAAACCTGTAAAAGCAATAATACTTTTTCATGGTAGTTTTGCTGAAACTTTTCGCGGTCATGGTTCGGATAAGGCTGTTGTAGGCGGTATACTTGGTTTTTCAACAGATGATTTAAGAATAAGAAAAGCTTTGGAAGTAGCCGAAAGAGAAGGATTAAAGATAGAATTCAAAACCGTGGATCTAGGTGAAGAATATCATCCAAACACGATTAAAATAATTTTGGAAGATGCAAGTGGTTTAAAAATACAGGTTATTGGAAGCAGTATTGGAGGGGGAAACATTATAATTACCGAGATTAATGGGTTTGAAACAGATTTAAGTGGAGATTATTATGCCTTGATTGCTATTCACGACGATAAGCCTGGAATGGTGGCAAAAATAACAACTATTCTCGCCAAACATAGGATTAATATTGCTAAAATGAGGGTGAGCAGGATAAAGAGGGGAGCTTTAGCGTTTTCAAGTATAGAAGTTGACCATGAAATTTCAAAAGAAGTTGTCGGTGAGATAGAGAAAATTAAAGAGGTAAGATTGGTTAGAGCTTTAAAACCGATATAAGGAGGATTATTCCATGGTTGATTTTGAAACTTTAAGTGATTTAGTAAAATTAGCCAGGGAAAGAGATTGTAAGATTGGGGAAATAGTTTGGGAATATGAAGCAGAAGTTGAAGGTATAAGTAAAGAAGAAGTTTGGAATAAAATGGTTAAACATTGGAATGTTATGAAAGACTCTATAGAAGATGGATTAAAAGAAAGTTTTGAATTGCCGTGTAAAATAACAGAAAGATTTGCTGGAAAATTTCTTAATGCGAAAAGAGTTTTTCTTGATGATTTTATGAGTAAAGTTGTGGCAAGGGCCCTAGCTGTAAGTGAATATAATTCAGCAATGGGTCTCGTATGTGCCGCCCCAACAGCAGGAGCTTCAGGAGTACTGCCAGCAACACTATGTTCAGCTGCAGAAAAACTTAATGCAAAAGAAAAGGATATTGTTTTAGCTCTTTTCACAGCTTCTGGTATAGGTTTAGTAATAGCTAACAAAGCTTCTATCGCTGGATCTGAAGCTGGATGTCAAGCTGAAGTTGGAGCTGCAGCTGCCATGGCTGCTGGTGCACTTGTAGAATTAGCAAATAGCACACCAGAGCAAGTGGATCATGCCGTAGCAATAGCTCTAAAATCTATTATGGGTTTAATATGTGATCCAGTTGCTGGTTTGGTGATTTCTCCTTGTATTAAAAGGAACGCCTTTGGGGCAGTTCTAGCGTTTTTAGCAGCTGAAATGGCCCTTGCTGGAGTTAAAAGTTTAATCCCTGCAGATGAGGTTATTGAAGCAATGGGTGAAGTAGGTCGTTTAATGCATCCAGATCTCAAAGAAACCTCTCGTGGAGGTATTGCAACCACACCTACGGGCGAAAAAATTAGAGAAAAAATCTTTAAGGGCGACTTTTAAAATTAAATCGAATTATATAACATTAGCAAAATTTGTTATCATTCATTACAAATTTTGTGAATACATTAAAATATTCATGGAACTATAATATTTTACAATAGTGAGGAGGGCGTTGCTTGCTTAAAAGAGGGGGTAAGGGTAATGCAAAGAAGTTTTTTGTTTAAAATAGTGTTGATTGGTGACGGCGCAGTTGGAAAAACCTCTCTAAGAAAACGGTGGATGGGAGAGGGTTTCGAAGTAAATTATATGTTCACTATCGGTTGTGATTTTGCAATAAAAGAATTACAATTTAACGATAATATAAGGGTAAAACTGCAAATATGGGATCTTGGGGGGCAACCTCACTTTAAAGAAGTTAGAAAGGCCTTTTATGTTGGAGCTTCCGGGGGAATAGTGCTTTACGATATTACGAACAGAGAAAGTTTCGAAAATGTTAGAATGTGGGTTGCAGAACTCATAAAACATGCTAAAAAGAAAGTACCAATAGTAGTTGTTGGAAATAAAATAGATCTCAGAGGAAACAAAGCGAATTACATATCTACGTTGGAGGGACTGGAACTTAAACGTCGACTTGTTGAAGAATTTGGAATTAAAGCCTTATTCTCAGAGACCAGTGCAAAGACAGGTGAAAACGTAGATAAGGTTTTTAGAGGTATGACAGCACTTCTTTTGCAAGAGCTTGGTGCAATTAAACCCGTAGTACCAGAACCTACGATTGACGAAAGATATGCAAGGCTTCTATCTGAAATTTGTAAGTTACTTGGATTAGAAGAGGAGACATGGAAAGAGTCTCCCGAATATGTATTACAAGTTTTAAAACATACCCTAAAAGGAAAAGTACATGTAGAAGGTGCTCATGGAGAAAATTTTGAATTTACAGTATAAATACAACATAACGGGACATTTTAAGTTGAAAAAGATTGGTTAAGGTTTTTTATCCAACATGTTTTATATATGAAAATAGTGTAAATTATTTGCTGTAAGTAGAGGTGAATATCTTTGGAAGGTGGATATGTTTGGCTATAAAAGCCAGCGAAACAATTCGATAATGTCTGACCCTCTAATTTTAAAGTCTTTTGGTTCTAGTTTTGTTGAAATTTCGCCTTTTCTCGATGAAGTTCTTAAAACTTTGATAAAAATTTGTAAACATAGATTAACAGCAAAACAGAAGAAAATTCTCATCTATTTATACGAAACGAAGTACGGGGACTGTACATTTTCTAAATTAGCTTTAAAATTGTCAAAAAAACTCAGAATGCCATTAAGTACAGTGAAACACGTACTAAGAACACTAAGAGAATGTGGACTAATTTTAGCGGGAGATCAATACAATAAGGGCAGTTTAGCAAGACTTTCAAAAGTAGGTGAAATTGTAGCAGAAGAACTAATTTATGGAGTGATATAAAATGAAAATTTTACTTGACATAGATGAAATACCAAACTACTGGTATAACATATTATCAGACCTGCCAAAACCACTCCCACCGCCACTTAATCCTAAAACAAAAACGCCACTTAATTCAAACGATTTAAAGAGAATTTTCGTAGAAGAATGCGTAAAACAAGAAGTATCAACTCAACGCTACATAAAAATACCAAAAGAGGTAAGAGAAGCATATATTAGGGTAGGAAGGCCAACACCACTTCAAAGAGCAACAAAACTAGAGGAAACTTTGCACACGCCTGCAAAAATATTCTTCAAAAGAGAAGATGTTAGCCCTACTGGAAGCCATAAAACAAATACTGCAATAGCACAAGCCTATTATGCCTTCAAAGAAGGAGTAAAGAGATTGACAACTGAAACTGGGGCTGGACAATGGGGCAGTGCCTTATCCCTTGCTACAACCATGTTTAATTTAAAAACAACAATATACATGACTAGAAGTTCCTATTTACAAAAACCTTACAGAAAAATTCTAATGGAAATCTTTGGAGCTGAAGTTTTACCATCACCAAGCAACAATACATCAATAGGTAGGAAGTTCCTTCAAGAGGATCCGAATCACCCAGGATCTCTTGGCATCGCAATAAGTGAAGCTTTAGAAGACTGTTTAACTCATGAAGACACAAAATATAGCCTAGGAAGCGTTTTGAACCATGTTTTACTACATCAAACAGTAATAGGCTTGGAAACAAAGAAACAATTTGAACAAATTAACGAATATCCAGATGTCATAATTGGATGTGTGGGTGGAGGTTCTAACTTCGCAGGAATAGCATATCCTTTCTTACGCGACAAAATAAAAGAAGAAACATCTACAGAGTTTATTGCTGTTGAACCGTTGGCTGTACCAACATTCACAAAGGGATTATACGCCTATGATTATGGTGATACTGGAGAAATGACGCCTCTTCTTAAAATGTTCACGGTTGGACACATTTACAAACCGCCTCCAATCCACGCAGGCGGCCTTCGATACCATGGAGCTGCACCATCTCTATCTCTCCTAGTTAAAGAAGGTCTTGTAAAGGTTAAAGCATATGGACAAATAGAGGTCTTTGAAGCCGCAAAACTATTCGCCAAAACTGAAGGTTTAATACCAGCACCAGAAACTGCCCACGCAGTAAAGGCAGCCATAGAAGAAGCTATAAAAGCTAGGAAAGAGAAAAAAGAAAAAACTATACTATTCAACTTTTCAGGACATGGGTTCTTCGATCTACAAGCATATCAAGAATATCTAGAAGGGAGACTTGCTAACTACACCTTGACGGAAGGTAAAATCGAGAAATCCTTGAAGTCTGTAGTTCTAGAGCCTTAAGTATATTTGGAATAGGTGATGGCGATGCTTAAGAACGATAAAACTATGATTGTCAATGGAAGGAGAATCGACAATGCATATAATACATCAAGACTCAAAAATTCTATGGAACCTAAGATTTCTAGGTGTTGCTGTAAAGTTGTAAGTAAGGAAATGAGCGTACCAATTAGACATGCAATAGCTATTGCTGTGTAGTTCTTAGATACTTTACTTCCAGAGAGACTAGAAGATATGGAGAAGCTGCATATCATCAAGATGATGTACATTACGGCTAAAATGATTGGTAGGTTTTCAATTAACATTTAAGTCACCTCTAATCTTAAATTGCATGTAATTTTTTTATTTCTTCTTTTTTTGTTAGAATGATTTCTTCTTCAATTTTTCTCCAATGTTTAAGAGCTATTTTTCCAATCAGGGGAGTAAAATATTTAGTGAACGCGATACCGATATACTGTATAATTTCCATAATTTCGGAAGGTGTACAATGCCATGCTAATTTTCTAACATCTTTAAATTCTATAGTGTGGTCATGTACTTCTATGTATTCGCTTAACGGTTTAACAATTTCAACTATAAACTTTTTACTAATTTTTCCACCTAAAATTTCATGAATGAATTGAATTAATTTGTAAATTGATTTTTTACCGATTTCAACTATTCTTTGCACAGGATAAACAATATCAATATCTACTAAACCATTTTTAGCAATATCTTTTATTCTAGCAATCGCTTCATCCACGTTTATCTCAACTTCTCTTGCAATTTCTTCAATCGTTTTATGACCATTTATCGTGGCAAAAAGAGGCCAAAAATCTCTACTAATTTTAACATCTTCTTCAACTCTTTTCTTTAAAATTGGAATGTGATAAGGTTTAAGCGTCAAAACCCACAAAATTTTTTCTGCTTCCTTTTCAAATTCATCAAAAATTGCGACGTTTCCATTCCAATTTTTTAACATTTTTCCATATTTTTCCTCAAATCTTTCAGCTAACGCTCTTAAAGCTTCTCTTGAAAGCTTATCCTCATAATCCACTACGAGTGCGCACACCGTATTTTCTCCGCTTTCAAGCATAATTTTCATATCCTCTGCATCTATGCTTTTTAAAGCCCCTTTGTGCTCTGGAGATATCTCTCTTATAAAAGATGATACTGCTGTCAAGAAACCTGACACCAAATTTGGGTCAACCTTGCTTGGAGCATAGGTTTTAGTGAATAGGGGAACACCGTTGCGATTGATGATGAATAAAGCATAGATTCGAGGCAACTATGACACCTCTTTCTCATTCTATAAAGAAACTTTTCCCTTTAAAATTTCCTTCGACAAATTTAAACACAAAACATATCAGTGTAAGAAAGTTGTGTAAACGCAAATGATAAGTTTTTATTAAAATTAAAAGATATCGACTTGTACTTTAAGCAGAGAGTGACACTAAATGAGAAACTATAAAGATATTCACAGATTGCTACCTCCTGTTAAACTAAAAATCAACAGAGTTGGAGTTAAAAACTTAAAAAAGAAGATTGTCAGAGAGTGTAATGGAACGATAGAAGTGTTAAATGCAAAGATTAACGCCTATGTGAATGTTCCAGCCACTTTAAAAGGGGCACATGTATCTAGGAACTTGGAAGCGGTTAATGAGATAATAGAAGAAGCAATAAAAGGCAAAATATTTAATCTTGAAGACTTTTGCACAGAACTAGCTAAAAAACTATTAGAAAAACACGAATATGCGTCAAATTCAGAGGTAAGCTTAGAAGCGGAATATTCGATGGAGAAAAAAACTCCTATAACAAAACTTTCAACACAACAAATGTACACAATACATGCAGGAGCATTCGTTTGGAAAGAAAACGAAAAAATAAAGGGTAGAAAGTGGATAGGAATCGAAGTCGAAGGTTTAACAGTTTGTCCATGTGCTCAAGAACTAGTAAGAGGATATGTAGAACAAAAACTTCTAGATATAGGTCTAAACAGAAATTTAATAGATAAAATTATGAAAAACATTCCAATAGCTTCTCATCTACAACGAGGAAAAGCAACATTTATAGTTCACATATGGGATCATGAAAAAGTTGATTTTAAAGACTTAATTGAAATTGTTGAAGCCTCATTTAGCTCACCCATACTTGAACTTTTAAAACGTCCAGATGAACAGCAACTCGTAATAAAAGCACATGAAAAACCAAAGTTTGCTGAAGATGTCGTTCGAATTATGCTTATAAAATTCTTAGAAAAATATGGAGAAAAGCTTTCAGATGATACATTTTTAATAGCTCAACAAGAAAGCTTTGAATCTATTCACAGACATAATCTGTATGCTGAAAGAGTTTTAACACTTGGAGAACTAAAAAGAGAAATAAACGGGGGGAATGTAAATGTATAGTTTAAGGGTTGGAGGAGTTAAAATAAAATTTTCATCAGCTCATTTTCTCGTAGGTCATCCTAAGTGTGGCCGTTTACATGGACATAACTGGCTGGTTACAGTTGAGTTCAAAGGACAAGTAGGAGAAGACGGAATGATTATAGATTTTATGGATGTTAAAAAATATTTGAAAGAGATCATTGAGCCATTAGATCATAAACTTCTAATACCAGCTGTATCCCCTGGCGTAAATGTCAAAGCGAAAAACGATAGGGTTGAATTAGAGCAGGGAGGTAAACTATATATTTTGCCTAAAGAAGATGTGCATCTTTTACCGTTAAAAGCTATAACGTGTGAAACACTTGCAAAATATATCTATGATAAAGTTAAGAGTAAATATAGAAACTTATCGATGAAAGTTTATGTTTCTGAGGATATTGGTGTTGAGGCAAGTTACGGTGAAATTTAGGTGATAGATTTGGAGAGGGTTGCAATCATAAAAATTGAAAACGACAATGTTTATGATGCTGTGAAGAAGGCAATAGAAGCAGCTGAACAACCAGACCTTAGTTCGGGAGACACCGTAATCGTTAAACCAAATCTATGTGCACCAAAACCCTATGATAGTGGCGTAATAACAAATATAGAAGTCATAAAAGCTGTTTGCAAATATCTAGTTGAAGAAATGAATGTAAAAACTTTCGTAGGAGATATGCCAATAGTTGGATGGGATCCCAAAGAAGTCTATCAGGAACTTAGAATAAAGGAAGAAGTTGAAAAAGTTGGTGCACAATTTCTAGATTTTAGTGAAGAGGAATTCATAAAAATAGAAGTTCCAGATGGAAAAAAGCTTAAATCAGTTAAAATATTGAAAAGGGCTTTCGAAGTAGACGGAATTATTAGTTTACCTGTCATGAAAAATCATTTCTTAACTGGAGTAACCTTATCAATAAAAAATCTAAAAGGCTTAATTGCTCAAGATCAAAGAACAAAAATACATGTTTTAGGGCTTCACGAACCAATAGTAGATCTATTTCAAGCATTAAAAAACCAGATAAAATATGCAATTGTAGATGGTACTTATGCGGCAAATCAAGTAAAACCTTCAGGCCCATACTATGGGCCTATAGAGCCTGGAGAAATAGTAAAAATGAATCTCATCATAGCTGGAAGAGATCCAGTGGCCGTAGATGCAGTAACTAGCAGAGTTATGGGATTTGACCCTAAAAAAATAAAAATTATTAGCATTGCTGCTGAAAGATGTCTTGGAGAGATAGAAGATATCGAGGTCGTTGGTGAGGAAGCTAAACCTATCAAAAAATTCAAACCGAGTTTCACAGGAAGAATAATATCATTTGTTAGTAGAATCTGGGCTAGTAGAATGCTTAATCCTCTTCTACATCCATTTGCAAAGAAACTTTACGGTCCACAAATGGTTACTTTAAGTAAGGCTCAAAAAGAAGTTGGAGAAGGAAAGAAAGGCACTGTTATCCTTGTAGGTGAATGTGACGGTTGTGGTGTTTGTGTTAAATCTTGCAAAGTAAATAATATTCAGCTTGTGGATGGAAAGCCGATTATAGGCGATAAATGTATAAAATGTTTCATTTGCGTTGAAGTTTGTCCGAAATCAGCACTAGCAATTCAGTAACCTAAATTGTTACATAATACGGAATCATAAGTTTAATTTGTGTAGAAAAAAGAAAATTAGATTATATTTTTTCTATATCAACTTCTTTTCTCCCGATTTTAGCTATTTCTGTAAGTGCGTAAAATCTTCTTTGAATCTGAGGGTTCAAACATTCTCCAATGGCACTTCCCAACATTCCGATTGCTAAAACCAGAAATCCAAGGCAGACACCAGGAGGTACAAGAATCCACCATGCACCAACTTGAAGTGCACCCATACTTTGCGAATAAGCCAACATAGCACCCCAAGTAAAAATATAAGGCACATCTTGTTGTTCAGAAGTTCCTAATCTTCTTTTAAAACCTAAGTATGCTAACCCAGCCTGAAGAAGAACAGATAAAGCAGCAGTATACATTAGAGAGGCAATAGCAACAGGTACAATATCTGGGAGAATTACTTTAAAAAGTATATACCTATCACTAGCCCCAATAGCCTTCGTAGCTTCTACGTATCCCTCTTCCTTTACAACTAAAACGTAGGATTTCACTGTTTTTGCGGTAATAGGCCAAGTAGTTAACCCAACAATGCCAATAAAACCAAGTAAATTTGGTGTAGTTTCTAGAAAAACCCATCCAACAAAAATTATCAAGGGTATTCCTAGAAGAGCATCAGTAATTCTATCTAAGATATATGCAAACCATTTTCCCGTGTAATAACCAGAAATCAAACCCACAACAATTCCAATGACAAGAGCGATAGTTATCGAGGCAAAAGCCATTAAGAGAGTCAAGGGAGTATATTTAATAAGCATTAAAAACACGTCTTGACCAAAACCATTTGTACCAAAAGGATGTTTCAAAGAGGGTAAGGCGAACGTTTCCCTAAAATTATATGGATTTTGCGGATTAAATATAAGATCGTAGATAGAAAAGAAAGCAAAAATAGAAAGCACAATTAAACTAAATTTTGCCTTACCATTCCTAGCAAATTCCTTCAGGAAAGCTTTAATGTTTAGAGACGTCTCCATGTTAGCCCTCTCCTTCAAAACGTATTCGAGGATCTAGAAAAGCGTATGAAACATCAAGCACATAAATGGTCGCAATAACAACGAGAGAGAAAAGCAAAAAACTAGCTAGCAGCAAACCTAAATCTGGGCCAAAAATAAACCCTGTAGCACTTCTGTAAAGTAAAAATCCAAGCCCTTGTATCGAAAATAATACTTCCGTGAGAATAATGTTTGTGGAGAAAAGCACTAAACTTAAACCAAACATACTTAAAGAAGGAAGAATAGCTGCTCTAGCAGCATGCTTATGAATAATATCTTTTTCGCTAAGTCCTTTGGCTTTAGCGGTTCTAATAAAATCTTCATTTAAAATTCCAATCATAGAATTTCGCATAATAATGTAAAAAATTCCTGTACTTGTTAAAGTAAGAGAAAGAACTGGTAGGAAAATATGTTTTACAAGATCCAAAATGTAGGCAGCCGGATTTTCGGGAAAAGTGTATCTAAGGGGGATTTCATGCAAGCCAAAGGTTGGAAACCAGCCTAAACCAACAGAAAAAATTAGAAGAAGCAACATACCGATCCAAAAAACAGGCAAACCATACATGAAGAGCCAAAAACCAGTATAAACATCGTCTTCTATGCTTTCACGTTTCCACGCACCTCTAGCGCCCATAATATAGCCTATAATTATTGATATAACTATTGCTGGAAGCAGAATAATAAGAGTTCTAAAAACTCCGATCTCTATAGCTTCAATTGTAGGTATACCCCAGCGAGATTTACCAAATTTTTCAACGAAAATAAATTTAAGATAAGCTAAAAAACTCTGTAAGATTGAAACTTGAGGATAAATCTTAGAAAGTGGAAGATAAAAGAATGCATAAAACCCCATAAAGAACACAATTATATAAGTAACCATCGAATCCACTAATCGTCTAAGAATATATCTCCGCAATCCCATTACAAATCCCTCAATAGGTATCAAAAAGTGTAACACAGAGATAATTTATTGCTTCTCATTGTGGCAAATCGAAAAAATCGACAAATAATATTTTAATTGTTAAAATGGTATAATTCTTGTTACGAAAATAACAAGATGCCTTATTATTAAATTAATGTTGTGATAATTTGTAAAGTACAATTGCAAAGATAAGCAAAGTGAACTGCAGATAGAAAGGTGCTAATGGTGCAATTCTATGTGCCATTGTTCCAGCTATTAAAGGTGCTAAGATTCCAAGAGTTCTATGTATTGAAGAGATTGTACCTAGAATACTTCCTCTCATATTGGATGGGATGAATTCGAAAAGATAAGATCGATGGAATATAAGCCAAATAGTGTGACCAAGTTCCATAACCATGGTGGCTACAAAAAGAAGCGTAAAAATTTGTATGGAACTTAATTTCCAATATTCTAAGGTTCCGGTGAAAATCGCGTAAATGGTCATCAAAATTACTCCTGTATAAAGCATTTTGAATCTACTTTCTTTACCAGCTTTATCGGCGATGAAAGACGCGAAAATACTTGTACTTGAGATAGCAACTTCTATGAGAACAACAAAGAATACGCTAAGTGATAAAACGTTGAAAATATAGTTATCTAAAACCAATCCATAAGTTAGTCCAAAGCTAAAAACTATAAGTATCTCAGCAGCGGCCACAGATAAAATCTCCCTAGGAATCTTTGCTTTACCCTTTTCCTTCAACCTAACAGTTTGTGAGGTTTCAGGAAGAAGTTTTTGAATATATATTAGAAAGAAGACGGAAGATAAACCGGAGATAATAAAGAGCATTCTAAAAGCTTCAAGGGATGTGAAGAAAAAACCAAGTAAAATACCAATAATCGGGAAGGTTATAAGTTGAGCAGCTTCAGGTAGAGCCATATGGTAAACATAAACTTTTTCTCTAATATCTTCAGGGTAGGCATCTCTTTCATAAACTTGATATGAAACCGTGAAAACTCCGCCAATCCTTTCTAAAAAACTACCTAGTATGATGTGAATTGGAGATGTTGCATAAGCATAAATAAAATTTGCGGAAGCAAAAGTTACTTCTATAATAGACATAGCAGTCTTGACAGATAACGCTTTGTCTAATGCTCTACCTATTAAGAAGGTGAATACAACACCCATTAAAGCTGAAACGGCATAAAGAATACCAGCCATTTCGACATTAAAACCTAGCTTAAACAGATAAACTGGAAATATAACATCAACGATGAGGAAAGGTGAAGCAAGAGTATAGTAAATTATAAGCCTTTTAGCAGCTAATGGAAATGATCTGAACTCTTTTAACACCATGACCGCCCTTCGATAACTAGCATTTATCTGAGTATCAAGAATGGACTGTGATATTAAAAACCGAAAACTATTATTTTAAATATTTTTGGCACATCTCTTAGCCGTGTCTATTAAAGCTAGAAGTAAAATGGTAACTAAGCTTTTTACTTTAAAGGTAACGGTTCCGCTGTATGTATCTCTTTTGCGAATATTTTAAGTTTATAGACATTTTTCCGCGATTTTCTAAAGGATAACTATATAAATACTGTAATACATAGTTCATTATCCATTTTTAATCTCTACTATGACCCGTAGACCCTCGTTAAGATGGATTATACAGCTAAACAATATTTAGAGGTTAAATAGTTGAAAAATATAAAACACGAAATTTCAGAGGTTTTAAACGAAATATTACTTGTTATTGAAAGAATGATAAAGTTAAATCTTCAAAAATATCCGGATAGCATCTTTTCACAATATAAGATCCCCGAGGCATACTTAGATATTGTAGAGAAAAATTTTACTGAACTTTTCCACCAAGTTGAAAAACTTAAAACCTATCTGAAAATAAAAAAGGAATTTTACAGATCAATAAGAGATCTAATTACTACAATCCAAACATTAATCAAAGAAATGGAAATAACACAAAATGAAGTAAGAATTCTAATACTCCCAGCATATAAGAGAATGCTAGATGCAGGACTTGAAAACTTTAAAATAAACAGAGAGATAAAAGAAAAAATACAAATCTTAGATGTGATTAGTGAACATTTCAAAAAATCACTAAAAAGAATTGAATTGTCACTAATCGCCACAGGTTATGACAGAAAAAGAAATACAGACGATTTGGAAGAAGCACTAACGCTAATAATTCAAGGAGACGTTACGGGTGCAAAAGAAAGGATAGAACACGTGAAAGAAAGACTAAAACAACTTGAAAAAAAGGATATTAGATAGACGTTACATGTACAGCAAATACTACTTACAAAATTTTATGACATAAATTTGTTCTAGCATAAATTATTAAAGGGCTTCAACATTTAAATTATCAGGATGATGACGGCTGGGACAACGATAGAAAGATGAAGAATTTGCCGATTGCTGACTTTTTCCATTCCTTACAAATAGGGGCAACAAACCAAAACCACTCCACATTTACCATAAATATTTGTAAAACTAATATTTAACGATCAAACGTAATCTTAAGATACAATTTACCTTCATCATGGAGATTAAAATGACTACTTGGCGAGTTCTTTCCTATTTCTCCAAAAGAATAAATGAAGTGGAGCCACTTGAAGACCCTGAAATAAAAGATATCATAAAAGAAGTTTCTGAGAGAATGAACTTCAAAATCCACGGGGTATATGTAATTACACCAAAGAAGCCTATTTTAAATGCTGTACACGTAAAACTTGCTGGTAAATTCAATTACATATATATTATTGGTCCTTTGAAAAAGTTCTTTTCAATCGAAGAAATAACTGTAATTATGGCACATGAAATTGCTCATGCCAAGAAAAAACATGTAATGAAACTTATAATTACCAAGAAACTGGCAACAATCTTAGCCCTAACATTATCCTCAGCATTCATAATAACCTATGGAACACTAATAGCTCCACACCTACAAGTATCATCGCCCTCCCCCCTTCAGCTAGTATTAGTTTTACTAATAACATCCCTAATGATACTTTTCATACCAATGTTAATCGTATGCTATTTCTCACGTAAAATGGAACTTGAAGCTGATATAGAAGCTGCAAAACTCTATGGCACTGATCTCTGCATAAAAACGCTAAAAAAACTAGAAAGTCTATATAATAAGAAAACAAAGCAACCCCGACTTTTAACATTAATGAGCACCCATTCACCTATCGAAAAACGCATAAAAAACCTCGAAAAAATCAGTAAATTAGTTAAATCCAAATACAAAGATATGACATAACTTCTTAGCACCTTTATTAATTTAGTTTTATTAGGTGAATAAAATATAGAAAAAGAGAGAAAATATTGGGTTAATTTTATTCTTCCACTTTACGCCATTGTCCACCATATTCCATCATTGCTAGTCCAACGATTCCGATGATTACGAAGAAGAGACCTGAAGCTACAACTGGCATACCCGCGAAGGGATTGCCTGGTACGTGGGCTCCATAGAGAGGACTGAAATACGCTCCTGTAAGACCTATAGCGACCGCTAGCGTTACGAAGTTTCCAATGACAAATCCTACCCATACAAGTAGATAGCCGAGAACAGTTCTTTTGCTTGGCGATTCGCATGTCAAGCTGTACTCTGGCATAACGTCAGTCCATAGCCATCCAAGTTTCTTAACACGATCATAGAATAGAACCATGAGTATAGGTCCTAGAATTGCTTCGTGAATGAAATTGTTAAATGTGATAATTATCGATAGAATTGCAAATGGCACAAAGCCGATGGCTTCCGTCCATAAACTGATGGTCATACCACAAGCACTGCTATTTAATAATGCGGTTGCTTCAAACCTTATGAGGCTTGCAAAGGATTTACAATCTGGTTCTTCTTTGAACATTTTATGCCATGTATAGTATGGTAGAAGACCATAAATCCAATTTCCTATGAAGCCGCCGATTGAACCAATGGTCAATGCTCCGCCGAGAATATCAAATCCGATGAGGTTACCAACTGCGGTTCCCCATGTAGCTGCTGGTCCCCAGAGAAGACTTGTAACGATTGGAATAGCATTTCCAGGTCTAAGCGCGGTTACACCAGGAATTATCCATAAGGGCATAATGGCGAAAATCCAAAGAATTACTGCGTAGAATGCCGCTGAAAGCGAGAAGAACACTATCATCTGTGTATAGGCAAACATGCTTAAGTTTTCTTTCATGTCCTACCACTCCCCAATCGACATACATATTTTAATTACCGGTCACTTATTAATATTATTTATACATTTTTTTGTATAATAAACCTAAGAAATAACGTGTAAAATAAATTGTAAAAATCAAAGAAAACAAATCTATAAAACTCGATTGTTATTTTGATGCTAAAGTTTTAAGTAGTGGTAAATAGTTTTGATACAAACTATATTGAATCAGCTTAAAAGGTAAAGTTAATAATGCACTACCAGTAAACTTTAATGTCGAAGGATATACCTCACTTAACTACCCTTAATAGCGAAAAGGAGAAAAGTGGAGACAATGGCGGAGGATAAATATATAATTGAACTAGAAGATGTCTGGATTAAACATCGCGGTCAAGAAGATTATGCTCTGAAAGAAATAAACCTCAAAGTGAGACCCGGAGAAACGCTTGCCATCATTGGGCCCACGAATGCTGGAAAAAGCACTCTTTGTATGCTTTTAAATGGTCTAATACCTAATATTGTAAAAGTTAAAGAATTTAAAGGAAAAGTTACCGTCAAAGGAAAAAATGTTAAAAAACATAGAGTTTCAGAACTTGCACCAATAGTTGGCATCGTTTTTCAAGATTATGAAAGTCAAATTTTTAGAACTAACGTAGAGTTAGAAATAACTTTTGGACCAGAGAATCTCGGCCTTCCTCGAGAGGAGATTAAGAGAAGACTTGAGAAATGTCTCGAATGGACTCGTATGAACGGTTTAGAAAAACGTTACACCTTTGAGTTGAGCGGTGGACAAAAACAACGATTGGCAATAGCTTCTATTTTGGCGATGCAACCAGACATAATAGTCCTAGATGAAGCAACATCAGATCTTGACCCTATAGGGAAATTTGAAATCTATCAGGTAATTCAACAGTTAAAAAGAGAAAAGGAGGACCTTACTTTAATCATGGTTGATCATCACCTCGATAAAGTTGCGGAAATAGCTGATAGAATAGTTGTATTAAATCGTGGTCAAATTATTTATGAAGGGACGCCTAGAGAAGTGTTTTCTCGTGTAGACGAATTACTTAAGATGGGTCTTAATCCACCTCAAGTTACAGAGTTATTTTATAAAATGGGTGAAAAACCACCATATCCGATTTCAATGGAAGAAGCTATGGAAAGATTTCCAAAAAATAAAAAAATAAAAGCTCCGGAAAATCCACCCAAAAAAGCATCGGATAATGAACCAGCTATTGAAATAAGAGATTTATGGCATACCTATGATAATGTTCACTGGGCCTTAAAAGGGATAAATCTGCGAATAAATAAAGGTGAATTTGTTGCCCTCATCGGGAATAACGGATCAGGTAAAACAACATTGGCTATGAGCATAAATGGAATAGTTAGACCAACAAGAGGGTCAGTTAAAGTTCTAGGTCATGAAGTAACAACCATGACGGTTAAAGCAGCTGGTAGATTAGTTGGTTATATATTCCAAAATCCCGATTTCCAACTTGTAACCAGCTCGGTTAGATCAGAGATAGAATTAGGTTTAAAACAACTTGAACTTCCAAAGGACGAGGTTGATAAACGGGTTGAAAGAGTTTTAAAATTACTTAATATTGAAGATATTGCTGATGAAGATCCGTTTTTCCTCAATAAGGCAAATAGGCAGAGAGTTGCTGTTGCAAGCATACTTGCATTAGAACCTGAAATAATAATTTTAGATGAACCAACAACCGGATTAACACCAGGTGAAACTAGAGATATCATGAGACTTGCACTTGAACTAAATAAGGCGGGGAAAACAATTATAATTATTACACATGACATGTGGTTGGTTGCTGAATATGCCCAACGTGTAATTGTTTTAAGAGATGGAGAATTATTAATGGATGGTCATCCCCGTTCCGTATTCTCTCAAATAGAACTTCTAGGTGAGTCATTTATAGAACCGCCGCAAATTGCAAGATTCTCCAAAACCATGTTTAACAAGACTTTCTTATCGGTTGATGAGTTAATTTCCCATATGGAGGTGTAAATAATGGTACAATTTACTCTCTATGTTGATAGAGATACGATTCTCCATAGACTAGATCCCCGTTCCAAGTTAATCTGGCTTGTATGTGTATGGTTATGGGCAATGTCTTTTAATCATCCAGCATGGACTTTTGTCATATTTCTTGTTGTAATAGTTTTTGCGGTCACATCTCGTTCAATGCATCATCTTAGCTTTGCAATCAAAGGATTAATCTCCCTATTCATAATGGCAGCAATTATGTGGCCTCTCTTTAGAGAAGGCTTCACACCAATATACACCTTAGTTTTTCCTTTCGGTAAAAAGGTCATTTACTATGAGACAGTTCTTTATGCATTAGCAATGTCTATGAGATTTTTTGCGATGATAACTGCAGGGCTCGTATATTTTGCAACGACTAGAATGGAAGATCTTTCAGTTGCATTAGCAAAAATGAGAATACCCTATGGATTAAACTTTGGGTTTACCACAATTTTCCGTTTCATACCAACCATGTATGGGGAGGCTCAACTAATTTTTCTCGCCCAAGAAGCTAGAGGAGTTGATCTAAGAAGAGGGAGTATTTTTCAGAAAATAAAAAACACAGTTCCGACAATAGCTCCCCTCTTTATAACTACTCTTCGAAGAGCTGGAGAACTAGTAATGGCTATCGAAAGTCGAGCATTTCTATTAAAAAAAGAGAGAACATCATACTACGAGATTAAATTTAAGTTAGGAGACTACATCCTAGTGATATTCTCCATAATACTCACAGTGTTCTTCCTCTGGCTACGAATACAAGGCTACGGCATAGTACTTCCAACAGCAATATAATAGGTGAGAAATATGAAAGGAAGATTCCTCATAGCATCCACAATATTAGCAGTAATTAGTTTGATAGCTGTAAATATTCTTCTACCAGATATTGTAGAAACTTACACCATCGCATACGCTACAAGATATAATGACATGATAGCATTAATTATTGGTACAATAGATGCATTATCAAATCTACCAGTTGCATACACAGGAAACACATTTTATACCATGTTTGCTTTATGGTTTATAGCAGGTCTTATAACAGGTGCAATTATACGCAAACCAGAAAGCAGTTTAGTTGGTGGAATGTTCACAGGTGTAGTTTTCGGCCTAATACTAATATTTGTCTTAGCTTCTGAACAAGGAATCGACATAAGAATAGTTTTCAAAGATCTATTTGCCAGGAGCCCAGATGAAGTTTATTATAGGCCTTTCTATGTTGCATCAATAGCAAAACTAGTCTACGCATTTATGTCTGCATTTATTGGTGCAATAGGCAGTGCTATAAGTGCTGCAGTACTACTTAAACCTGAAATACCAGAACAAGAAATGCCAGAAGAAATGTACCCAATAAAAACAACATGCCCCAGCTGTGGAGCAGAGTTCTTAAGCACTCCAATGTACTGCGCCGTATGTGGCATAAAACTTAGAGAAACTCGATCTATAACGGGGGTAAGCCTTGAAGAAAAGCAAAACCGATAAGAAAAAGCCTTTATACATTCAAAAGGCTGAAGACCTACGCTATGCTATAGATGTATTAGATGGCTTTAGACGACCGCCCTTTCCCTATAGAAAACTAGAACGAGAACAAGTTAAAAAAACTAGAAAACTAAAACCCATGGAAAGAACAAAACTACACGCCATTATCGAAAACATAAGAGACCCGGAAATCTCAAAGAAATGGGAAATCCTTAAAAATCATTTAATAAAGTTTTTAGCGGTTTACCGCGAATATGAACATTTTGCAAGACGTACAAATATCAAAATTTTCGGTCTCATAGCTCTTTCATCAGTAATTCTATCTATCCTCGCTGTAACACGGTCATTACCCCTCTGGATAGTTGAAGCAACCGTAATTCCAATCTTCATACTCCTAATTCTCATTTATAGACACTATGAAATGAAAAGAATACAAGCATTAAGAAAAAAATGGAAACACGGACACCTAGTAAGAGAATTAGTTGACATGATTGCAGCACATCTCTCTAAACTAATAAAACAACATTCTCTAAACCCCAGCGACTACAAAATATCCTCAAACTTCAACGACTACAAAAACCTACGAACCGTAACCATCCACAAAAACTGGTTTGAACTAGAACCAAAAGTTTAACCTAATCTTCTTTTAGAAGACAAAATATTTCTTGGTACATGTTGTAATCTCGGTCTATCTTCCATTATGGGACTTTTATGTTAAATCATTGTCCTGGAGGAATTCTTAAAGAAATAAGATACATTTAACTAAAAATTAAAATTGTCATGTTGCGGTGTCTTCATTTTCGGGTTAATGAATATCAGCTTTAATTTTGATTCTTCAATATTTCAGAATCCTTTCTCATGTAGGATTTTGATTGCTTCAATGGCAACTTTTATTTCTGTGTCAATGGCTTTTTTCACAATTTCTGCGTGGTCTCCAAGTTCTTGGCCAGGTTCAAACTCCAGTTTCTTTGTTCCTTTTACGAGGTTTCCGTCAACAGCCAATATTGCTCCGGCTTTTAATCCCCTTAAATGGGAAACTATGAATATTGCGGAACATTCTCCCTCTACGGACAAAACTCTAGCTTTCCTCCACTCATTAACATATTGCATTTCAGCATAATATGCAGGACTAGTTGCCACTACACCTCGATAATATTTAACACCAAGGGTTTCAGCAGCTTCTATCAAAGCATTTACAACATCTAAATCCGGAACCGCTGGAAAATCTGGTGGAACATATGCATGCGTTGTTCCTTCACGTCTAACAGCGCCGGTCGGAATTATAAGATCTCCAACTTCTATATCTGGTTGTAAGGCACCTGTTGTACCTACACGAATCAGAATTTTAGCTCCTATATTTGCAAGTTCTTCCACAGCTATTGAAGCCGCATTTCCTCCGATCCCCGTTGATGTTGTTGAGATTGGGATTCCTGAAACAGTGCCAGTATATGTTATGAATTCCCTGAAGTCAGCAACTAGACGGTACTCATCAAACTTCTCTGCCACTATTTTAGATCGCTTAGGATCACCTGGTAAAAGTACATATTTAGCAACGTCACCTACACCGCACATAATATGAGGTTGTATTTTCTTTTTCAAAGCTTACCCTCCACTACATACTCTTAAATCGGTGGCCAATATTAATAGTTTATTTGTCTTTTAAATTAAGTAAGATAGAAATATGCGAGGAAACCTAAGTGTTTTGAGAGGTGTTTACCTTTGATAATCCCAGAGGAAATCAGAAAGATAGCAGATGATATTTGTACAATGCGGATTCGTGGTGCTACACCTATCGCTAAGGCTGCTGTTGAAGGATTAAAAATTGCTGCTCAAAAAACTCCAGCAAAAACTGTTCAAGAATTTTACAAAAAGTTTAAGGAAATCGGAAAATTTTTACAAGCTACCCGACCATCTGCAGTATCTTTACCCAACGGCATAAGATATGTGCTGTATAGAGTTAAAAAGGCTGTTGAAGAAGGACTATCGCTTGATCAAGTTAAATCTATCGCAATAAACGTATCTAATGAATTTATAGAGAAGACAAATACTGCTAAAGACAAAATTGGAGAAATAGGAGCAAAATTAATTAAAGATGGAGACACTATTCTCACCCACTGTAATAGTAGTATCGCGTTAAGCATAATAAAAACAGCACATCGACAAGGAAAAGAAATAAAGGTTTATGCAACAGAGACAAGACCTAGATACCAAGGACATTTAACAATAAAAGAATTAAATGAAAGTGGTATACCTACGACCTTAATTGTCGATTCTGCAGCTGGATTTTTCATGAAAGAAGTTGACAAAGTTATTGTAGGAGCAGACACCATACTTGTGGACGGCACGCTTATCTACAAAATAGGACTGTTTTTAATAGCATTAGCAGCAAGAAAGTACAATGTGCCTTTATATGTAGGTGCAGAAACCTACAAGTTCTGTCCAGAAAGCGTTACCGGAGAAATAATAGAAATAGAGGAGAGAGACTCTGCTGAAATAATTGATCCAGAGAAAATAAAAGATCTAAAATACGTAACTGTTCGAAACCCGGCATTTGACTACATTCCACCTGAATACATAAAATATATCATAACAGAGAAGGGAATAATTCCACCACACGCTGCAATCATAGTGCTTAGAGAAGAATACGGATGGCCGATTTCAACCCCACAAATATAAACAGAAATTAGATATACAAATTTTGGATATAAAGATCATGTAAAACTTAATTTTTCTTTTTCAATAAATAGTTAATTTACAAGCTATGTGCCAACAATGTTGGTTATGAATGAGGGAAAGATCGAAGTGAAAGATTTCCATTCTTCCAGAAATTCTCCAAAAGTTAATTTTCTTCTTATAGCTTCTATTACACCATACAAGTAGGATGAGGCATATTTTACTGAAACTATTTGCCCACCAATTACTCGTTCTTTTTCATCCAAAATTATATGCATCTTAGGATTAAATTTCTCAATAATTGGAATATGTCCCTTAAAATCTTTTTCAAAATTAATAGAAACAGTTTTTGCCTTAATATTAACTTCTTTTGCTGTTTCAATACTATGACCAGCAACCCCAACTTCTAAGCCGAAAACCTTTTGAATTTGAACCCTAAGAAAGCCTTTCACTTCAAGTTTTCCACCAACAGCGTTAACACCAGCCAGTTTCCCGGTTTGAGCAGCTATACTCCCAACTGGCATGTATAGATAATTACCGGAAATAAAATCTGGAACCTCAGCAACGTCTCCAGCCGCAAAAATACCCTCAACATTAGTTTTAGCCCTACCATTAATCAGTATTCCAACCTTACCAATTTTAACTCCAATAGACTTCGCTAAATCGACATTAGGCAAAACACCAGCCGTAAGAATAACTAGATCTGTTTTAATTTTTTCCCCGTCAATATCTACGCTTTCAACGCTGCCATTTCCATAAATCTCGTTAACTGTTCTTCCCGTTAAAAGCTTAACACCAAAATGTTCCACTCTCTTCTCAATAATCCGGCTCAAATCTTCTTCCAATAATCTCCATAGAATTCTAGGCATCTTTTCGACAATTAAAGGTTTTAAACCAATTTTTCGAAGTTTTTCAGCAACTTCCAATCCCACAAAACCAGCACCAACAATAACAACTTGTTTTGCTCTCTGAATTTTTTGTTTAATCTTTAAAGCATCTTTTAGACTCCAAATAGTAAAAACATTCTCCAAATTTACACCTGGAATTCTTGGTCTAATAGGTACACCACCACTTGCAAAAATCAATGAATCGAATCCAAGGGCTTCACGACGATTATTAGAACTAATAATAAGCTCTCTCTTTTCTCCGTTTATTTTTTCACATTTCCAACCAATTCTCAAATTAATATTTTCCTTACTTAGTAACTCGTCTTGATAAATTAAAATGTCTTTTACATCTATTTTTCCAGCGATCAAAGAAGGTAAACTAGGTTTTCTATATGGATATTCAAGAGATATAATCGTAATAACTACCTCTTTATTGGAATTTCTAGCTGACAACGCAGCATTAATACCTGCAACACCACCCCCTACAATTACAAGATTTTTAATCATACCGCACACCTTAACAACTAGCCTACTACCAACGAACTAAATAATAATATGCAAATGCTACGACTAAGAACATTCTTCTAATACCTTTCTTTTTAATGTTTTAAATTTATTTACAGCCCCTAACTCTGTAGCTGTTTATTGGGAAGATATTTCATGTAAGTTCAAAATAAAACTCGAGAATAAAGTTTATTCAACATCGGTATAATAGTTAAATAATACGAATTTAATGGAAATAGGTGAACTATATGACCTATATTGATCTTTATGGGAAAGATCTTATAACTACGCAAGAATGGACAATAGAAGAGCTAGATTTCACATTAGAATTTGCAAAAGAATTGAAAAGACGGTTCTATGCTAGAGATTTGCCGGAACTTTTGAAAAACAAAACTTTCTTTATGCTCTTCTATAACACTTCAACAAGAACTAGAGCGTCTTTTGAAGCTGCTATGACATTTCTAGGTGGACATGCACAGTTCGTAGATGTATCTACTACTAGAATCGGTGAGGGCGAAGTTATAAAAGATACTGCAAAAATGTATGAACGTTATGGGCATGGACTTGGAATAAGAGTTTTAGAATCGGCCGTAGACTACGTGTATGGAAGAGGTAATGCTGTAATAAGAGAATACGCTAAACATGCAAAAATACCAGTCATAAACATGGCTGATGACATGTATCATCCTTGTCAAGGACTAGCAGATATCATGACAGTGCAAGAAAAGTTTCCAAAATACGAAAAGAAAAAATACGTGATAATGTGGGCATATTCCAACAAAATAAGATCTTGGTGCAGTGTACAAGAAGAAGCTCTAATAATGACAAGATATGGATTAGATGTGGTAATAGCCAATCCACCAGAATTTGATTTAGACCCGAATATCTATGAAATATGCAGAAAAAACGCTGAAGAATCTGGAGGAAGCTTCGAAATAAGCAACGATTACAAAGAAGCTTTAGAGGGAGCTCACATAGTTTTTCCAAGAAGCTGGGCAAGCCATCAATGTGTTATGATGGGAATAAACAAGTTCGGGAAAGAAAACGAGCTGGCTCTCCATGAAAAATATAGAGATTGGATGTTAACACGAGAATTAGTAGATCTCATGGATAAAAACAGCATAATAATGCATGTTCTACCAGTTTTCAGAGGAGAAGAAGCAACAGACGAAGTAATGGACGGCCCCCACTCAGTAATCTATGATCAAGCAGAAAATCGACTTCACGTACAAATGGCTGTACTAGCACTAGTAATGGGCGGCAGAACCTAACAAATCACCATTTCAATTTATTTATCCTTACTAATTTATCTGAAACCTTATTTAAATTAAGAAAGCTGTTATTCACATATTTGGTGATAAAAGTGAGTTTTGTAATAAAATTAAAATGTTCTCGATGCAGTGAAGAATATTCTCCAGAAGAAAAAGTTACAATGTGCCGTACACCTGGGTGCAAAGGTCTCGGAAGACTAGATATATACTATAACTATGATAAAATTTCTAAACAACTATCAAAATCAAAATTGGAGCAAAGAAAACCGGGAGTGTGGAAATATAAAGAACTACTTCCAATTAAAGATGGAACCAGAATAATTACATTGGGAGAGGGTAACACACCTCTCATAAAAGTGAAGAGATTAGGTGAAAAACTTGGATTAAAAAATTTATACGTTAAGAATGAAATCGGAAACCCCACTGGAAGCTTCAAAGATAGACCAATGGTTATAGGCGTTACAAAAGCCTTGGAATTCGGAGTAAAGACTACCGTGACAGCAAGCAGTGGGAACGCAGCTGCAAGTCTTGCAGCATACTCAGCAAAAGCAGGTCTAGAATGTTACGCCTTTGTTCCAGAAACAGCACCCATAAGCAAAATAGCACAACTTTTTCTCTACGGTGCTAAAGTTGCACGCTTTAAAGGTTTAGAAAAAGGAGAGGATA
>Ga0209426_1000699_pt1 | contig 29387 bp, 31 predicted proteins | sample Deesub1362B_J571_FD_187697 | JGI IMG/M metagenome (GOLD analysis project Ga0209426, IMG submission 187697) | Deep oceanic, basalt-hosted subsurface ecosystem from Juan de Fuca Ridge flank, Pacific Ocean, CORK Borehole 1362B_J2.571 (SPAdes)... ...
AAAATAGCCCTTTTTAAAATAAATGGCAGTTCCATCTTCCACAATAAAAGGATGTTCAATCTCTGCTTTTTTCAAAAAAACTTCTGTCTCCTTCTTTGTTTTTCCTGTGCAGAAAATAACAGGATATTTATCTTTGATTTTTATGAGTAAATCATAAGCTTCTGAAAAGGAATAATTCTCATCTATAAGGGTTCCGTCTAAATCGGTAAAGATTAAAAAGGATTTCCCAGAATTAATAATGTCTCTGTCTCTTTTTTTAACGTTTTCATCCATACATCAACATCAATATTTTTAATTTCCGGAAGAATTTTGGGCTTTGAAATCTTTTTTGTTTTTTCTATTCCATAAGATGATAACTCTCTCAATATCCTCTCTTTTATTGTATCGGTTGCAAGCTTGCTATTATAAATCGTGGAAAGGGACATTAAAATCATATCTTTAACATGTTCATCTCCTTTTTCTTCATGAATATGAGGATTCAGGGTCTCTATCTGATAAACCTCAATTTTCTCCCGTGGAATCTTCTTTTTTCTTTCACTGGTTATATTTTCCATAAGATAAATAAGTTGATAGGGCTCAATTGAAAAACCTGTGGAAAACTCCATAATTTCTGCAAGCTTCATACTCATTGCATGTTCACCTGCATTTCCTGTGACAATTATATTTGTTTCAAAACCCGTATGTTCTGCAATTAAAAGATTGAGATATTTATTTGTAACCTCACTTACTCTACCCCATTTGGAGAAATAAAGTCTTTTTTTTCTAACTTTTGGTTTATGACGCCATGCAAGCCGAACCATTGTAAAATCACTTTCACTTAAAAGAAAACCTGCAGCATAATCTTTCACATACTCATTAACAGAACCGGGAATATAATTATCAGCATCAATAAACCCAATGTATTTAGCATTTATATATTTTGCTATAAGAGTCCCTATTATCATTCCTTCTCCTTTACCATCTTTAACAAGTCCATTTTTATCAAGAATATGGGTATATCCTGCTTTTTTAAAAGCTTTTCCAAGTCCGGAATCTTTCTGATGAACTAATATTATTTTGGAATGTGTAAGAGAATAAAGGTGCTTTGCAAGTTCTACCTCCATCTTAAAATTATTAGGTGACTCCTTTTGACTGGCAGAAACTATGATAATAGGACATTTATGGGGAATTGCTTTTAACACACCATCAAGTAAAAATATTCTCTCATCCTTTGTTGGTACAATTATTGCAAGTTCTCCAAGAACCCTTGAAATCTCTTCTCTCGGAATATTACTTATAAGAGAACTTTCAACAAATTCAGTTTCACTATCAAGTTTTATTACTTTCTGAACTTCATGAAAGATTACATTACCGAATATTTCTTTATAAACTGTTGTTTCTAAAATCATGGTGTTTAATTATAATATAAAAAATAACTGAATTTCAAATTTAAAATGTTTATTAATTCCTAAATATAGCTAAAGCAGAAATTTCCATAATTACAAAATTATTAAATATGCTTTTACCACAATCAAAAATAATTTCAATCAGGTAATTACAGGTTATTCTCTTCTTAAAAATTTCCTCTGAATAAAAAGATAAAAGGTCGGGATAAAGATCAAGCTTATAAGAAGTGAGAACAGAAGTCCACCTATAACAGCAGTAGCAAGGGGTCTCCATGCTTCAGAACCTTCTCCTCTAAATATTGCAAGCGGGACAAGTCCCATAATTGTTGTCAAACTCGTTATAAGAATAGGTCTGAATCTTCTCAAAGCTCCTTCTTTCGCAGCATCAAATATCTTTTTACCCTTTAACCTCAATCTTTCAACATAGTCAAGCATAACTATCGCATTATTAACAACAATTCCTATCATCATTATCATACCCACAAAGGAAGGAACAGAAAAGGGAAGACCTGTTATAGCATGAATAAGTGCGACACCTGTGACACCCGAAGGAACGGTGAACATTATTATAAAAGGCAAAAGAAAGGACTCAAACTGAGCAGCCATAACAAGATAAACAAGCAAAATACCTATAAGAAAGGCATAAAAAAGTGTTCTGAATGATTCAACCTGTTCTTCTGTAAGACCTCCAAATTCAACTCTGAATTCGCCATGATAACCAAGAACAGACCTCAATTTTTTAACAAGTTCTTTTTTAATTTCTCCAAGAGGTCTTCCGGCAGGTTCTGCCTGAACCTTTACAACCCTTTCTTTATTCTCCCTATCGATTGAAAGTGGTGTAAATCCTTTCTCAAATTTAAATATACTTCCGATGTAAAGCTTTCTATCTCCAAGAGGGAAAGAATAAAAGGGTAAGAGATTTTTATTTTTTCTATATTTTTCCTCAAGAACAACCTTTATATCAAGTTCCCTTTTACCAATCTTGAATGTTCCCGCATTTTCTCCAAAATTAAGCATTCTCAGATACATTCCAAGCACAGAAGAATATAATCCGAATTCAGAAATTCTATCCCTGAATGGAATAAGATAAATCTCAGGTAGTCCTTTTTCTCTTGTAACTCGCACACTCCTTACACCATCTGTCCTTTCCAGAACTTCTTTTATATATGTGGCAATTGAATCTGTAACCCTAAAATCTTCTCCATAAATTTTTATCTCTATCGGGGCACCAAATCCCTGAATCAGGTTTTGAATACCCCCTGTCGTTAAGACTTGATACGTTTTTATTCCAGGAACTTTCTTTAGTTTCTCTTCTACCTCTTTAGCAATTTCAGAAATATTTCTCTTTCTTTTAGCAGGGTCTCCCGCATTTGCATAGAAAAATCCTGTATTTTCACCCTCAACAAAACCCATAACTCCTGAAAAACCTGATTCACTTCTTCCTGTCCTTGTGGTATATGTTTCTATCTCAGGAATACTGGAAAGTATATCTTCTACTTTTTTTGAGATTGAATCTGTAACCGAGAGTTTGGTACCCGGTGGAAGTATATAACTGCCTCTTAATTCACCTGTATCAGATTCAGGAAAAAATTCTGTTTTAACAGTACCCGAAAAGAAAAGAAATAATCCGAAAAGGAAAAAAGCAAAACCAAATGTTAAAGTCAGATAAACTTTTTTCAGAGCAAAATTTATAACTTTTTCATAAAAAATTCTAAGGTAATCAAAAAATTTAAAAAGTATCCCCTTTTTCGGAGGGACATTTCTTATTAAAATTCGGGAGAGTGTTGGGGTTAAGGTCATACTCACAATAAGCGAGGTCAAAAGAACAATGGTTACAGTCATTGCAAGCTGTCTGAACATAATACCCACAAAACCTGTTCCTATCACAAGAGGACCAAAAATTGCTATTGTTGTAAGAGTGGACGCAAGAATGGGTGCAAAGACTTCCATGGCACCTTTAAAAGCAGCATTTAACCTATCCTCACCCTGCTCTCTTCTGAAGAAGACATTCTCCAGCACCACAACTGCATTATCCACAACCATTCCTGCTGCAAGCGCAAGTGAGGAAAGAGATATTATGTTAATTGAACCACCTGTAAGTTTCAAAAGTATAAAACCTGCAAAAAGTGAAAAGGGAATTGTAAGTGCAATTACAAAACTTGAGGAAATGTGTCTTAAAAATATAAAGGTAACTAAAAAGATAAAAAGCACAGCCCAATAAATTGTTGTTGTTAAGTTTTGAATTGATGCTTTAATAGACCTTGAAAAATCATTAACAATCTTTACTTTAATACCCGGATAATCTTTTAAAATTCTATCTACCTCCTTTTTTACTCTCTCTGCCACCTGGACAGTATTTGCTCCTGATTGTTTCATTATCCCAAAAATGAGAGATGGTTTTCTTTCTGTTCTTACCTTGTTAATCGGGTCATCGTAACTTAAACTAATATCCGCAATATCACCGAGTTTATAAATTCCTTTACCTTTTACATATATAGGAACCTTTTTAATATCTTCAAGAGAACCAAACTTTGAATTTACTTTTACAGGTATTGAATAAAACGGATCCTCAACTTTTCCTATAGGGACATTTATGTTCTCTCTTTGAAGTGCTTCCTTGATCATAAATGGAGTAATACCCAGCTCATCAATATATCTTTTTTTAAGTTCAATCTTAACAATTTCTTTTCTTCCACCGCCCCAGAATTGAACCTCTCCCACCCCGGGAATTCTTTTTAATTTTTCTGCAATTTCTTCTTCAAAAAAAGTTCTCAAATCAAAAAGTGTATCCTCTGCCAGAAAGGCACCTATCATTATGGGAATCTGTGAAAGGTCAAACTTCAGGACCTTTGGAGATTCTGCATCTTCAGGTAAATAATATTTTGTTATTTCAAGTCTTGTTCTTATATCATCAGCAGCCTTATCAATATCTGTTTCCCAGTCAAATTGAACTGTTACAACAGAAATATCCTGCATTGAAAGTGATCTTATGTCCGTAACATTGGGAACAGTTGAAACAGCATCCTCAATATATTTTGTCACCTCATCCTCAATTTCTTCTGGAGAAGCACCCGGTCTTATTGTAACAATACTTGCCATCGGAATACTTATATCAGGGAACATATCAATTGGAAGAACCCTTATTGAAAAAATTCCAATAAGAAAAAGAGCTGCGTATACAGAAAATGTTAAAATAGGTCTTTTAACAAAAAACTTTACCATTTTTAACCTCCATTCACTATCTCAACCTTCATACCTTCTCTTAAAACTTCAGCACCTTTAAAAACAACAAGGTCATTTTCACTTACACCTTTTATAATTTCAACATAACCTTCTGATTCTATACCTGTTATAACAGGAATTCTCTTAGCCACTCCATTCTTTACCACAAAAACAGACCTTTTAGCAGCTCCCAGAACACACTTGGAAGGTAATTTCAAGACATTCTCCTTTTTCAAAACCTCAACTTCGACCTCACACGGAGTTCCGGGCAGAAGTTTTTTATCAGGTTTGAAAACAGCTTCAAAATAAAAGTTTCCTGTAAAAGGATCTGAAGCAGAACTTATCTCTGTTATACGACCTGTATAAATGTCAGAATTAACAAAAACTTTCACCTTTTTTCCTTTTGTTATATACTTTGCATAATCAGAGGGCAGGGAAAGTTTTACTTTAAATTCTTTATCTCCATAAATCCTTGCAAGAGGTCTGTTGGGGGTTATATATTCACCTTTATCAAATTTAAAATAGGAAATTCTTCCTGAAACAGGTGCTTCAATCTTAACAGGTTCAAATTTAAGCCCGAAATCCCTTCTTTCAAGAAGAAGAATTATATCTCCCTTTCTTACATAATCACCTTCATTCTTTAACCTCTTAAGATAATATCCGGGAACGGTTGTGAAAACAAGAACATCAGGATTACCCTCCACTTTTCCTGAGAGTTTCACTTTAAAGGATATTTCTCCTCTTACAGGTTTAACAGTAGTAACAGGTATTCTGATTTCCTCTGTTTTTGATATTTTTTCTTTTTTACATGAAACTATAGATAGAAAGACTATTAAAGATAAAAGTATTCTTTTCATTTTTTACCTCCTATGTTAATTTTCCCTTTTGGAGAAGTGGAAACAATGAAATTTTTGTAAAATCTACAAAACATTTTGTTTCCCTTTTAAAAATTTAAATTTACACCATAAACCGCGGACTCATATTTTATTTTTGCTTCTTTTAATTTAAGGAGAGAATTCAAATACATAACCTCTGCCTCAAGCGACCTTCGGAGTGCATCAAGAAAATCGGTGTTTGAAATAAAACCCTTTTCATACTGATTTTTTGAAATTGAAAGGGATTTTCTTGTTAGCTCAAGGGTCTTTTGTGCAGCTTTAAAGGACTTAAGAGCTGATTCAAATTCTTTTTTTGCCGAAATCAAATCATCCTTTGCCTTCTTTTTTAAAAATTCAAGGGTATATTGTAGAGCTTTTTTATCTGCCTCTCTTTTATTTATTTCATCAATTCTTTTTCCGAAATTAAATAGGTCAAGTGATATTCCAATAAAATACTGAAAATATCCGCCCCATTCATCCCTGAAAAATCCATAAGGTCTCCCATAAATGTAATTCACGGTTCCAAAAACTTTAGGCATAAATTCGGTATAGGCAACTTTTTTGTTATACTCCAGCATTTCAAGATTTTTTCCCATGACCAGAATATCAATTCTCTCAAGATTTTTATCCTCATAGGTTGTATCAGGTTTTAAAGTATCAACCAGATTTACCTCATCATCAATATCTATATTGCAAAAGGTTTTCAAAGAACTTAGCACCTTTATATAAACTTTCTCAAATTCTGCAATCCGGGACTCCAACCCCTTTTTCTCTGCTTCACTTCTTAATACATCAAGTTCAAGAGTATACCCTGCTTCATATCTTTTTCTTGCGACCTCAATATGTTCTTGAAGAATCTGAAGTATTTTTTTATATTTTTCAATAGCTGTTCTTAAGAAGAGTCCTTGATTGTAAAGCATCCTTACAAGAAGTTCTATCTCCTTTTGCTTTAATTCCTTCTCTTTTAATTTTGAATTTTTAAGAGCATTCATCATTTTAAGAAGATACACCCTCTGAAATCCTGAAAATAAAAGCCATTCAAGGGAAACATTCAGAGTCCTTCTTTCAGCTTTTCCAAATTCAATTTCAACAGGTTCATAAATGGGTTGCAATGTGTTAGGGTCAATTCCAACCAAGACATACTGAGTCATTTTATCAACAAAGGTGGAATAGGAATAAGAAAAGGAAGATTTAATCTGTGGCAAAAAGGATTTAAGAATCTGATTTTTTTGATACTGAACCGATTTTACTTCTTCTATTTTGGACTTAATGAGAGGATTTTCGAGAGCTCTTTTAACAGCTCCTTCCTCGGTCAGAGATATCTGACTTACTAAAATTAATAAAATTTTTATCATACTTATTCCTCCTTTTTAATTCTCAAAATTTCCTTTACATATTTCCATGCTTTTTCAAAGGAAACTCTTTTACCAAAGAAAACCTCAGACATAGCAGCAGAACGCACAATACCAAGCAAAATAACTGAATCAGAGGAGAAAGAATCAAAAGACCTAAATCTACCTTTTTTCTTACCTTCTTTTAAAACCCTCTCAATACCCCCTGTTATATTTTTTACATGAGGTAAAATTGTTTTTATTATTTCTTCTCCGAGTTCACCTGGCCAAAGACGTATGGCACTCTCAAAATATTTTTTTCTTTTACTCAAATTATCATATGTGAGCTTCAATAGTCTTTTTAACTTATTCTCAGGCTCTGTATCCTCATTAATAACCTTTTCAAGTTCTAAATAAAATCTTTCAATTTCATACTCAATTGAGGAAAGAAAAAGAGATTTTTTATCTTTAAAGTATATATAGACCGTTCCCTTTGCAATTCCTGCCTTTTCTGCAATATCTTCCACACGGGCATTGTAATATCCTTTATTAATAAAAACTTCAAGTGCGGATTTCAAAATTTTTTCCTTTATATCCATTTTTCCTCCTGACTGACCGTTCAGTCATTATTATACAATTTAAAATCTAAAATTTCAAGTTTGAAAATTAAAGCTTTTGATTTGACTTCAAACATATAAAGCTTTTAAAATCATCAAAAGGAGGTATACGATGTCAAAAATATTCCTGTTTATTCTATTATTTTACTCAGATAGCAGATCTTATCTTGTATTGATAGAAAAACCTGTAAAAAATGAATTACAGTATCTTACCCAAACTGAAGAATATTTTATAACTATTTTAAATGTGGATGAACTATCCAGATTAAAAAATGAAAAAATAAATATTATAGGAGAATATTCAGAAAAAGAAGAATACTTTATTATTAAAAAGAGAAATCCTGAAACAAATATAGTACCTGAAAACATATTATATAAAAATGAAAATTTTTACATTATCAGGGGTATACCTGAGAAAATTAATACAAGATATTTTTTTATCAAAAGAATCCCCAAAAATTTAAAAAGATTTAAACCTGAAAAAATTAAGAATGATTCTCCTGAATATAACAAAATTAAAAAATACAATCAGACAATTTCAGATATTGTATCAATGGTTTCTCCTGATTCTGTATTAAATTTTCTCAGGACACTTCAAAATTTTGTCACAAGGAATTCTTATACACAGGGGTGTCTAAATGCTACAAACTGGGCCAAAGACTATATGCTAAATCATGGTATTGACAGTGTCTATTTTGATTATCACACAAGTGGAATGGCACCAAATGTTGTAGGTATCAAACATGGTTTAATTGATTCTTATTATGTTATATCAGGTCATATAGATGCAACGATAGGGATTCCCTGGTGGGAAGAAGATATCGCACCGGGTGCGGATGACGACGGATCAGGCTCTTCAGGTGTTCTGGAATGTGTAAGGGTTCTGGGAAGTTATGATTTTAAATACACAATTTATTTTATATTATTCACAGGAGAAGAACAGGGGCTCTATGGTTCTCAGGCTTTTTGTCAGAATCATCAAAATGAGCCTATTATGGGCGACATCCAGTTAGATATGATAGGATACGTAAATTTTTTACCTGAAAGTCTTGATTTAATATCTGACCAGAATTCAAGCTGGCTCATGGACTCTTTTGAAGTCTACACACAAAATTATGTTCCTGAATTAAAACTGATAAAAATAGTTGATGCAAACTTCTGGTATTCTGACCATTCAAGCTTCTGGGATATAGGAAAGTCTGCAATTCTCGGAATTGAAGATAAAAATGTCCCCAATCCTTATTATCACTCAGAAGCTGATACAATAGGAGCAGGAGTCAATGATATAAATTTCTGTACAAACGCAATAAAGGCAACAGCCGCAACAATTGCAGGTCTTGCAAAACCGGTGGTGGGAATAAGTGAAGAAAAAGAAGAAAATCCCGGTTTTTCCTTTTTAATCAGAGGAAGTAAACTGATATTCAAAAAACCAGCATCAGGAGAAATATACAACATTTCCGGGAGAAAATTTTTTAAATTTAAAAACAAAAAATTGCTTAAACTAAAAAGAGGAGTATGGTTCATCAACTTGGGGAACAAATACTTTAAAATAATGGTCTTCAAATAATATTTGACTTTTAGTACACATTTCTTTAAAATTTATTAAAGATGCTATATTTGATTTTAATATCATCTGCAGTTTTTCTCTCAATCTATCCTGATCCTATCGGGGTCGGAATGGGGAATAGTGGAGTTGCAAATCCTGGTATTTGGTCTCTTTATTACAATCCTGCAGGAATTTCATTTGTGAAAAAGCCAGAATTTATCACAGTCAACTTTCCTACACCACCAAGTCTCTCATATTTGACAGGAAAAATTTTGATTGAGACTTTTTCAGGAAATAAAGAAGATATTTACCCCGATTGGTTACCCGGGCTCTGGAATGAAATGTATTTAAGATGGTTCGGGGGTGTTTATCCTGTTAATAAATCTTTAAGTATAGGATTCTCATACACCTATTTAACCACAGGAACTACAGAAGTGTATATAGACACCTTTAATATTTACAAATTTATAAATTATGATGAATGTACCTCCTTTTCTATTTCTTATAAATCTCCCTTGAATCATGACTTATTTATCTCAACAGGTGTGAATGTTAAAAGAGTCTTCTCTTTTCTTGCACCAGATTGGTTAGTAAAAAGAATTTTTCCTGAATCAGGAGGAGGTGGATCAGATGAAACATATACTATGGATTTCGGGATAATTATAAATTTTATGCAAAATGCATTTGTTGCAGGATTATCTTTCAACAATATCTTTGGAGAATTAAAATATTTTAAAAATGGAAAACCTGAATACCTTGTCAAAACTGTTAGATATGGATTAACATTTAATCCTCTCAGAGTCTTTGAATTATACGCTGAAAAAGAGATAAAACATTATCTAAAAAATTATTCTTTAAAAATCTCCTTTGAAAACACAAAGTATAATGAAAATGAGAATGCATTCTTCAAGAACGCAGAAACATGGACTTCATGGGGAATAGAGCTCGGAGTCTTTGACTTTTTCTATGTAAGGTATGGACACTTTGAAGATAAAATCGGGGAAAGAATAGGTGACACGAAAGGAATAGGATTTAACTTCAAAGTGTTCCAGGTAGATGTGGCTAATGATGGGGATATATACAGTTTTTCCACATCTAATTACCGATTATCGTGGATTTTAAAACCATATGAAAACCTTAATTTAAGAAACAAAAGAATTAAAATGTTTATAACATCTGCTTCAATATCTCTATTTCCTGGAGCACCACAGTTTTTAAGAAATGATAAACTAAAGGGATTTATATTTAGCACTGCATCCTTCCTTTGTTTTTATGGATGGAAAAATTCTCTTCCCCAAAGTAAAAAAAAGAGAACATACGGAACACTGCTTATTGCTTCATATGTATTATCTTTATTTGAAAATATTTATCATTATTTAAAGTGATATCCATTTTTATTCTTTTTTCCCTTCAATCAATTCGTCTCTTATCAATGGGCAATATTGAGTACTGTGTAAATGACAGATTTAATGAAATCAATTTTTATGACTTGCTTGACTCACCTTCTTCGTTCTTGATTGACAATAAGGGTGAAAATCAATTTCTTTTAGGATATAATCTCAATCATATATACATAGGGAATCTGAGCTATTTCATAAATACATTCACTATAAACACAGAGATAAAAAGAACTAATGCAGGAGGAGGAATAAATTTTCATAATTACAAATTTAATGACTATGAAAGATTTTATATGGACTTTCTCTTATCAGGTAAATTTAAGGAAATCTCATCAGGATTCAAGTTTGGTATTTTAAAAGATAAATATTTGGGCTCAATTTATGAAGAAAAAACTTTTAACTTTTCTATCATGAAAGAAGAAAAGATAGGCAAATTAACAAATTTTATAAATTTTGATTTTAACATAATTACTTTAACGAATATAAACTACTATTACTTAACTAATAGAAACTTCTATACATTTAATATATCACATATTGGTAAAGGTAAAAAATCTATATTTTTCTTCAATGCGTTTCTTTCAAACATGTATGTTGAACAAATAGGTCTATCATTTTTATCAAAATTAATGCTTGATGCTTTAAATAAATCCAATTTCTTAATTCTTATAGATTACAAAAGGATTGAAACTTCTTTTAACTTTTTCAAACTTTTATCAGGTGTCTCATATGATATAAAAAACTTAATATTTGCCTTTGAAGGAAAGTGTGTTATGGGGATTGAATCTGGAAGAAGTGAAAACTTGCTGTTTGAATTAAAAACCGGGATTGAATACCCAATAAAAAATAAATTCTTTATAAGATTTGGATTAAATGTGGTAAATGTTCCTTCATATATTTATTATTTTTATATATCCCCTGACCTTTATAATTATTTTGAAAATTATTTATTCCCGATTTCAGGGACAAATCTCAGCATGGGAATAGGTGTAAAAGAAAAATATGTAAACATGGATTTTATCTTAGGATACAGCATATCCGATAATCCTGATATTTATCAAAATTCCCTAACTACAGGATTCATACTTTACATAACATATTAGTTAGAAATTTCATTTTCAAATTCCTATCTTATAACACCATTCCTCAACAGGACATTTCTCACATAAAGGTCTTAAAGGTTTACATATCCCTTGCCCAAAAGCAACAAGAGTTTTATTCAATCTTCTCCAGTATTTTTTATTAAAAATTTTTTTTAGTTCTTTTTCCGTTTCTTCCGGTTTTTCTGTTTTTACCCATCCGAGTCTGTTTGAAATTCTGTGAACATGAGTATCAACACAGATTTCATCTTTTTTAAAGACTTCTGCTAAAACAAGATTTGCCACTTTCCTTCCAACTCCGGGTAATTTCACAAGTTCATCAAAATTATCAGGAATTTTACCTTTATATTTTTCTATAATCACATCAGCAAGTTTTTTTAAACTTTTTGCCTTATTTCGGTAAAATCCGACAGGATAAATGAGTTTCTCTATTTCTTTTAAGGAGAGTTTTCTTAAATCATGGAAATTTTTGACTTTTTTCAAAAATCTTTTCATAACCTCTCCTGTTGTCTCGTCCCTTGTCCTTGAAGAAAGGATAGCTGATATAAGTATTGAAAATTTACTTTTTCTTTTTATAGCAAGATAGGATACAATTGGAACATCAAGATTTTTTGCAAATTTTTCTATTTTCAAAAAGACTTTTTCAGGTGAAACCTTTTTCATAGGATTTAATTATAAAAAGAAATTTTTAATTTATGCGATAAACTTTATTACATGTTTACTTCCGATTTTCATCCTCTACTCCCTAAAAGGTCAAAATCTCTTATAAATTCTGATATTTTCACAATTGCAAAAATGATAAACAATTTACATCACTTCGTTACTTCGACAATTATCGAAATATCGAAATTAGCAAGCAACATACAAATTTCACTTTTTCGAAAAAGTGAAAAATTATTGGTTCTTAAGTTTTTCCTTATTACGACACTACGACAATTATCGTAATGACGAAGTGTTCTCTCTAAGGATAAAACTGCGGATATGTATATTTAACCGAAGTTTTAAAAAGGTATTTCTATTCTTTCCAGTTCCAAAAGTTTTCTTTTCCATTCAAGACCTGCAGAAAATCCAATAAGACCTTTTTTACCAATAACCCTGTGACAGGGGATTACTACAGGAAAAGGGTTCTTTGCCAGTGCTTGCCCTACCTTTCTTCTTAAATTTTTGTTTCCCAATCTCTCCGCAAGTTCTGAATAGGTTATGAAATTACCCCATTTTACCTTTAAAAGCTCCTTAAAAACCCTCCTCTGAAAATCAGTTAATTTTTTATAATTAATCATTTTTTTTGAAAAACTAAAATTCTCCTTTTTTCCTTCAAAATAATTTTTAAATTCCTCCACAACTTTTACAATTTTCTTTTCTCTAACTTCCGGTAATTTCAAAATTCCGGAATTCTTAAATTTTCCGAGTTTTATTCCTGTTATTAAATCATCATTAAAATTGACAAAGATATTTCCGAAAGGTGATGTTATTTTAACCGTGTAATTTTTCATATATTATCTCTGCAAGTTTTTTTCCTATTCCTTTAACCCTTGCAATTTCATCAACAGAAGCACCTTTTAATTTTTCAATTGATCCGAAATATTTTAAAATCTCCATTTTCTTTTGTTCACCTATTCCCGGAATTCCATCAAGTTCCGAAACTTTAACTTTTTTACCCCTTTTAACCCTGTGATAGGAAATAGCAAATCTATGGGCTTCACTTCTTATATTTCTCAAAAGTTTTATACCATAGGATTTTTTCGGAATCATCACAAGCCTTCCATCAGGAAAATAGAGTTGATCAAAGGTCTTTGCAAAAGCACATATATTCACATCCGAAATACCGAGTTCCTTTAAAGCAGAAGTTGCTGCTGAAAGTTGGGGTTTTCCGCCATCAATTATAAATAAGTCAGGAAATTCCTCTCCTTCTTCTTTTAACCTTTTAAATCTTCTCAAAACAACTTCTCTTACCATATAAGGGTCTGATTTTGCGGATTCTGTTTTAATTTTAAATTTTCTGTATGATTTCTTATCAGGCTTTCCGTTTTTAAAAACAACAATTGCCCCAACTCTTTCTTCTCCGAAAGTATGTGATATATCAAGACATTCAATATGAAAAGGAAATTTTTCAAGATTAAGTGCTTCTTTTAATTCAATTACTCCTTTTGAGGGCAAAATCTTTCCTTTTTTCTCTATGTAATATTCTTCAAGTTTAAACCTCGCATTCTCTTCTGCAAGTCTTAAAAGATTTTTCTCTTCTTCAATATTAGGCTCCCTGAATTTAATCTCAACATTTCTTTTGACTAAAAGTGCCTTTTCTATTTCTTTTAATTCATCAAAAAATTTTTTAATAACAACCTCTTTTGCACCTAAAATTCCGGAAAGGTAATATTGAAGACAAAAAGAATATATAACATCTTTTTCTTCAGAACCTAAAGGAGCATCAAGGATAAAAGTTTCCCTGTCAAGGAGTTTCCCATTTCTTATCCTGAATAGGCAAACCGAGGCATATGGATGGTGAATTGAACAGGTGATAATATCAATTGATTTATCTTCATTAAGAACTGCTTGTTGTGTTCTTGAGAGTTCCCTTATTGAATAAAGGGCATCCCTTAGTCTTGCTGCTTTTTCAAATTCAAGATTCTGTTTTGCCTTTTCTATTTCTTTTAAAAGATAATCCTCAACACTTTCTGTTCTTCCCATAAAAAAATCAATTGCCTTTTTAACAGTTTCTTTATATTCATCCGGTTCAACCCATTCCTGAACACACGGAGCAGGGCATCTTTTTAGTTCATATTCAAGACAAGGATTTATTTTTCTTTTTGAAGGTAATTTATACTTGCATGTTCTTATCGGGAAGATTCTTAAGGTCATTCTGAGTGCTCTTCTTAAAGATTTTGCTGAATGAAAAGGACCTATTAAAATAGAACCATCATCCCTTAAATCCCTTGTTGTGAAAATTCTGGGATATGTTTCATTTAAAGTAATTTTTAAATAGGGATATTTTTTATCATCCCTTAACCTTATATTAAATTTCGGTTTCTTTGCTTTAATAAGATTATTTTCAAGCAAAAGAGCCTCGGGTTCTGATGAAGTTGTGATGAATTCAAAATCCGAAACCTTTTTAATCATCAAATTAAGTCTCGGATTCTCATATTCCATATTCATATGAGTCTTAATCCTTTCTCTTAAATTTCTTGCTTTCCCCACATAAAGAAGTCTTTTCTTTTTATCATAAAAAAGATAAACCCCCGGTTTTTCAGGAACATATTTTAGATTTTCCTTTTTAAATTCCATATTTAAAAATTTAATGAGAAAATGATTGAAATGCAAATCCATCTGTAAAAACATTGAAATTTTTATTAAAGTTCAATATAATTTAAACATGACCGGGAAAATAAAAGATTTAACGGTTAAAGACCTAAAAAAATTAATAAGAGAAACGGTTGAGGAAGTTCTGGAAGATTATTTTGAAGATTTAATTGCCTTATCAAGTAAAAAATTTATCAACTCAATTAAAAAAGCAAGGGAAGATTATAGAAAAGGGAGAGTAAAAAGTATGGAAGATGTGTTAAATGAGTTATAAGGTTGTATTAACATATAGGGCATTAAGGGATTTAAGGAAATTAGATAAAAAAACGCAAAAAAGATTGCTTTTTAAAATTAAAGAATACAGTAAGAATCCATTTAAATATTGTATTAAATTAACATCTCCTCTCATAGGAACATACAGATTTCGTATCGGAGAATATAGGGTTATTTTTGACATAGAGGATAAAGATATTGTGATTCTCAGAATAGGGCACAGAAAGGAAATATATAAATAACCATAATGAAATTTTTAACCCTTTTATTCTTTACCCAGACCTTCAAAATCCTCTACCCTACCTATCTCGGAAATGAAAAAAGAAATTTTTACGGGATTAATCCTCCTTCTGAATTGAATTTAAAATGGAAGATATACCTGGGAAAAGCAAAAAGCGGGGCTCATGGAGAACTTTTATGGGCAGGCACAGGATGGACAGGACAACCCCTTTTAACCGAAGAAGAAAAAGACACCTTTTTATATATTCCTTCATTATCACACTTTCTTTTTAAAGTAAATGCAAAAACAGGAAAAATAATCTGGAAAACAAAATTTCTTGATGCTTTGAAAGGAACCCCTTCTTTTTATTTTTATGAAAATAAAATCCTTATTCTCCAGGGCTCAAGAAAAGGGCTTTTTAAAAGGGTAAGAGACAGAAACATAAAAACATTTCATATTATTTCACCCTTTGATGGAAAAATAATTTTCTCAAAAAAAATCCCGGGAACATTAAGTTTCAGCAAGGATGTTGATGCCTCTCCTCTTGTTGTAAATAAAAGAATCTACTGGGCATGTGAAAACGGCTATCTTTATAAATCAATTATTGAAAATAATAAATTAAAAACAATTGATTCTGTTAAACTCTTTACTGATTATGAAGCATATAAACATAAAGGAAATGTGGTTGTTGAATCCTCTCCCTCCCTTTTAAATAATTTAATTTTTGTATCAACAGGCTCAGGACATCTTTACGGAATTGACACAAATAATCTTGAAATAAAATTTGATTTCAAAACAGGGGCTGATATGGACGGCTCTCCCCATGTTTTAAGTGATAGAAAAATCCTTTTTACTCTTGAAAAAGAATTTATTGAAGGTGTAGGGGGTGTTTTTCTGATTGATCCTTTTAATAAAAAAAATCCTGTTATCTGGTGGTTTCCTGTTAAAAAAAGTATTATTAAAGAATGGGAAGGCGGGGTTATAGGAAGTGCTGTTTCAAATGAATATTATGTAGGTGATTCCTTACCCAGATTATGTGTGTTTAATGGAATTGACGGATATTTTTATGTGGTTGCTATTGATAAACTGAGTGATAAAAAGGAAAAAGGACCTGATAATAAAACCTTATATCCTGTTCCATTTCTTGTTTTTAAAGATTTCATAGGCGGTTCAATTTCAACACCTTTAATTTTTAAGAATATAATAATAACCTGTTCTTATGATGGTAAAATAAGGCTCTATGAAATCAAATTTGAGAAATCATATAAAGGAGATAAAGATGCAATAAAAAGTCTGAAAGGAGATTATTTTAGAGTAAAAATAAAACTAATTGATTTCTTTAAAACCTATGGAGGAATTGAATCAACTCCTCTTGTTTATAATAAAAAAATATTTGTGGGTTCAAGAGATGGGTATTTTTATTGTGTGGGAGAGTAATTAGTGCGGCAAATTATATTACAAAATCTTTATTTCTCATAATTCAATTTCTTTCTCTCCTCAAATAAACAAAGCAATCATATGGGAAATTATTATGCTTCCGTAGATAATAAATAAACTAAATTCCCTTACCATATAATCCCCACTTATTGACCAATATTTTATAGTCCTATTACGAATCAATGAAGAAGTAAGACACCAGCCCGTACCCGTAATTAAACCCATACAAATATTACCAATTATATTTCTTTTTTTCTTCTTTTTATAAAGGGACAACAAATATGCAGAGCCGAAACTCGATAACACAGCACCCGTACCCCATAAAATTCTCTCATTCAAAGGCACCTCATTTATATATGGAGCATAGGCTAAAAATAAACTCATACCTATAGAAGTTATACCAACAATGAAAGGTATTTCTCGGGGTAATTTATCTCCTATTTCTTTAACTGCAGGAGCTAATCTTAACGAAATAAAAGGATAATTAAAAGAAGTCTTTATTTTTCTTTGAGGTAAAGGATTTAAGTATTTTATATACATATTCCCTACCTGCATAGTTAACTCTGTATCAAGTGGTAAGTCAAGAACTTTATAGCTTAATGCAAACCTCATAAAAAAAGGAGAACCGAGAAAATATTCCTTCCGGATTACTATTTTTGCAGTGTCATTTCCATATATCCCTACACTCTCATAATTTTTATCTTTACTCGGGAAAAATAAATCTGTCTCTATCAACATATTGAAAGGTAATTTTTCAAAAGGCTTAAATCTAAACAAACATCTCAAAAAATCCAGATTATTCTGAAAATTGAAAATTAAATCAATTGAATCCCCTTGTTCCATAGAATAAACCTTTCCCACCCTCTCCCTGAAATTGATTTTCTCTCCTGCCAATAGAGAAATTCCGAAAGAAAATTTTGAATAATTAAAATATAAAGTACTTATTTTAAAATTCCAAACAGGATAAGGAAAAGTTAAAAGAACATTTACTCCACTATTTACCGGGAGAAAAGAAAATCCTATTTTCCCGATAAGCAAAAAAGATAAAAATGCCATTTGATAAAATCATAATTCATAGGTTATCTTTATCTCCATGAAAGGAAAAATCCTTTTCATTGTGACCTTTCTTCTTACATGTACCTATATTCAAAAAAGACTTGCTATAAAAAACTGCAAATTTAGATTTAAAGATGTTCAAATTGTAAGAATTGGTCTTTCTGATATTGAACTAAAAACATTTATAGAAGTAAAAAATCCCAACAAAATAGAAGTTATTATAGAAAAATTCACCTATGATTTTTATGTAAACGATATAAATGCATTTTCAGGGCTTTTTTCCCAAAAAACAAAGATCAAACCCGGTAGGTCCAGAACAATAAGTATGCTGATAAACATTCCGTATAGCAAAATAACAAAAACAATCATCTCTTTAATAAAGGAAAAGAAAGCCGAATACAAAATAAAAGGGAGAGTCTATCTCTCTACAATCTTAGGAGAATTCCCTTTTGATGTGGAAATAAAATAAAATATAACCTTAAAAAATTTATCCAAACTTCCACAACCACTAATTCGGTATTTCGATAATTACCGAAGTTCTGAATTTTGAGAATTTTATCTTTTGTATAGAAACAAAATTTATATACTCATTAAAGTTAGATATTAACTTATTTTAAAAATAACCTCTCAATTTCCTCTATAAATACAAAAAAATCTTTATAACCTTTTTTGCAATTTTTTAATAATTCTTTATCATCTACTGTCCAGTATCTATGAATCAGTGTATTTCTAAAAACAAAAAAGGGATATAAATTATTATACAGTTTCTCAGAAATTATGCCCTTCTCATAAGCTCTTTTAATGGTATCAATATAACCTTTCACAGGTTCTCCGTATTTCTTTGCAAGGATATGCTGTAAAACAAGAGAAATAGCTTCTGCAAGTTGAATTAAAGTATATTTTATGGACTTTAAAATCTTATTATCGGAAAGAATTTCGCTTTCATTTTTCTCTTCAATAAAATCCTTTAAGTCCTCTGCTTCTTTTTTTATCTCGTAAAGCAATTTTCTTATCCTTTCTTTATCAATATTCATCTCATTGCCTCATCTATAACAATTTTATTTATTCTATATTCCATACTTATATGTTCAATATAACTTCTTCTTATTTTTTCATTTTTTGAAAAGAGTAATCTCCCTTTTTCAACAATCCTCATTGCAAAATCAAAAGGCACAACGTTGAGAAAAACAATATCAAAACTATCCATTGAAAAATCTTTAAAACCTTTTTTAGAAAACTCATCAGATAGTTTTTCTCTTAGTTCTTTATCTTTTAAAAACTTATCCTCAACTTTACTTAAATAAATAGCAATATCAATATCCCTGAAAAACTCGGAATCATCAATAAAAGAACCAAAAATATATGCAAATATTACATCTTTATCCTTGTAAAGAATATTTTTAATAAGTTCAAAAATATTTTCGGGTTCTATCCCGTCTTTATAAAAAACTTCCTGTTTCATAAGGAAATATTAAAGGGTAAAAAGGTATAAATTCAACAGATTTAATGCATTTGAAAAATTAAAGGAATTTGCTTTTTAATATAAATTCTCAAAAATACCCCGTGGTTCGAATCCACATTTAATTATTTAAAAAGGGAAACTTAATGGCAAAAACAATACTTTTTGTGGGACATTCCGGTTGCGGAAAAACAAGTTTATGTGAAGCAATACTTTTTAATCAGAAGATAACAAAAAGACTGGGAAGAACGGACGAAGGCACAAGCATTCTGGACTATGATCCTGAAGAACAGGAAAGGAAAATTACAATTAATCTGGGAATGGCTCATTTTGAAAAAAACGGAGAAAAAATATTTTTACTTGATTCCCCCGGCTTTCTCGATTTTCAGGGCGAGTTTCTTTCAGGACTTCATATAGCAGATGCTGTATGTCTTGTTGTAAATGCAGCTGCAGGAATTGAGGTAGGAACAGAGATTTTTGGAGAGAGAATTTTTGAGAAGGGAATTCCTGCTTGTGTTTTTGTCTCAAAAATGAAGTCTGAAAATGTGAATGTTAAGAATATTCTAAAAGGTTTAAGAGAAACTTTTGATAAAAAATTCATTCTTCTCACCTATCCTAAAGGAGAGGGACCCTCCTTTGAAGGAGTAGTTAGTATTTTTGACGAGGTTCCCCCAGAATGGCAGGGTGAAAAGGATGAAGCAATGGAATCCATAGTTGAAATGGACGAAAACCTTGTGGAAAAGTATCTTGAATCAGGAGAGGTAAGTGCTGATGAGGTTCAGTCTGCACTTAAAAAAGGAATTAAAGAAGGGCTCATTGTCCCTGTATTCTTTGGAGATTCAATCGAGGGAAAGGGTATAGAGGAGTTTATAGAATCACTTGTTAAATTCTTTCCTTCTTATGAAGAAATGGAACCAAGAAAAGGTAAAACAAAGGATGGGAGTGAAGTCACAATAGAACCTGCTCCTGACAAAGGTGTTATTGCCTTCGTATTCAAGACAATGAGCGACCCTCATCTGGGAGAGATTAATTATGTGAGAGTTCTAAGAGGCACACTTAAACCCGGCACAGAACTCTTAAATCCGAAAAGAGACATAAAAGAAAAAATTACATCCCTTTATTCTGTCCAGGGAAAGGAAAGAAAGGAAATAAACCAGATAAATCTTGGAGAAATAGGAGCTTTGGTTAAGTTAAAAGATACTCATACCAACGACACCCTCTGTTCCCCTGATGACCCTGTTATTTATCCTGAAATTGAATTTCCATGGAGAAGTGTTCAGGTTGCTATTGTTCCCAAGACAAAGCAGGATGAAGAAAAAGTGTCAGAGGCACTTCATAGATTAACAGCAGAAGACCCCACCTTTGCTTTCCATTACGACCCTGAATTAAAACAAACAATACTTGAAGGACTCGGAGAGATACATCTGAATGTTATAATTTCAAAAATGAAAAGAAGGTTCGGGGTTGATGTGACTCAGGCAAAACCAAAAATTCCTTACAGAGAATCAATCAGAAAGAAAGCAGAAGCAATGGGGAAATATGTAAAACAGTCAGGTGGAAGAGGACAGTATGGAATATGTAATATAAGAATTGAACCGCTTCCCAGGGGTAAAAATTATGAATTTATAAATTCAATTTTTGGTGGAGCCATTCCTCAGAACTTTATTCCTGCTGTTGAAACAGGAATTAAAAAGGCAATGCAGGCCGGAGTCCTTGCAGGATATCCTGTAATTGATGTTAAAGTTGAACTCTATGATGGAAAATATCATCCTGTTGATTCTTCAAACATTGCCTTTGAAATCGCAGGTTCAATGGCATTCAGGGAAGCACAGGAAAAGGCAGACCCCTATCTTCTTGAACCTATTTATGAAGTTGAGATAATAGTTCCTGAAGAAATGATGGGTGATGTTATGGGTGATTTGAACTCAAGGAGAGGAAGGATTCTCGGAATGGAACCTTACGGTAAGAAAAAGCAGAAAATAAAAGCCTATGTCCCTCTTGCAGAGCTTCACGGATATTCAAGTGCATTAAGGTCAATCACAAAAGGAAAAGGTGTATTTTTTGCTAAGTTTTCCCATTATGACGAAGTACCAAGAGAACTTGCACAGAAGATAATTGAGGAAGCAAAAAGAGAAAAAGAGGAAGGGTCCTGAAAGGGAAAATTTCTGTTATAATTCCATTTCTTTTTATACTGAGTTGTATAAAATCTGTTAAGCTTCCTGAGGACTTTGAAATAAAGATTTATACATGGATTAACCTGATGCCCTCTCCGATTCAGTATCCAAGAAAAATTAAAGGACATATAGAAATAAAGGGAAGTTTTGAGGAAAAACCGGAATTAAAAAAGGTTTTATTACTCTACAACCACAAAGAATTTGAAATACCTTTAAAAAAAGAAAAGGACAAATGGCTAATTGAAATTTCTCCGAATATAATTTCCGAAATAAAGCAAAAAAAGTATTTGAAATTAAAACTTCTTTTATCTTATAAAGGTAAAATATTTGAAATAATTAAAGAAAAAATAGAAATAAAAAGGATATATTAATATGGAAATAGGACTTGATATACCAAAGTTGCCAGTATTCTTTGCAATAATAATTTACATCTTCTTTCTTCTTTATTATATATCAAAAGCAAGGAAAGGTATAAAACTTTTCTTAAGAAAAATTCCTGGAATTGAAGCAGTTGATGAAGCAATAGGAAGAGCCACAGAAATGGGAAGACCGATTTTATATATTCCAGGACTCTCAACCATAAGTGATGTTGCAACAATTGCATCTCTTAATATTCTTGCACGTGTCGCAAGAAAAGCAGGTGAATATGAAACAGACATAATTGTTCCGAATAGAAATCCAGTTGTTTACACTGTTGCAAAGGAGGTGGTAAAACAGGCATATACCTCTATCGGAAGACCCGACCTATTTAAAGATGATTCTGTTTTTTATGTTACTGACTCACAATTCGGATATACTGCTGCTGTATGTGGAATAATGGTAAGAGAAAAAACAGCCACAAATTTCTTTATGGGAATGTTCTGGGCAGAATCCCTTTTACTTGCAGAGACAGGTGCAGCAACAGGAGCAATTCAGATTGCAGGCACAGATGCAATCACACAGCTTCCTTTTTTCATTACTGCCTGTGATTATACCCTTATTGGTGAAGAATTTTATGCTGCAAGTGCTTATCTTTCTGGCGAGCCTGTCCTTGTTTCTACAATAAGGGCGCAGGATGCCATGAAATTAATCATAGGAGTTTTAATACTTCTGGGTGGATTCCTTGGTTTAATTGGAAAAGCAGGTATTCTAAACTTTCTGTTTCCATAAATTATGAGAAAACAGATACCAATATTAATTGTTTTTTTTGTTGGACTCCTTGGTTTTTTACAGTACTTTGTCACAGGACCCATATCCAAGGGGATTTATAACACCTGGCTGGAATGGTTTCAGGGTGTACAGGGGATGGCTATTATTATGGCTATAATCTCACTTACAAAAAGACACTGGACAAATGTAAGAAAAGGGAGAAATACATTTTATTCCCTTGTAACACTGATTTCTCTTTATGGGATGATGTTTTTAGGTCTTTTTCTGGGTATTGAAAAGGGTTCTTTGTTTGATAAACTATATGAGTATGTAATGGTGCCTTTAAATGCAACAACCTTCTCACTTCTCGCCTTTTATATGGCATCTGCAGCATACAGAGCCTTTAAAGCAAGAAGTATGGAAGCAACTCTACTTTTGTTATCAGCCTTTGTATTAATGATAGGACTAACCTCTTTTGGAGACATGATTTCAAAAAATTTGCCATATTTTGCTCAATGGGTCCTTGATGTTCCAAATCTTGCTGCACAGAGAGGAATAGTTCTGGGAATCGCTCTGGGAGTGATTGCAACATCTTTAAAGATAATGCTCGGGATTGAAAGGAGCTGGTTAGAATGAACATTTGGGACAAACTGGCAAGAATACCCCGTTCCTTTATATTCTTAATTATCGGGCTTGCTGTGTTTTTACCACTCCTTGTTAAATTTACACTTCCCTTAAATGTTTTAAAACCTGTACAGGATGTTTATGACTTTATTGAAAGTTTACCCGAAGGAACCCCTGTGGTTCTTTCCTGTGACTATTCACCCGATGTGTTACCCGAAACTCATCCAATGTCAATTGCTCTTGCAAGACATATGGTGAAGAAAAAATTAAGAGTGTATATACTGACACTTCACCCTGCAGGAACAGGACTTGCTCTTGATGTGTATAACAGAATGATTAAAGAAATGGGGGCAAGGGAAAGAAAAGATGTCGTTTTTCTGGGATATTTTCCATCTCCTGTCGCTACAATATTAGGAATAGGAGAAGATATAAGAAACGTATTTAAGGCTGATTATTTTGGAGTTCCTTTTGACAGCATCCCTGCTTTTGAAGGGGTAAAAAATTACAATGAAATAAAACTTGCTATCAGCATATCAGGTGCTGCTTTACCAGAATGGTGGATGACCTATGCAAATGGAAGATACGGAGCAAATGTTGTTGCAGGGGTTACAGCTGTTATGGCAGCACAACTTTATCCCTATTACAGGAGTAAACAGTTCATAGGAATACTCGGGGGAATGAGGGGAGCAGCAGAATATGAAAAATTGATGAATGCTCAAGACCTTGCAACAAAAGGTATGAATTCAATTTCTCTTGCAAACTTTGTTATGGTTTTATTTGTTATAATCGGTAATATTGCATATTTTATGCAAAGGAGGAAAAAAGAATGATTACCACTGACCTCTGGATATGGCTCAGTGCATTACTGACTCTTGCAATTTTTTCCTTTCTCTACAGGGATAATCCTGTATACAGATTCGCAGAGCATTTATTTGTTGGAATCTCAGCGGGTTATTATGCTGCAATTTATTGGCATAACGCAATTTACAGATTTATAATAAATCCCTTAGCAACAAATTTCTCAATTTTTTATTATAAACTAACATGGCCTGAACTTTTTGGAAATGTATCTCTGATTCCTGCCTTTCTCTCATGGGCAATGTATCTAATACCTCTAACACTCGGACTCTTATTTTTTGCACTTATAACACCGAAATATTCATGGCTTATAAGATATCCGATTGCCTTTTTAATGGGAGTAGGAGCAGGGCTTGCTCTTTATCCCTCATTTAAAGCAAGAATTCTTGACCAGGTAAAGGATACATTCCTGCCTCAATTTACATCTTCTATGTACTTCTTAAATGCAATAATAATATTTATAGGAACTTTTACAGTTCTCTCATATTTCTTTTTCTCAAAAGAACACAAAGGTCCGTTAAAGGTCTTATCAAGAATAGGTATAGTTTTTATAATGATAGGCTTCGGAGCTGCCTTTGGATACACGGTAATGGCAAGAATTTCACTTCTAATCGGAAGGTTTTATTTCTTAATTCATGACTGGATACATTTGATTTAATCAAAATTTTACATCCCTGAAAATTCTTTTATTTCTTTCAATATATTTTCTGAATTCATCTTTTCCCTTTTGTGTTAATTTATAAATTGTCCTGGGTTTTTTATCCTCAAATCCCTTTTTAATCTCAATAATACCTCTTTCTTCAAGTTTATATAAATGAAAGGAGAGATTACCTTTGGTTAAACCTGTTTCTTTCAGTAGAAAATTAAAATCACATTCCTTAACATTTTTCAATATAAATAGAATAAGAAGCCGGGCAGGTTCATGAATATCTCTATCAATTTCTTTAATTTCCTTCAACTTCTTCTTAAGTTCATCCATCTTATTACCCCTGAAATAAGGAGAACAAAACCACTGATAAAGAGTATTAAAATAAATTTTATATCAGAATTAGTATGCAAAAATAGAATACCAAAAGACAGAAGAAAGGAAAAAAGAAAATCAGGAATAAAAGAATAAAGGAAAAATATAAAAATGCCGGAGAGAATAAGAAAATGGGGCAGTAAAATGAGTTCTTCAAAATAACCTTTATTTATACCTGAGACCATGAAAAGCAGAAAAATTATTATGGAAAACAAAAGAAAAACTTTTATACCTTTCGGTAAAGGAAGCGGAGCAAAATATCCTGCCTTTTCATAAATAAATTTTTCTCTTATAAAATTTTTCATTTTTTCATAATAGAAGGAAAACAGAACGAAGAGCACAATTAAAAGAAAAAGTGAAATAACACTTAGTTTTTGATTCAAAGCAGAAGGATGGATAGAATCAATAATTAATAGATAGATAAGAAAACCTGTAATACATAGAAATCCTCCTGTGAGCATTTGAGGAACTCCATCCATAAACCTTATTTTTTCAGACTTTTTATTTTTAAAAATTCCTTCCATTTTCAACCTCCTTTTGGTCTGTAATACAGACTATTATATTATACAGACAAAATTTAAAAATTTCAAATCTTTGAAAAAAATCAAAAACAGGATTAAAATTTATTATGAAAAGAATTATCCTTTTAAGTTCTCTCAGTTCTGCATTTCTCTTCTCTCAGATATGGCAGACAAAAGCAAGTATGCCCACCTCAAGAAAAGGGCTCGGAGTTATTGCTTTAAATGGAAAAATTTATGCAATAGGTGGCAGAAATTTACAGGGATTTTTAACCACAAATGAAGAATACGACCCTGTAACCGATAACTGGGTAACAAAAAACCCAATGCCAACACCAAGGGAAGGTATGAGTATTGTCACTGACGGGAACAGAATTTATGTAATCGGAGGTTACAATGGTTCTTATTTGAGAATCAATGAGGAATATAATCCTTCAACAAACACATGGACTTCAAAAGCACCTATGAATCAATCCAGAACAGGCTGTGCTGGAGTATATTATAATGGCAAAATTTACATTATAGGGGGATTTAATGGCAGTTCATACCTTTCATCCAATGAAGAATATACCATATCCTCAAATTCATGGTTATCAAAAACCCAGATGCCAACACCCAGAAGTTATGCAGGAGCATGTGTTTTTAATGGAGAAATCTATGTTATAGGTGGAAAAAACGGAACAGGTGAACTGAGTACAACCGAAATATATACTCCTTCAAACAACACATGGACAAGTGGAATAAACATGATAACACCCAGAAGCGGACTTATTGTAAGAAATGATACTTCTAAAATATATGCAATTGGAGGATACAATAACGGATACCTTGATATTAATGAAGAGTTCGATTTTTCAACAAATTCATGGATAACAGGGACCCCGATGCTAACTCCGAGGAGTGAACTCTCAGGTGACTTCATAGGCGGGAAGCTTTATGCAATAGGAGGAATAAATAATTCAGGTTATCTGAACATAAATGAAGAATTCAATCCGCTTGCTGAAGATATAAAGGAAAACCCGAATAAAAAGAGGGATCTGAAATTTCTAAAGAATTATAAACTATATTCAATAACAGGAAGAATTGTTAAGATTAAAAAAAGAGGGATATATTTTATAAAATCTGATTATCAGAGAAAAAAGATTATTGTAATAAAATAACTAAGTTCTTCCCCCGGGTTTAATAAGGGGAACATTCTGCTTGCAAAGAGGACAATCATCAGGTGAATAAATTTTTACTTTTTCTCTGTAAATTGAATAAAAGGGATAGCCAAACTCCTCCTCTTTTTCTCTTCTATCCACAAGAACAAGAATTCCCTTTACATTCGCAATTCCTTCACATGCTTTCAAAGTTTTTCTCACAGAACCTCCTGTTGTAATAACATCATCAACTATAATTGCATCAACAGGATATTCAATTCCGAAATCCCTTCTTATTATAAAACCCTCTTCTTTTTTCTCAGCAAAAATCGTTCTCTTATTCATCATCAATCCCAAAATTTCAGCAATTAAAGCCCCTCCTGTAAAAGGACCTATTATTACATTAAAATCAATCTTATTTAAGAAGTCAAAGGAAAATTCAAGCATTTTTTTTAGATATTCAGGATATGAGAGTATTCTGTATTTTTCAAAATAAACATCGGAATGATTACCGCTTGTTAACAAAAAGTGTCCTCTTTTTAAAACTTCAAGTTTTTCAAGTATCTGTTTTGGGTCCATAAATTTTCCTCCTTTATCCCTTCTGATATTTTTTTAAAAACATAACCTTCTTTTTTAAGTTCATTTATCAAATTTTCCAGAAAAACTCTATATTCTGCTGTATCATTTTCAGGAGAGCCCAGATGTAAAAGAAGAATATAACCTTTTTTATTTCTTATTTTCAAAAAACGCTCAAACCTCTTTTTATAATCCTCTACACTTTTCCAATCAAGAAAATCATATGTCCATCTTACATGAACATATCCCATTCTGCTTGCCCATCTTCTTATTTCTTTATTTTCTTCACCATACGGAGATCTCCAAATAAATTTCATATTTTTCCCGGTAATCTTCTTAAAAAGTTCCTCTGCCCTGAAAAGTTCTCCGAAAACTCTTTCAGGTAAAAGACCTTTTATTGTAAAGTTCATCCCGTTTATTTCAAAGGTTGTAAAATGAGGATGAGAATAAGTATGATTAAGAACCTCATGGGAATCAGCAACAATTTTCTTCACAACCTCTGGAAATCTTCTCATAAACTCACCTGTGAGAAAAAAGGAAGTTTTTATATTGTTTTTTCTTAAAACATCAAGAATTACTTTATATCTCTGAGCATAACTCCCTCCATCAAAAGTTAAATAAATCTCTTTTTTATCTGTATTAAACTTAATTATTGAGCCATCATAGAAAACCGGATATGAATTCTGCTTAATATAAATTCTCTTATAAAAATACTCTTTTTCTCTGATAGCCGGCTTTTTGTAAAGCATGTAAACAGAAACAAAAAATAAAAGAATAAAGAAGGAAAAAGTTATTTTGATATAAGAATAAGAAAGAGGTTCTCTGTATATTTTTTTCCTTTTAAACTCTTCATAAATAAAAAGATAAGCACATTTTTCAGAACAGAAAAAATGATGAAATTTTCTATGGGTGCATCTGGAACATATAGGTTTTTTACACCTGAAACACTTTCTTGTAAGAAATCTATCAGGGTGAATTTTACATTTTTTTCTCTTTTTCTTCATATTTCCATATTATAAAAAATGAACCGATTTAAATTAAACTGCGTCAAATTTTAATTAAGGGTTCAAACCCCTTAAAATAAAAAAGGAGGAATTAAATGAACTCTCTTATATTCTTATTATTCCTTATAAACCAGCCAGGACCATTACAGAAAATGTTTTTAAGGAGAAATCCAGAATTGATTATAAGGGCCCTTGCAATGGAACCCAGGGTTCAGGAAAAGGTAGGACTTTCAGAAGATGAAATTAACTTTTTCAAGGACATCTATTTTGAAACAAGGAAAACAACCGAAAGGATAAAATCAGAAATAAGGTTAAGGGAAATCGAACTTGAGGAGGTAATGCAATCAGAAAAAATTGATTTTGATAAGGCAGAGAAATTAATAAAAGAACTGGGAGATTTGAACACAGAATTAAGGTTAAACCAAATCAGATCCTTCAGGAAAATATATGAAGAACTTGGAGAAAAAAGGTTTAATGAGATAAGGGAAAAACTCAAAGAGATAAAACCTGAAAGAAGATTTCCAGGGTCAAAAAGATAAAATGGAGCAACATGAAAAAGAAGAACTCTTTAATACTCTTTATGAAAAATACTCTCACAGAATATGGAAATACGTATATTACAAAACAGGCAACAGGGAAGACGCAGAAGACCTTTTGCAGGAAATCTTTATTAAAGTCTGGAAAGGACTTGACAAATTTGAAGGAAGAAGTTCCTATTACACTTGGATTTTTAAGATATCAATGAATACCGTAATTTCCTTTTACAGAAAAAGGAGATTCAAAAAATTTATACCCCTTGATTCTGTTGATGAAAAACACTACTCCTATGAAAGGGATGAAAGAAAGGAAAGGGTTCTGAATAAAGTAAAACTCCTGCCCGAAGACCTGCGAAATGTTATTGAACTTTATTATATTTCAAACTTTAAAATAAGAGAAATAGCAGAAATGCTGAATATTCCTGAAGGAACCGTAAAAACAAAATTAAAAAGAGCAAGAGAACTTTTAACGGAGCTTTTAAAATGAAACATTTTGAAATAAATGAAATTTTTGAAATCCTTGAAAATAAAAAAGAAGATTTAAAAGAACTGGAAACTCACATAAAGGAGTGTTCTGAGTGCAGGGAAAATTAT